>Ga0302286_10001542_pt1 | contig 16941 bp, 13 predicted proteins | sample III_Fen_E2_3_FD_198765 | JGI IMG/M metagenome (GOLD analysis project Ga0302286, IMG submission 198765) | Peat permafrost microbial communities from Stordalen Mire near Abisko, Sweden - III_Fen_E2_3 | ecosystem: Environmental > Terrestrial > Soil > Wetlands > Permafrost | place: Sweden: Abisko...
AGTAAGGCTTAGAATTTTAAAAATCCGGTTTTTCGAGATCAGTTCCAGTCCGGTATTCCGTGCATTGGATATATTCGTATAGGTGCTTTCAAGTGTCTTGCCATTTAAGAACCTGACATTCTGAATTACATTATCGGTGCTGTGATAATACAACGAAGAGGACAGCGTTTGGGCATCCCAGCTCTTTACATAATTCAACTCCAGTGACGAGGAGTATTGAGGTGCCAGATCCGGATTACCATATGAAATGTTGGTTGAATCGGAGAAGTTCTTGAATGGATTAATCTGTTGGCCACGTGGACGGTTTACCCTGTTGCTGTAATTAAACTGCAGTTCGGCATTATTTGGCAGACTGTACGACAGATAGAAACTCGGGAAAACATGAAAGATGGGCGTATTTGGAACCACCTGAATGGTATCGTTGCCTGTCGTTAATGATTTGAAGGTGTTTTTTGACCCTTTCAGGAAGTATTCAGCCCGTAATCCCAATTGAAAGGTCAGCTTGTTATAGCGGCTTCCATAGGTCAGATAACCGGCATGGATCTGTTCGTTATAATTAAAATTATCGTAATAAGATGGAATCGCCAATGAGGGTAAATACAGTGACGGATCAAAATTGGTGACTCCCGAAGTGGAGCTGAGGCGGTTGCTGAAATCAGTCTGCCATCCTGCTTCCAGTTTGCTGTTCTCTGAGATTTTGTCGGTATAATCCAGTTTGAATTCATATTCCGTATTTTTGCTGTCGGTAACCTGCGTAATATTTGATACGGCTTTTGTAAGGGAATCATTTTGAAGATAATTGTTATCCCCGGTACGGTTGTGATTTGAATAAGACATATTGGCAATAATATTAGATCCCTTTTTATCAAAATCATGTTTATAATCAAGATTAAGGTTGAGGCTTGGACGCGTTCCGGATCCGGTATTTGTCTGCAGGTAATCCCTGATCAGGGTGGGAGGGCTGGTCAATAAATCGGACTGGACATTATGGATAGTCGAATTCTGATTTCCGGTTCCCGCCATACCGAAACCCGAAAGTCCCACTGTGTTTTGTTTGTCCAAATGGTAATCCAGCCCGGCACGCATAAACAACCCTGAGAAAGAAGTCTGCTGGGTATTGTTCTGAGTCAACTGGGTAGAAGTGCTGTCATTGAAATTCTTACGGTTTGTATTACCACCTCCTTCAAACGACATGGCACGATACCCCAGGTTCATATAGGCATCCAGTTTGCTGCTGGTATAATTGATGCTGGCTCCCAGGTTCTTTCCTATCTTTCCGTTGTCCGGAACGGTGATCCCTGCCGATACACTGCCGTAATATCCTGCTTTATGATTTTGTTTCATCACAATATTGATGATCCCCGCCGATCCTTCGGGATTGAATTTAGCCGAAGGATTGGTCATTACTTCAATGGATTCAATGCTTTCAGCCGGCATTTGCTGCAATACCTGGGCCCGGTTGTCAGCCGTCAGTCCCGAAGCTTTGCCGTTGATCCATACTTCCACACTGCCATCCTTACGAAGGGAAACGTTCCCCTGGTTATCCACCGTCACCGAAGGGATGTTTTTCAATACATCCGAAGCGGAACCTCCGGCTGCAGCAATATTCTGGTCGACACTAAATACTTTTTTGTCTACGTCGAAATGCATTTGCGAACCCTGGCCTACTACTTCCACTTCGCCTAATTTTTTACTGTCGGCATCCATTTTAATAATCCCAAGATTTAAGGACTGGTTATTTACCTGTACCAACTGATTGATGGTAGTAAATCCTACATAACTAAAACGAACATTGTATTGTCCGTTTTCAATGGACGGGATACTAAATATACCCTGAGTATCTGATGTAACCAATGTGATGGGTTTCTTTGAACCTTGCTTGAACAGAGTGATATTTACAAAATCAAGCGGGGACTGATCGGCGGCATCAACTACGGAGCCTTTAATAATTACACCGGCCCACAGGGGGATTGTCAGAAAAAACAAAAGAAACAACGAAAAGATCTTTTTCATACGATAAAACTAAACAATGAATAAATAAAAAGAATTAAATCTGTATACCTATTTAAGAAATATAATATAAACCAATTGAAAGGGCCGAATGGCATTTATCCATAAACCCGGTCACATATGGGCAAATAAAAAAGTTTAGACTATCAAACGGGAATAGAGTTTAATCTATTGTTAAAACTAACCGTTAAATAATCTAAACTAGCAAGAGGTTTATAAACACTGGTGAAAGTGCTTAAAAATTAGGAAGAATATAGTTATCACGTGAAGCAAAAATTTTATCCACACGGTTTACTTCGAGAAAAGTAGTACCAAATCCTTCACCAAAGCTTCCGCTGAGGTAACTGACATAATCATCCGGTTGGAGCAATCCGTTTTTAATAAATTCATGCAATCCTGCGATAAAATACTGTTGGGTATTCTTTTTTTCTTTTTGATACATTGGAAAAACGCCGTACGACAATGCTAATTCCCGTGTTGAGCGTTCGTGGTAACAAATGGCAAGAATGGGATTCGTTCCACGGTAAGCAGATAGATGCCTGGCAGTTTTACCACTGTAGGTATCTGTAATAATAGCTTTTGTTCCGATTTTAGTACTTGCTTCATTGGCTGCATTGGCCAGAAAGGAAGTAATATCGTTTGTGCTTAACGGAATTGGAATATCATTCTCCGAAAGTTTTGTCTTCTCAGCTTCTTCAGCTACTTTAGCCATGGTGCGTACTGCTTCGACAGGATATTTGCCATATGCTGTTTCGCCACTTAGCATCAACGCATCTGTACGGTAATAGATGGCATTTGCAATATCGGTTATTTCTGCACGTGTAGGACGTGGATTCTTAATCATCGTGTGCAACATTTGAGTGGCAACAATTACCGGCTTGCGGGCTACCACACATTTACGGATCAACCGGCGTTGAATGCCCGGAATCTTTTCCTGTGCCACTTCAATACCCAGGTCACCACGGGCGATCATCACGCCATAGGTATATTGCAGAATTTCGTCGATATTATCAACGCCTTCCTGGTTTTCAATTTTGGAAATGATCTTTATCGGACTGTTGTGTGCATCCAGAATATTCTGAATGTCCAGCAGGTCATGTTTGTTTCTGACAAATGAATGGGCAATAAAATCAAGGTCATTCTCAATGGCAAATAGAATATTCTTTCTGTCTTTTTCGGTTAAAGAAGGAAGATTAATTCTCACTCCCGGTACATTCACACTCTTACGGCTTCCAAGAACCCCGTCATTCAATACTTTACAATATAATGCGGTGTCGTCTTTCGATTCCACTTTCAGATCTATTTCACCATCATCAAAAAGAATATCATCGTCCACTTTTAAATCGCGTACAAAGAACGGGTAATTTACCGAGATACATTCCCTTGTGGATATCAAATCTGGATTGCCGATCACTTTTACAATATCACCTGTAAAAAGTTCAATTTCATCATTCTCTGCTACTGTGGTGCGAACTTCAGGACCCTTGGTGTCCATCAGGATGGCAATTTGATTACTTACTGCGCAAACGTTGGTTATAATCTTGGTAAAACCTTCAGCCTGCAAGTGGGCCGAGTTCATTCTGACAACATTCATTCCTTCATCAAACATGGCCTGGAGAAATTCTACATCACAACGTTTATCACTAATTGTTGCTACTATTTTGGTCGATTTAGACATAAAAAAATTATTTATTATTAATACACTCTATTCCTAAGAAACAGAGTAGGGTAGGTAAGAAAACGTATAAGTACTGTGAAATGTTTATCAGAACCGGATAATCGCCTCAATTGCTAACCGATAGGAATCAAGTCCAAAGCCGACAATGCAGCCTTTACATGCTTCCGAAAGAAAAGAATGGTGACGGTAATCCTCCCGCTGAAAAACATTTGAAATATGCACTTCCACGACAGGTGCTGTTATGGAGCGAATGGCGTCGGCTATGGCAATGGAAGTGTGGGTGTATGCACCTCCGTTCAGGATAATGCCATCGAAGGTAAATCCCGTTTCCTGAATTTTATCTATCAGGAATCCTTCGGTATTCGACTGGAAATACTCCAGATCCACCTCAGGGAACAATGCTTTTAATTCACTATAATAAGTTTCGAAAGTCTGAGTCCCATAAACAGTTGGTTCACGTTTTCCCAACATGTTCAGGTTCGGTCCGTTGATAATCTGTATGCGCTTCATAAAGTTGTTTTTTTTGTTTTGACAGTATTCCGTATCGTAATGAAAAGGATATACAGGGATGGAATCAGACAGACTCCGTTTGACAGAATCATTGGAATATTTGAAAGCAATACCCCGTATAAAAACCAAAATAAAATTCCCAATGTCATTATTAAATACATTCCAATTGATATGCTTTGGGTATTCCCTGATTTAATGACTTTTAGTGCTTGCGGAAACTGGGCAACAGCAGTACAAAATCCGGCAATGTATCCAATAATTACAATATCAAACGTCATAGATCTAATTTTCTGCAAAAGTAGCAAAAAAATACGACCTGCACAAAACAACGCAGAATGTGCCGATTGATTTCACAGAATTGTCATCTCTGTAATGTGTTATTTTCTAAAACAGTAGCTCTTTTCAAAAAAAAATGTACTTTTACGCTTAAATTTTCAATGTATGGGAATCGATCATTCATTTTTTCAGAGCTGTAAGCCGGGGATCCCTAAAAAGTATCTGTTGCTGGTGGCAGCACTGGTGTGGACCTTTGCAGGGGGTATGTTGCTTTACCGTGGTTTCTCCATCCTGAAATTCAATTCGCTGCAAATTGAATTCGAAGAAACCGGATGCCTGCTGGCAGGTATCGTATTTTACAGATTCATGTTTTCGGCCATCTCGTTAAAACACATAAACCGGATTCTGCAACTCAAAATTGAACGGCCATGTTTCTTCTCGTTTTTTAACTGGAGGAGTTATTTCCTAATGTCGATAATGATGACTGCCGGAATTACTTTAAGGCTGTCGGGAATTATTCCCGTTACCTGGTTGTCTCTTTTTTATATTTCCATGGGAACACCGCTCTTTATTTCGGCCATGCGTTTTTATATCTATGCCGTTAAGAATCTACTTCAAAATAAAAGCAACTGATATATCAATGAATTAAACGGATCAGGCGGTGAGTTGTTGGTAACAGGCTTGCGTAATCCCATTTTTACAGCAAAATGACAACATAATACATTTTATAAGTTCATCCCTTATGGGCAAATATCATCTGTATTAAAGGTCCTTCTGTTTCTGTTTATTTCACAGGGGAAAAATGGTATAAGATTGAGATGTCTTTTATCTTTAGAAGATATAAATCTTTAGAATAATGTTCCTCTACTGATAGTTCAAGATAGGAGATATACTTCTGATACATCTTTCATCTGTTTTTTATAATAGGATTATACGCAAAGAGTCCTGAAAACAAATATTCCACAACCTGTTTATTTACAGCCAGATACATCTTATGCTTCGGTTATGCTTTTAGTATTGTTTTACTCCCCTTTTACATAGGTCCATATATACTCCGTTACATGTCCATATATAGTCCGTTATAAGTCCATATCTATATAGATATGGACTTATAACGGACTATATACGGAGTAAGAATGGACGATTTACCGATACGGGTAAAAGAGGAGTAAAATGGGAGTAAAAGGATATAAAAAGGACACATATGAAAATAGTGTCCGGTTATGTAGTGATTGATAGTAGTCATAAAAAGGGATTCAAAAACAATTGATTTGTTATACTATTGAAGATGCTACTTACTCGTAAATGTATTCGATTTGTTGCATGCTCTATTTCAGGAGTATGGATTCTGGTGTTTCCAATAAACCGTTTGAAATTTATTCAATTCAACGGGCATTAACTTAACATCCAATCAAAAAAACTGCTACCTTTGTGATTCAAGCTATAAAAGAAAATCAAAATGTCGAGATACATTAAAAAGAAAAAGGAAGATATCGGGTTGTCCCCCTATGCATTAGTGTTCAGGGGCCAAAAGAAGACCGAAAAGATTGTGTTGCGCGCCATGGATTTCAACCTCGAAGATGTGACAGAGCTTGAATTAACGACCTCCGACGATCTACAGGCATTAAAAAAGTCAAAGAAATTAACATGGTTGAATATCGATGGACTCGATAATGTCGCACTGATGGAAAATCTGGCAAAGGTGTACAGGATCGATAATAATATCCTGTCGGATGTGATGAATCCATCGGTACGCCCAAAACTTCAGGAATACGAATACGGGATTTTTGTGACCATTAAAATGTTGCAATACAATGAAACAGAAGATACGCTTTCGGTAGAAAATCTGTCAGTGATCATTGCAGAGAATACCCTTATATCCTTTCAGGAGCAATCAGGACTTGTTTTTGAACCGATTCGTGAACGGATACGCCGGCATAAAAACAAAATACGTACATCGGGACCGGATTATCTGGCTTTTGCCTTACTGGACGTGGTGGTTGATAATTATATTTATGTGACAGGCCTTTTGGGAGAAAAGATAGAAGGTCTTGAAGAAGAAATGACCAACGATCCGCGAAAAGAATTACTGGACGATATCAATTCATTTAAAAGGGAACTGAACTTTCTGAGAAAGAATATCAAGCCGGCAAAAGAAATGATTCTGAACCTTATAAAAGTGGAATCGGATTTCATTCAGGATGAAAACCGTATCCATTTCAGAGAATTGCAGGATAATATCAACGAAGCTTCCGAACTTACCGACAGTTACCGGGAGATTCTCTATGATCAGCTGAGCATTTACCATTCGTCCATGAGTACAAAATTAAATGAAATCATGCGGGTGCTGACCATTATTTCAGTAATATTTATCCCCATCACTTTTATAGTGGGTGTTTATGGAACCAATTTTGTGAATGTCCCCGAATTGCATTGGGAACACGGGTATTTTATTATGTGGGGGGTTATGTTGCTGACCATTCTTGGAATGCTTTGGTTTTTTAAACGCAAGAAGTGGTTTTGAAGAAGGAATAAGTAAGTAAGAGGTAAGGGGCCAGGAATTAGGAATGTAGAGAAAAGTTTGAAGAGTTTGAGGTTTGAAAGTTATAAGAAGTAAGTAGTTGGTAGTAGGTAGAAAAATAAAAGGTAGTATTCATCAAAAGTGTAAACAAATTTCAGGACGATACAAGTTGGTAGGAATGAGAAGTGAGGAATGATGAAAGAGTAAAAAAAGAAGAGTAAAAAAAGAAAAGAAAGAATAGAAAGAGAAAAAAGATAGAAAGAAAAAAGAAAGAATTGGAAGAGAAAAAAAGAACAGGAACAGGAAAAGAATAAGAATAAGGGTAGCAAATTAATAATTTAAATATGAACGATTTGGCGTATAAATTGTTATAGAATACAAAAAAGCAAAATTGAATGGTAGAAATAATCAAAAAAAATATCAGAAAAAACCCGGTAGAGAACCAGATCCTTGTGATATTTGGTTCCAATGGTGATTTAGCTAAACGCAAATTGTTGCCGGCAATTTTTCAATTATACCTTGATAATTTATTGCCTGAACAATTTGTGGTGATAGGTGCAGGGAGTCAGGAAAAGGACGAAGAAGTCAATCGGCTGGATGTTGCAAAATCCATGCTTGAGTTTGCAAAAACCGGAGCAGAAGCAGAACCTGATAAACTGCAGAGTTTTTTGGGTCATGTGTACTACCGGAAAGTAAATAATCAATCGGGTGAAGATTTTGGATTGTTGAAAAATTACATTGATAAACTTTCGGCAGAACTTGATATTCCTAAAAATATTATCTATTATTTCTCGATACCCCCTTTCCTTTATGAAGTGGTTGCTTCGCATTTAATTGAGAACGGATTAAATACTGAAGCCGATGGCTGGAAAAGGATCATTGTTGAAAAGCCATTCGGATATAGTTTCGATACGGCTGTTGAGCTGGATAAAAAACTACGAAGCGGATTCAATGAAGATCAGATTTACCGCATTGACCATTATCTGGGAAAGGAAACCGTACAAAACATTATGGTGACGCGGTTTTCGAATGGCTTTTTCGAACCGATATGGAACCGGAAATATGTTGACCGGGTTGAAATAACCGCTTCCGAGAAAATTGGAGTGGGAAGTCGTGGAGGATATTATGATACTTCGGGTACGATGCGTGATATGATTCAAAATCATTTGCTGCAAGTATTAGCGGTAGTTGCTATGGAGCCGCCTTCAATTTTTGATTCTGAATCAATTCGTAACGAAACTGTAAAAGTATTGCAGGCATTACGTCCCATTAAATCATCGGAGGTGACCCAGAATGTTGTTCGTGGGCAATACATTGAAACCATGGTGGAAGATGTCATTCAAAAAGGATACCGTCAGGAAAAAGATGTTAAACCAAGTTCAAAGACCGAAACTTTTATTGCCATGAAAGTTTTTGTAGACAACTGGCGCTGGGGGGATATCCCGTTTTATATCCGGACAGGCAAATGCCTTCCTGAGCGGGTCACTGAAGTGGTGATCCATTTGAAACCTGCTCCTCACCAGCTTTTTAAACAAAGGTGTATGGCCCAGTCGACCAATATGATTATACTGCGAATCAGTCCTGATGCAGGTGTAGCTGTCGATTTTGGCATGAAGATACCCGGAGCAGGGTATAAGGTTCAAAATGTAAATATGGCCTTTCATTATTCGGATCTGGCGGAACACAAGATATCAGAAGCCTATGAACGGTTGCTGTTGGATTGCATGATCGGTGATTCCACCCTCTATGCACGTGCTGATGCCGTAAAGGCCAGCTGGAAATTTGTAGACCCTATACTGACCGAATGGAAAAACAATCCGGATATCCCGCTTTATTTTTATGAAGCCAATACCTGGGGCCCGAAAGAAGCCAATGCCCTTTTTGGAAATAAAGAACTGAAATGGCGGGCACCGTTTAAAAAGTTTAAAACAGAATGAAAAAATAGACCTTTATAGCGTTTTAATTACTACTACTTTACAAAAACAAAAAATATATTATAAATCACAAAAGACACAATAGGACACAAAAAAAAGACAAAATAGTCAATTATCAAACTGAATATAAGTAAAAGACAACAAAGAATGTCGTATAATTTCAATTAAAAGCATGGAATAAGGGTTAGCTTTTTTTCATAATATTTCTACTAAGGGTAAAAATAAAAAAAATAAGGTTTTATATTTATAACCCTTATATTTAGAATGATAAACCTTAGTAGAAAACCAAACACCCCGGATTAAAACCTTATTCCCTTATTTGAACAAGTTGAAAAGTCTAATTTTATAAATAATAATATATGACATTATATTGGTCCTACTAATTATGAAATAAACTTTAAATAAATTACTAAAAGTAACAATCCTATTTTGAACTATTGTGTTGTGGTTAGAGATTTAATCCGGCAAAGTAGAAATACTGAAAAGTAAAAAACAATTATTATGAATCAGAATTTGCATATTTACAATACTCCTCAGGAAACTGCACGTGCGGTTGCTGAATTGATTCTGACAAAGGCAAAGGAAAAAAATAAAAAATCGCTTCCTCTGAATATCGCTTTATCAGGTGGCAATACTCCTAAATTGCTGTTCAAATTATTGGCAAATGAATATGTTGATTCGATTCCGTGGCATTTTATCCGGTTGTTTTGGGTGGATGAACGTTGTGTGCCCCCTACGAATGCCGAAAGTAATTATGGGATGACGTACGAGACTTTATTGAAAAATGTACCTATCCACGATGCCAATATCTTCCCTATTCAGGGAGAAATAGATCCTAAAACGGAAGCCAGGCATTATCAAAACATCCTGGAAAATCAATTGCCTAAGCAAAACGGATTTCCAAAATTTGATCTGGTATTGCTGGGCATGGGTGATGATGGTCATACAGCATCCATCTTCCCGAATGACATGACCCTTCTTCATTCAGATCATTTTGTAGCGGTTTCAATGCATCCTGTTTCAAGTCAGAAACGAATTACCCTTACCGGTCAGATCATCAATCAGGCCGATGAAGTGGTATTTTTAATCACAGGCTCTTCAAAAGCTGATGTGTTGAATCAGATAATACACCGAAAATCAAATTTTGAAAACTATCCGGCATCCTATATCCATGCTCAGTCTGTTCCTGCGCAATTCTATCTTGATAAAGCTGCTGCTGAAAAACTTTGAGAGAAAAACATGCAGGGAAATTCGTAATTCGTAATTCATAATTCATAATTAAATGGTTGCTACAAACTATCTAATAGTAATTCAATAATTTAAGGTTGAATTTAAAATTTCAGGGGAATTTATTGTTTTATCCATCCTTATCCGGGTCTTCATGAAAACTAGTTTCTTTAGCTGTTTATTATTCTTTATGCTTATTTTTTCGTCTGTCTCTTTTACTCAACGTACCTTTGCTGCTAACGAAGAACCTTCTTATTTTACATCGACCGACCAGTCAAACTGGGTATATGTTTTAAAAGATGCAACCATAGATCCTGTTTCTGTCTTTAAAATGGACAAAGGAATACTGAAAATCACAGGAATATCGAGCGGTTATCTGAGGACAAAGCAACTTTATCCGGAATTCGAACTGAATGTTGAATGGAGATGGACGGAGACACCGGGTAACAGTGGCGTGTTGGTATACATTCAACCGAAAGATACTATTTGGCCGGCGTGTTATCAGGTTCAACAAAAAGCAGGTGATGCCGGTGATCTTATTTGTATGAACGGTTTGTGGGCGAAAGAATGTACCGATACGGTGAAGTTTACTGTAAAAAAAATGCAGGCTTCGAATGAAAAACCGCTAAGAGAATGGAATACAATGAAAATAATTTGTAAGGATAGTACGCTTAGAGTAGTTGTGAACGGGATATTGCAAAATAATATCACCGGGCTGACAGTTGCAACAGGATTTATTGGTTTCCAGAATGAAGGAAAGCCACTCGAATTCAGAAACCTGTCAATTATAAATTTAAAAAGATAGAAAAATAATGATAAAAGGTGTAATTTTTGATTTTAACGGAACGTTGTTTTGGGATACTGCATTTCATGACCTGGCTTTTGATATTTTCCTGGAAAAACATGGTCTTCAACTTACAGATGATGAAAAACGTGTTAAAATTCACGGACAGGCAAATCCTGAGATTATGCGGAGCATTTTCGGAGATCAGATAACAGAAAAAGAAATACAGGACTATACCCAGGATAAAGAATACATCTACCGGCAACTATGCATCAATGATTTGAAATTTGCTCCTGGTGCAGAAGATTTATTTGATTTCTTACAGGAAAAAGAAATACCCTTTACCATTGCAACTTCTGCCGGTATCGAAAATGTGAGTTTTTACTTTGACAACATGAAGCTGAACCGTTGGTTCAGATTGGACAAAGTGGCTTACAACAACGGTACATTCCGTGGAAAGCCCTATCCTGACTTATTTCTGGCCGCTGCCAAGAAACTTGAACTACTTCCGCAGGAAACGATTATTTTTGAAGATTCGGTAGCCGGAATTGAAGCTGCCGAAAATGCAGGTGCAGGCAAAATTTATATCGTCAATTCGTACGGTGAAAACTACAGCCGTTTTCCATATGAGATCATTACAGATTTTGAAAGCGTCGACAGGAAGTTGTTTGTTTAAAATTTAAGGGATACAGTTGCACGGACCGATCGTCCGGGCATAGGAAACCATTTTACGATCTCATAATTCGAGTTCAGCAGATTAAGAATTTCCAGGTTCATATGGAGCAACCCGCATTTGCATTGTAAACTCCGGCTAAAGGAGATGCTATGGTCGGAATATGCAGGCAGGCTGTTTTCGGCATAATTTTGATTCACGGCATACCGGTGACCCGACCACAACAGCGAATAGGAGACAGTTATCCATGGGGTAATGATCCCTGCCTTTTCTGAACCCGAAATGCGGGGAGTATACGGAAGCTGGTTGTCATATCCTCCGTCGGATGGACTGGTCACATTTAAGGCACGTTGGTACGTATAGTTTGAACCCAGTAAAATGCCCACCTTTTTCCAGGGCTGTAAGGTTGTTTCGGCAGTCAGGTCGAGCCCGTCAATCGCCACTTTCCCGTAATTCAGTATTGTCCACGAAAAAGTATCTTTATTCGGATAAGCCACTATCTTATCCTTAACACCGTTGTGGTATCCATCAAGGGTAAGGGTCAGCAAGGGCAACCAGTTGTTTATGGACAGGTCATAGGTAAGTCCGATATTAAACTGGTTTGTTTTTTCCGGTTTCAGATTGTTGTTCCCGACATGAAAATAGTACAGGTCATTGAAGGATGGAAGCCTGAATATGTTTTTATAAAACATACGAATCCTTAAATCAGATCGTTTAAATGGCTTTATGGATATGCTCAGGTAAGGAGATAACTTACTTTGGCCGGGAGCAGCATTCCCGTTTTTAACAGTCTCACGAACTTCTGTGGACAACACACTCGCGGTAGCCAGTACCTGATTGGTTACATATTTGGCGGCAAGTGCCGAGAGCCATGTATACCTTTCAGGGAATGCAAAATCCTGCTCACCGGAAGAAAGTGTTGTGAGCGCTCCGTCGGTAGATGCAGAAAAAGACAGGTTTTCAAGTGCTCTGAAAAGAACTGAAGCCGACCCGTAATATTCTGTTTGACGGTAGGTGCTTTCCAGTATCCCATCTATATTCAGGTAAGTAGGATCGGTATAATGCATGTACCCGCTGTTAAATTTTGCATTGGACTGGAAGGACCAGTACCTTGAAAACTCCTTTTCGTAGTGTACCTGAGTGAAGAAGGTATTGTCCCACATCCTTTGTTTTGATGAACTCTCGTTATTATAGTAGATAGTAGGACCCGGCAATCCGCGTTCCGACTGATAATAATAGCCTTTGATGCTTAAGTTTTCTTTATCAGAAAAAGAAGCATACAAAGAACCTTCAAGACGCAGATTATGAACGTCGGTATTTTGTCGTTTTTCCTTTGAGGTTGAGTCTTTTGCTGATTGTCCGTAGTGCAGGGTGTACGGGTATTCCCCATCAGACGATAACCATTCGCCACTAAAAGTAGCTGAAAGATTTCGGTTTATTTTCCCTTCCAGCCACAGGGATGGATTTACCAACCCAAATGAACCTGCCTTCATGGATGCTTTTCCGTTTATTCGTTTATCGTTCAGAAACACGGGTGATAAGGTGCGGATATTCAATACCGATGCAGATGCAAAGAGCCTTGCCGGCTGAAAAATATTATCGCTTTGCCCATTGTTGAGCGAAATCATGTCTATATTGTCGAGTGAAAATCTACCTAAATCAATTTGTCCTGTCTGGTTATCGGTCAGCGTAATGCCATCGTAATTTACTGCCGTGTGATTTCCACCAAGGCTTCGTACCGAGATAGTTTTCAAACCGCCTATTCCACCGTAGTCTTTCACCGTGACCCCCGAAAAGTATTTCACGGCATCCGATACCTGCATAGCATTGAGTCCTTCGATGCTTTTCGAAGTCAGCACCTGTAATGGAGAAGAAGAACGTACTTCGGAACTTATGAACTTTTCAGTAACGGTGACTTCCCTGATTTTATGTATTTGAGCAGTATCTGCCGGCGGCGCATTTTGGGCTATCGCCATACATGGCAGAAATAACCACCACAGGAATGGAAGTCTCAAATGTGAATACAAGTGGTGAAACGAAATGACCGGCATACAATCTATTTGTATAAATTATTACCCAAATAGCTGGCAAGAATAGAAAATCAATAATGCAGCTAATGCGGAATAGTGGTTTATAGCTCTGTCCCCGAAAGCATTATAAAACATGAATACAGGGCAGATGTTCTGATTAACTCCGTTGTTGAACGCCTTCCCGGTTATCTTTAAAATCAACAGCCGCGATAGTTTTGTTCAAAACATTCATGAGTTTACAGCAGCAGGACTGTTGCCGGTTTTCACGGCATTCCCTTTTAATCACACTCTGTAAAATACGGTTGTGTGAACCAAACAGAGTGCAAAAGTACAGTTTTCAAATCAAAATTCACAATGCGTCAGGTATAAAACATTGTCGTTGGTTCGCCCGATAAAGATTGTATTTTTAATTTGAACCTGCTTTTGATACATTGGCAGATAAATAATTGGCACATTGGTACATTTTTTTGTATCTTTGTACCCCTAAAATCATTTCAAATAAAGTCAATATGAGCAGTTTCGGAAAATGGATTGGCGGCGGCCTGGGTTGGGCTCTGGGTGGACCTATTGGTGCCTTGATAGGGTTTACACTGGGATCGATGTTTGATGGTACGCAGCTATCGGGGAGTACCACTATGGCCTCCACCAACACTACGGAAGGTGATTTCAAAATGAGCCTGCTGGTGCTGATGGCCTGTATCATGAAAGCTGATGGTCATGTTGATAAGTCGGAACTTGTGGTTGTAAAACGTTTTTTAGTGACAAATTTCGGGGAACAGGGAGCTTTAGATGCCCTGCAGATTTTAAAAAACCTGTTGGAGCAGGATATCGACGAATCGGGAGTTGCCATGCAGATCAGCCAGAACCTGAATTATTCTTCTAAACTGGAATTGCTGCATTTGCTCTTTAATATCGCTTATGCCGATGGGGAAGTAGTCGCCTCGGAGATGGCTACCATACAACGGATTGCTAATATCTTCCGGATCGACAGGCTTGACTTTGAATCGGTGAAAGCACCGTATATGAAACTTGTTGACCGTGACTGGGCGTATAAATCACTTGAGATAGAACCTTCGGCCACCAATGACGAGATCAAGAAAGCCTACCGGAATATGGCTAAAAAATACCATCCCGATAAAGTGATGGATCTGGGAGAGGATGTAAAAAAATCGGCTACAGAGAAATTCCGATCGATTAACGAAGCCTACGAAAATTTAAAAACCCAACGGGGAATGGCTTGAAGAAGGAGTAAGGAGTAAGAGGTGAGGAGTGAGAAAGAAGAGGTGAGGAGCGAGAGGTGAGGAATTAGGTTAAAATTAAGAATTGAGTAATGTCAAAAGACTGTCCGGATTCTTGTGTTTTTCTTTTTCAACTGAACTTTCAAATTTATAAATAAAATTTTGTTGACATATAGATTATGGAAAATAAATTATACATTTACAATACATTAAGTCGAAAGAAAGAGTTGTTTGTCCCAATTCATTCACCCAACGTGGGCATGTATGTGTGCGGTCCAACGGTATATGGTGATGCCCATTTAGGACATGCCCGCCCGGCTATCACGTTTGATATTTTATTCCGTTACCTGATGCATCTTGGCTATAAAGTCCGTTATGTCCGGAATATTACTGATGTGGGTCACCTGGAGAATGATGCTGACAGCGGAGAAGATAAAATAGCCAAGAAAGCACGCCTCGAGGAACTGGAACCAATGGAAGTGGTGCAGTATTATACCAACCGCTACCACAAGGCCATGGAAGCACTCAATGTACTCCCTCCCAGTATCGAACCGCATGCTTCGGGTCATATCATGGAACAAATTGACTTTACACAAAAAATACTGGATGCCGGATACGCCTATGTGAGCGAAGGATCCGTCTATTTTGATGTGGAAAAATACAACAAGGATTATCACTACGGAAAGCTATCAGGCAGGAATATTGATGATATGCTCGAATCAACCCGTGAGCTCGATGGACAAAGTGAAAAACGACGCAGTGTGGATTTTGCGCTCTGGAAGAAAGCTTCCCCGGAACATATCATGCGTTGGAAATCACCCTGGGGCGAAGGATTCCCCGGATGGCATATGGAATGCTCGGCCATGGGAACAAAATACCTGGGTGAACAGTTTGATATTCACGGAGGCGGGATGGATTTAATGTTCCCGCATCACGAATGCGAAATCGCCCAATCAACAGCGGCTCTCGGGAAAGAAACCGTGAAGTACTGGATGCACAACAACATGATCACCATCAACGGTCAAAAGATGGGAAAATCGCTGGGCAATTTTATTAACCTGGAAGAATTCTTTACAGGAAGCCATGCGCTGTTAACCCAGGCATTCAGCCCGATGACCGTACGGTTTTTTATCCTTCAGGCTCATTATCGCAGCACAGTGGATTTCAGCAACGAAGCATTGCAGGCATCCGAAAAAGGACTTAGCCGTCTGATGGAAGGATATGCGCGGTTAGAAAAACAGACAGCTTCGCCTGTTTCTACGGTAGAAACAGCAGGTCTCAGAACGAAATGCGAAGAAGCAATGCTTGATGATTTGAATACACCTATCGTGATCTCACATTTGTTTGATGCCTTGAAAGCGATTAACCAGGTATATGATGGAAAAGAAACTATCACTGATGCTGATTTAGCCGAACTAAAAGACGTCTTTCATCTTTTTGTGGAAGATATTCTCGGACTGATATCCGAAAATGAGGCAGCTACCGGGAATGAAGCTTATAAAAAAGCCATTGATTTATTACTGAATATACGTCTGGATGCAAAGAAAAACAAAGACTGGGCAACCAGTGATAAAATAAGGAATGAACTGACAGCAATTGGATTTGAAATCAAGGATACCAAGGACGGATTTGAGTGGAAGATTTGAAGAGTTTGAAGAGTTTGAAGAGTTTGAAGAGTTCAGCGTTCTGTGTTGTGAAGATTGAAGTATTGTGCAGTTGATTAAATTTATGTAGCATTGTAAAATAAGTTGTTGGGTTTTAATACGACATTTTGTATATCTGGTAGCTTGAACTTAGAATGTTGAAATTTAGTGCTTGTTGTTTTTAAATCACATACAGCTTTGTTACATACAATGTTGTTAAAAATGAATAATTGAAATATCTTTGGCATGAAAAAAGGATATTGTTAATAATCCATTCGTTTTTGGAACAGCCAGTTCGTGTGAATAAAATGATTCGTGATAACATTGAAAACCATTCGTCCTATGATCATCTGAAAAAAAAGAATTAATTGATATTTTAGGAAAAACATTGAGCTTTAATGATCCGGTTTTTAAACT
>Ga0302286_10001543_pt1 | contig 16934 bp, 11 predicted proteins | sample III_Fen_E2_3_FD_198765 | JGI IMG/M metagenome (GOLD analysis project Ga0302286, IMG submission 198765) | Peat permafrost microbial communities from Stordalen Mire near Abisko, Sweden - III_Fen_E2_3 | ecosystem: Environmental > Terrestrial > Soil > Wetlands > Permafrost | place: Sweden: Abisko...
CGAGTTTACCTTGTTGCAATTGCCCATCAAAAAACGCACGTATTTTGGAGAATGGCTCAATGTGGTTTGGGATAATCAGGTAGCAGTAAATGTATTGGCTACCGACCCTTACGCTAAAATCGATGCTTTTAAGAATAAAAACTATTACCTGCTCTATGCCGGAATGGAGAATAAAGTCAAACTAATGGGTGTTGGTGCAGCTCTCATCACTACCAGTAAAGACAAATTACTTGATCGCATCGACCGTCTGGAAAAAGACTACCATCTGCCTTTAGGTGTTGAAAGCCGCCGAAATGAAGCTTACAAATATTCGTATTACGAACTTCGGAATGTAACCACCGCTAATATCGACGAACATATCGCCTATGCCAAACAAGGCGGATTTAAAACAATGGTCGTCTATTATCCCGACTTTGCCAAATCGATGGGACATTTCCCCTGGCGGAAAGAATATCCCAACGGAATGGCCGACTTACAGACGATTACCCGGAAAATCAAAGAAGCCGGAATGATTCCCGGATTTCATATCCATTACAACAAAGCAGCTAAAGATGATCCCTATCTAAGTCCGGTTCCAGATGCCCGTTTAAACCTGATCCGAAGATTCACATTAAGCGATTCGATCGATAATAATTCGACCGTACTGACTGTTGAAGAAAATCCGGAAGGATGTACCAAAGAAAATGGCCGCCGGTTTCTAAAATTAGGTAACGAATTGGTTACCTATCTGGATTACACAACTACCCCGCCCTATCAGTTTACCGGATGCCGAAGAGGAGAACTTGGTTCTAAAATCAAAGCCGTAGAAAAAGGTTTTAAATTCGGATTGCTCGATATCGACGACTGGCCATTGTTTGCCCGTTTCGACCAAAACACCAGCATACAGCAGGAAGTGGCCGAACGTATTGGAAAAATCTATGCCGAAGCAGGTTTCCAATTTGTGTATTTTGATGGAGCTGAAGATGTACATTACCCGTTCTGGAATACCGTTTCCACATCGCAACTAAAAGTTTACAACTGCTTAAAACCAGCACCTCTTTTTTCCGAAGGAGCTTTAAAATCACATTTCGGATGGCACATTCTAAGCCGGGCAAATGCGTTCGACTTGTTTAAACCGGAATTCATTCGTCAGGCAACCCAAAAATATCCGATGGCCGAAGCCCGGTATATTGCGCAGGATTTCACTTCAATAAATTTTGGATGGAACGATTACCTTGCTCCGACTGAAAAATCCACCGGAATGCAACCCGACATGTACGAATACATTTGCAGTCGCGGTGCCGCATGGAATTGTCCGATTGCCTTAATGGGAAAACTCGACCAACTAAAGGCACATCCACGTACAGCCGACAATCTGGAAGTAATTCGCAACTGGGAAGAAGCCCGAATCCAAAACTTCTTCTCGGCCAAACAGAAAGAAGAATTAAAAAGTCCCAATCAGGAGCATATTTTGCTAAAGAATGAAGCTGGTAATTTCGAGCTTATTCCTTACCATCAACTTGAGAATGTAGCCAATCATTCTGCTGATATTCGGGCTTTCGCATTCCGCAAAGAAGGCAAAACCTGGGTGGTTTACTGGCACGTTCGCGATAAAAGATCTCTCCGCTTACCTGTGGATAAAGAAAAAATTCACTTTTCAGAAAAGGCAAACGAAAAAACAATTATTCAACAAGGAGCAAAAAACTATTCAATTGTTCCGGCTGACCATCGCCGATTCTTAGTATTTGACCTTCCGGAGAAAAAGGTCACCGAAATTATAGCTAAAGCTGAACTATTTAACTAACAGAAAACAAATATGAAACGAAACCTATTAACCTCTGCATTTTTAATTCTGGCAATCTTTGCCAACTGCCAAAAAGCAGAGGAAAAAACGACTACAGAAACTCCAATGACGGTTAAAAACTATGAAGGACACATTCACATTGGCTTCTTTAGTACCGACAAAAACATGCAAATAAGCTTTTATCCGTGCGGAGTCAACAACTTATTCGCCATAGCCAAAGTAAGCTACTTTGCCAGCCGAACAGATTATCTTCAAAACAAAGCATCCAGCGAATTCAGCTCTTGTACCGATTGGGTTGGACCCTATTTCGTATGCAGTGCATCATCGGTTAGTGCTGGAATTCCTCAGAAATTTACCGGAGGATGGCATGGATCCAATGGCGATGGAACCGGAACGCCTACCGCGTCGACCAGCGAAACCCGATTCGTTATTGACGGAAAAGAAACAAGTAGTAATCTTGAACAGAACTGCAATCAGGTGGACCTTTATGTGACCAACCTGATCCATGGATACGACTACGCTAAAACCAACGTTAATTTACTGAAAGAAAGTGTTCATTACACCATTAAGCCCAATCGGGAGATTGATGTGGAAGTCAAAATCGTAGCCCTGGAAGATGCCGTCATTCAACGTTACTACGGACTACAGAGCCAGAATTTCTCACTCTTTGATCGGGTTAATTATGCCGCAGGTCAGCAAATTGTTAATATGGAAGCAATAAACATCGACAGTCGATGCAAAACAAACGAAGGAATAAACACCATTCTGCTGAATAGTAGCAAGAACAAGCATCAACTTCGGGTGGTATTAAACACTTCCGAAGGACTGGGAGCTTCCAACAATATCGGAACTGGAATACCCAAAGCATTTTCAGCCAGCTATGGAAAATCATACTTTAATCTGGTCAACAGTAAAGACCTGCCTTTGAAAAAAGGAGAAGAAGTATCGTGGAAAGGAAGCTATTTCTGGGACGAATAGTTCGTTAAATAACCTGATATTCATAAAAAAGCTTTTATAACTCATGAAATTTAACAAGTAGCTTTCCTAAGTTTGATCGCTATTGAATCAAAACGAAACGACTAACTTGTTAAATCCATGAAGCGAATTGCAGTTGTTGCATTAGGGGGCAATGCCCTTTTGCGCGAAAACGAAAAAGGAACCATTGAGCAGCAGGAAGCGAACACTACAGAAACGCTCGAAAATCTGGTATTTCTGCTGAATGAAGGTTATGAACTGGTAATCACCCACGGGAACGGTCCTCAGGTTGGAAATATCCTGATGCGGAACGATGCCGGCATGCAATTGTACGACATTGCCCCAATGCCATTGGATATCTGTGTTGCCGACTCTCAGGGCGGAATCGGATATATGATTGAGCGAATGATTCGAAATGTGCTGAAAAAGCATGGAATCAAAAAAAACATAATCACCATGGTATCCATGACCATCGTGGATCCCAACGACCCGGCTTTCAAAAATCCAACCAAGGGAATTGGAAAACTATACACCGAAAACGAAGCAAAAACATTGCAGGAAAAAAAAGGATGGATTTTTAAACCTTCTTCCAAAGCCGACGGCAAATGGCGAAGAATGGTTTCCTCACCTCAACCGGTCGATATCATTAACCTTGAAATCATCAATGAGCTGGTTCGCGCCGGAAATATTGTTATCACCGCCGGAGGTGGAGGAATTCCGGTTTACTACGATGAAAACAACGATCTTCGCACGCTCGATGCCGTAATCGATAAAGATCTGGCATCAGCCTTTCTGGCTTCAAAAATCAAAGCGAATGAGTTTTATATTCTGACCGATGTATCCTATATTTACAAAGACTTTGGACTACCGACTCAGGAAAAACTCGAATTTCTAAATTACACTGACACACTAAAATACCTTGATGCCGGAACTTTTTCGGAAGGAACAATGGCTCCTAAAATACGAGCTTGTTTACATTTCATCGAAAATGGCGGTGAAAAAAGTGTAATTACCGAAGCTAAAAAACTGGAAGACAAATCCTATGGATCAAAGATCACCATGGAGTATGAATAATGAATAACAAATCGCAATAAAAACTTACACTATGAATATCAATTTAAAGAACAGGAATTTCCTGAAATTACTCGATTTTACCGCTGACGAAATAAAATACCTGCTTGATTTGTCCATGAAACTCAAAAAATCAAAACAGGCCGGTCTCGAAGAACAAATGCTGTGCGGCAAAAATGTTGCATTAATCTTTGAAAAGACATCTACCCGCACCCGTTGTGCATTCGAGGTTGCAGCCTTCGATCAGGGAGCTCACGCTACCTACCTGGGACCTGTTGGATCACAAATCGGACATAAAGAATCAATCAAAGATACCGCACGTGTTTTAGGCCGAATGTACGACGGTATCGAATATCGAGGATATGGACAGCATATTGTGGAAGAACTGGCTCAATATGCCGGCGTTCCGGTATGGAACGGACTTACCACCGAGTTTCATCCCACTCAGATTCTGGCCGACTTACTGACCATGCAGGAACATTGCACCAAGCCACTTTCCGAAATCAAATTCTGTTACCTGGGCGATGCCCATAATAACATGGGCAACTCATTAATGGTTGGTGCTGCCAAAATGGGAATGGACTTCCGTGCTGCTGCCCCTGCTGGATGCCAGCAATCTATAGAGTTGCAGCAAACCTGTCGGAAAATAGCTGAAGAAACCGGAGCAAAGTTGCTGATTACCGACGATATTGCGAAAGCCGTGAAAGATTGTGACTTTCTATATACTGATGTTTGGGTATCAATGGGAGAACCGGAATCAACATGGGCCGAACGAATAAAACTGCTCCTTCCCTATCAGGTAAACCAAAAAGTAATGGAACTTACCGGAAATCCGGAAGTCAAATTCTTACATTGCCTGCCCGCATTTCATAACCGGGAAACCAAAATGGGCGAAGATCTATTCCAAAAGTTTGGACTCGACGGACTGGAAGTCACCGAAGAAGTATTCGAAAGTAAAGCTTCCATTGTATTCGACCAGGCCGAAAACCGTCTGCATACCATCAAAGCAGTAATGGTCAGTACCATCAGATAATTGGCTTATTGCAGACTAAAGAAATAGGTTTAAGTTCCATTAGGAACGTTCTGTAGGTAGAAGAATGAAGGAACCACGATTGTTTGAATGGCTCAAGCGATTCCCGAAAGATAGCAAGTAACCTTCGAAAAAGAACAAGTAGTTGTCGAAAGACGATGAACTTCTTTCGGAAGACCTAAAGTGACTTTCTGAAGAAGTTAAGTGTTTGTCGGAAAACAAGAAGTAACCTTCGGAACAATGCAAGTAATTGTCGAAAGACTGTGAACTTCTTTCGGAAGACTTAAAGTGACTTTCGGAAGAAGTTAAATGCTTGTCGGAAAACAAGAAGTACGATTCGAAACATATGAGAAAAGATGACATTATTTTTACGTTGAACGCACGAGACAACATTGTGTTGGATTTAACTTACAAAGATTCTTCTCAGAAAATAATATATAAGGAACTAAATAATGTTTTTGATATGTTTATTGAATCTTTAGAGTCAATAAATATTGATTACAAAAAACTCAAAAACAGTCTAATTCCAAGTAAAGAAAGATATGAAATAGCACTAATTTTTGACGTTCCCAAAAGTGGGTTTTCTGTATATGATTATAATATCCTTTCGAAAGTACTCCCACTCCTTGAAAAGCAAAGTACACATAGTTTTTTAGTCGGCGATTTCACTGGAGAGCGCAGCCTAAAGGAAATGTTACATTCGCTATTTTATGAGCATATCAATCAAATAAATTCTACAATCTACCAGTATCACAATCAATATTTTCTTGTTTATATTAATAATCTTTCAAAAACAATGGTGCAAAATCTGATTGAAGGATTACAAAAATACGACTACTTTACAGGCTATTTTGATATAACATTTCCTAGTAAAATAAAAACATACCTATCGACAATTCTAGTTCATAAATTTATAAAACACAAGTCTATCTTAGTCTCGTTAGAGCCTTTTGAAACTAATATTATTGATGAAATAGAAGTTGACAGCCTAGCCTGTGATTATGAAGAGTTAGGGTTTATCTGCAAATATGTTCATTCCATTTTTTACCACATCTTCCTTAGTTATAAAATAGAGCGAGAGATTATCAAAGGTCTTGAAAAAGATGTAAATTTCTCGTTAAATACATTAAGTAGTAGCTACATCGACTTAGCTGATTGCGATTTTGAGATTGAACCTTCAAAACTTAATTATTTGCATAAGGAGAAAACTGACAATATTGAAAGGGCAGGATTACTTAATTTGTCTGTTGAAGAATTAACTGAACTAGTAAAGGAAAAGTTAGAAAGTAATTATATTTATAATCTATCGTTTCTTGAGAAATATAATACTCTAAAATTCAATATTCTAATTGACGTACCGAGGATTGATTCCAATAAATTAATGAAACTACTAATTGCGCTTGAGTATAAACCGATTGAGAGAAAATTAAGATTAATCACAATGTACTAAAATAAGAAGCACATGCTGCTAAAGGAGTAGATGGCCGGTGAGCCATTAAGCCCACCGGAGCACCTCTCACACCATCCGTCAACCGGCGGATACGGGTCGCGTACACGGCCCTGCCCATCCGTCAGGCTTGGGTTCATTAAACAATGGGAAATAAAGGTGAGCTTTGGTAATGTGGACTTGCTTTGTAATAATGAGACAGCAATGATTCATAACCTCGTTGAGTGAACTTTGCTTCCGTGATGATGGTGTTCAGAATCGGGCTTTAGGCTATTGCCCAGCCACCCATCCTGCTCCGGCTCCATTGGTAAGCGTGTCCACCGGACATTTGGTTTTACTATCGTAAAACGATACTTCATTCACTGTTCGTCAGTACCGGATTTTGCCGTTTGACTTCCTTCAGTGCATTCCTCACGGAAAACCACCTTCTCACTTGCTAATGCTTCGGACACGACTCCGCGCATAAGGGATTTTCACCCTCTGGGAAAAATCACACTTGTTGTTTTTATGCTTAGTAAAGTTTATTTGTATATTTAAACTTTTTCCAGAGCTTACAACAAGTGTACGCTGCTGCTTAGCAGGGCACACACTTGTTGTATAAGTAATGGCAGGGCAGGTAGTAAATATCGAGGTTTGTAGCCCGCTCTAACTTAATAGCAGTTTGACAAGAAACTACCACACAATTTACCGTTATGTGTTAGTTTAAATGAATCCGACTATGATAGATTTACTAAGCAAAGGAATATTGACTGAAGAAGATATTAATCAATTGATTAGTCTTAATATTGAAGAGTCGATACATCTTGATTTTAAGCAAGCAGGCTCATTAGAGAAAAATGACAAGAAAAAAGCGGAGATTGCAAAAGATGTTTCAGCATTTGCAAATTCAGATGGCGGTTTTATCATTTATGGAATAAAAGAAGACAAGCATGTCGCAGACTCATTATCTTTTGTCGATGGGAATGAGTTTACGAAAGAGTGGATTGAACAAGTAATACAAACGAGAATTCAGCCTAAGATTGAGAACTTAAGAGTTTTGCCTATTAGGTTTGACAGTGACATTAAAAAATCAATTTATGTTGTAGATATTCCCGCAAGTTCCTTAGCTCCACATATGACTTCTGATAAAAAATTCTACAGGCGGTATAATTTTGAGTCTGTCCAAATGGAAGAATTTGAGATTCGTAACCTTTATAACAGGAAAGAAAAAACAAAACTCATAATCAATGACATAATAATCTCAAAAGACAATGAGATTGAGAATGAGGGAGAATATGATGAGACAATACTTTTCTATCTTGGGTTTCAGATTGAAAACATTAGCAACACAATTGAGAAGTATTATAAATTACTAATTGAGTTGAATTTTACCGAATATACAATTCATTGGGAGGGACTTAAAGACTCAAAGCTTAATCACATTGTTTTACACGGCAAGAAAAGAATTATCTCACTTACGAATCCCAGTCCGATCTTCCCTGGAGAAGTTCTTTCTGTTGGAGAATTTGAACTTGGATTGCGAAGTTCTGAGATAGAAGAACTATTTAAAATTGGTAAACTTAAACTTAAGCTGATATATTCAAATGGAACCGATGAAATGGAAATTAAATTAAAAAAACTAATAAAAACCAACACATAATAAATAGAACTCTGAGCGGTCTGCAAGATCGAGCGATGAGTTCCGCCGGTTGGCGGATTGAACTACCGCCGGATTCAATGCTATTCACTTGGCGACCGTTTTGTGATTTATGAAGTAATTTAAATTGAGTCCCCGGATTCTGCCGATATATAACCGCCATTACCAATTTGCATCCAAAGGCTGACAGGCAACTGGCACTTTTTAACTAAGATGAAAAAATTTATATACTATATTCTTGTTATTTCGTTATTTTTTAGTGCTTGTAAGAAAGATGAGCCGAGAGAAGCTGTTGTTGCAGGTGTTTATGATAACAGTTTTGTCTTTCATGAATTTTCCTCGCCGTTGAAAGTGAAGTTAATATTGGATCTATTAACAGATAATTATATTGGGAACGACTCGATCGATATTAATCGGGATGGAGTTTATGATTTGGTAATTAGTCAGCGTATTCATTTCCCATCTCCATCCGGGATTCCCTCATGGGAACAATTTCCATACTACCGGTTAATTCTGAAAAATGGCTTAGAAGTTGCTACAAAAACTGAAAGTTTTCCAGCTGGAATGGGACAATATAGAAAGATAGATTGGGTTAATGTATTTGATTATGAAAGTAGTATTGACAAAATTTCGGAATGGTCAAAGAGCAATACTACCCAAACAATGTGGGCTATTCCTCCAATTACTCAAGCAGTAAGTTACGGTCCTTGGTACGATCTGACCAACGCTGTAAAGTATATTGCTATCAGAATGAAGATTGGTAATCGCTATAAATTAGGGTGGATAAAAGTGAGTGAAATTTCACGAGAGAATATTTTATTCATTAGTTATGCAATTGAAAAATGAATAAATTCCACCGATAAAAGAAATTCCATCCTTTTTTATAAACAAGAAAGTGCAAAGCAGGATCCCAACATACTGAAGATCAGATTCCGAAATAAATTCGGAATGACATTATCCGCGAGTATTTTAACTTTTTGGAAACCCTCAATCTGTGGTAATCTGTGGTTTTATTTTTACTCGTGGAAGCAGCTTCGCTACAAAACAGGTATTTATACCTTTGGTTAAAAAATGAATTTTTATACAATAAACATTCCTAAAATGTATAAAATCACAACACAATTAAACAACTAAAAAGCAGCAAATTAACAGCTCAAAAACAAAAAAAGCTGAATTTTAGTGGATATTCTCCTTACTTTCGGGAAACAAAAACAAGAAAATCTTGTTATAAATAGTGTTTTCAGAAGGAATAAAATTGTATAAAAAACCAGAATATGTTCGATTACGATTTAATCACGCAAACCTATCAGGAACTTCAAAGCAAAATTGATTACGCCAAAAAGGTGTTGAACCGTCCGCTAAGTCTGACCGAGAAAATTTTATATGCACATCTGTTCAGCGATCAGAAAGTGCTGGATTTCAAAAGAGGAGCCGACTATGTTGACTTTGCACCCGACCGGGTTGCCATGCAGGATGCTACGGCTCAAATGGCCTTACTGCAATTCATGAATTCCGGGAAAAGCAAAACGGCAGTTCCAACAACGGTTCATTGCGATCATCTGATTCAGGCCAATAAAAATGGATTATCAGATTTGAAGGATGCAGTCATGACCAACAAAGAGGTTTACGATTTTTTGGAATCGGTATCGAATAAATACGGCATTGGTTTCTGGAAACCCGGAGCCGGAATTATCCATCAGGTTGTACTCGAAAACTATGCCTTCCCCGGTGGTATGATGATTGGAACAGACTCACACACGGTAAATGCCGGAGGTCTTGGAATGATTGCAATTGGGGTTGGTGGTGCAGATGCCGTTGATGTAATGTCAGGAATGGCCTGGGAGCTTAAGTTTCCAAAGCTGATCGGGGTAAAACTTACCGGAAAGCTTCAGGGTTGGACAGCACCCAAAGATGTTATTTTAAAACTGGCCGGAATCCTTACCGTTAAAGGCGGAACTGGTGCAGTCATCGAATATTTCGGAGAAGGAGCACAATCCATTTCATGTACCGGAAAAGGTACGATATGCAACATGGGTGCTGAAGTTGGAGCGACCACCTCAACATTTGGTTACGACGAATCAATGGAACGTTACCTTCGGGCAACCGGCCGCGCTGAAGTAGCTAATCAGGCTAATCAGGTAAAAGAATACCTGACCGGCGATCCTGAAGTTTATGCCAACCCTGAACGGTATTTCGATCAGTTAATTGAAATTGATCTGAACGAACTGGAGCCATACGTCAATGGGCCGTTTACGCCCGACCGTGCCACTCCCCTTTCGATGTTGGCAGCTACCGCAACAGAAAACGGATGGCCTACCAAAATTGAAGTTGGGTTGATTGGTTCCTGCACCAATTCATCGTACGAAGATATATCGAGAGCCGCTTCATTAGCCCGGCAAGCTGTTGAAAAGAAGCTAAAAACACAGGCTCAGTTTACAATTACACCAGGTTCTGAGCAGGTTCGTTATACCATCGAACGTGATGGTTTTATCGACACTTTCCAACAAATCGGAGCCAGTGTTTTTGCCAATGCCTGCGGTCCGTGTATCGGACAATGGACTCGTCCGGGAGCAGAAAAAGCTGAAAAGAATACGATCATTCATTCCTTTAACCGGAACTTTTCAAAACGAGCCGATGGAAATCCCAACACTCATGCATTTGTAGCTTCTCCTGAAATCGTTACCGCATTGGCTATTGCCGGAGATTTGACTTTCAACCCGGTCACTGATTATCTGCTGAATGAAGATGGAATAAAAGTAAAACTGGAAGCTCCACTGGGAGACGAGCTGCCATTAAACGGATTCGATGTCAAAGATTCGGGATACCAGGCTCCGGCTAAAGATAGTTCTTCGGTGGTCGTTAGAGTTAATCCTGACTCAAGCCGGTTACAGCTGCTTCAGTCTTTCGATGCGTGGAACGGCGAAAATATTACCAACGCCCGCCTGCTGATTAAAGCCAAAGGGAAATGCACCACCGACCACATTTCAATGGCTGGTCCATGGCTTCGTTATCGTGGACATCTCGACAATATTTCCAATAACATGTTAATCGGAGCCGTTAATGCATTTAATGACCAGGCCAATAAAGTAAAAAATCAGATAACCGGCGAATACGCTGAGGTACCTGCTGTTCAGCGAGACTATAAAGCGGCCGGAATTGCTTCGGTTGTGGTAGGCGATCAAAATTACGGTGAAGGATCATCGCGCGAACATGCGGCTATGGAACCCCGTCATTTAGGCGTAAAAGCAGTGATCGTAAAATCGTTTGCCCGGATTCATGAGACCAACCTAAAAAAACAAGGTCTGTTGGCTCTGACTTTTGCTCAGGAAAGCGACTATGACAAGATTCAGGAAGATGATCGGTTCAACTTCATTGACCTGAACAATTTTACTCCCGGCAAACCATTAACTCTGGAACTGGTTCATGCAGATCTGTCAACCGAACAGCTGGTACTAAATCACTCGTACAATCAGCAACAGATAGAATGGTTCAAAGCGGGTTCAGCCTTAAACCTGATTCGCAGACAGAATCCTTCCTAAACTATCATCGAATCGACAAAAAAATAAACAAATGGATACAATTCTCTACAAAAATGGACAACTGATCGTTCCTGATCAACCGATAATTCCTTTTATTGAAGGTGATGGCATCGGAAAAGATATTACAGGTCCAAGTCAACAGGTAATTGACGAAGCAGTAAAAAGGGCTTACAACGGAAAACGGAAACTGATCTGGAAAGAAGTTCTGGCTGGCAAAAAAGCCTTTGAATTAACCGGAACCTATCTACCCGAAGAAACTCTGAAGGCATTTCAACACTATCTGGTTGGAATAAAGGGACCGCTGGAAACTCCGGTTGGAGAAGGAATTCGTTCGTTGAATGTAGCACTGAGACAAACACTCGATTTGTATGTCTGCCTTCGACCGATCCGTTGGTTTAAAGGAGTCCCCTCTCCTGTTCGCCAGCCTCAACTGGTTGATATGCATATTTTCAGGGAAAATACCGAGGATATCTATGCCGGGATAGAATTTCAGGCTGGTACACCGCAAGCTATTCGGTTCCGGGATTTTCTGATTAATGAGATGGGAACAGATAAAATTCGGTTTCCGGAGAGTAGTGCTTTTGGAGTAAAACCGGTATCGAAAGAAGGCTCGGAACGATTAATTGATGCAGCGATTCGCTATGCCATAACCCAAAAGCTTCCTTCTGTTACACTTGTGCACAAAGGAAACATCATGAAATTTACCGAAGGTGCTTTCAAAAACTGGGGATATGATCTGGCCGAAACCCATTATCCGGAACAGACATTTACTTGGCGTCAGTATCAGCAACTTGAGAAAACGGCAGGAAAAGAGACCGCCAAAGAACATTTACAAAAAGCAAAACTGGACGGAAAAGTAATTGTGAAAGATTGTATTACCGATGCTTTCCTGCAGGAAACCTTACTCCATCCCGCAGACCATTCGGTAATTGCAACCATGAACCTGAATGGCGACTACATTTCAGATCAGCTGGCGGCTATGGTTGGTGGAATTGGAATTTCTCCGGGAGCAAATATCAATTACAACAGTGGCTATGCAATTTTTGAAGCAACCCACGGAACAGCCCCTTCGATTGCAGGAACAGGCAAAGCCAATCCCGGATCGCTCATTCTTTCGGGTGCCATGCTGCTCGAATACCTGGGATGGAACGAAGCCGCCAAACAAATCTATGAGGCAATGGAACGCACCTTTAGCCAAAAGAAGGTAACATCCGATTTGTTCGAGATGATGGATCAGGCCACCTTACTATCCACCAGCGAATTTGCCAATGCACTTATAGAAAACATGAACTAATCAGAAATACAGGCACTATGGAATATATAAAAAACAGATTTTACGAAAAAGCCAGCAAAGATCTGGCTAGATTCCAACAGGTCCGGAAAGAATACGGAGATGTTGTATTGGGGGAGGTAACCATCGATCAGGTGTTGTCTGGGATGAAAGGAATTCCGGCATTGCTGACCGAAACGTCGAAACTGGATGCCAATGAAGGAATCCGTTTTCAAGGGTATTCCCTACCCGAGCTTCAGGAAAAACTTCCCAAGCTGGAAAATGACGGAGAACCACTTCCTGAAGGATTATTCTACCTGATGATGATCGGTGAAATCCCCGAAAAAGAAGATGTACTAAATATCTCCAAAGATTGGGCAACACGCGCCCATGTTCCTCAATACGTGTTTGACGTGATTGATGCATTGCCTAAGAATAGCCGACCAATGACTCAGTTCAGCTCAGCAATTCTGGCAATGGCTTACGATTCGGTCTTGCAAAAAGCATATCGTGCGGGAGTCAACAAAAAGTTCTACTGGGATTTTATGTACGAAGATGTGATGAACCTGATTGCCCGGTTGCCTCGCATTGCTGCCTACATCTACCGTCGCCTGTACCATAACGGACATCACATTGCTCCAAATCCAACACTCGACTGGGCTGGGAACCTGGCCCACATGATGGGCTTCGACTCGGTAGAAGTCAAACGATTGCTCCGCATGTATATGGTAATCCATGCCGACCACGAAGGTGGTAATGTTTCAGCCCATGCCACACATTTAGTCGGTTCGGCTTTAAGCAACGCCTATTATTCTTTTGCTGCAGGAATGACCGGTTTAGCCGGACCGCTTCATGGTTTTGCCAATCAGGAAGTAATGATCTGGATTGAAGATATGATCGATCAAATAGGAAATGACGAGCCAAGCGATACTCAGATAGCCAACTATATTGAACAAACACTGGCTCAGGGACGTGTAGTTCCGGGATATGGACATGCTGTACTGCGGATCACCGATCCCCGTTTTACAGTACAACAACAGTTCGCCGAAAAATACATCAAGAACGACAAACTGATTAATACCGTTAATGCGATTAACCGCGTAGCTCCACCTATTCTGGAAAAAACCGGCAAAATAAAAAATCCTTGGCCAAATGTTGATGCCATTAGCGGTGCCTTGTTACACCACTACGGAATTACGGAATCAGACTTTTACACGGTACTGTTTGGAGTTTCACGTTCTTTGGGCGTATTGGCTTCATTGGTCTTCGATCGTTTATATGGACTCCCGATTGAACGTCCTTCGTCGTACACACTCGACTGGTTTATTGAAAAAGCCAACGAAGCAAAAAATAAATAGAGCAAAGTTCATCTACGGGCTTCGGCCTGAAAACATAAAAACAGCGTTTGAAATTGTTTATTCGTCAAATGAAGAACAAGCTCCGAACGTTGTTTTTTTACATATTCAGGGTGAGAGGCTATCCAAAAGTCCTTGACACAGTCATCCTGAACATCCTGACTGCTAGCTTATCAGGCGGGGTTCCAGGATCACAACAGTCTGGAAATCAGATCCAGAAATAAATTCGGAATGACATTATCCGCGAGTATTTTGACACACTCTTAAAAAATACGATAACATATTCACAGTAACTGATCCGATGATTGTTCATCGGATCAATTGAGGTTACCAACCGCTTGTGTCAATCTGCCATCCAAAAGCAGACAGGCAATTGACACTTCTTAACCTGAAATTTGTAATTCTACCCACGCAACAATATAGAAGATATCCCATCCGTTTTTATAATCTAAAAAGTGCAAAACCAGATCACAGATCCGCAACCAGGAGCTTAGAAAATTCAATATATATGTGTGTAAAAACAACGATTATTCTCTTAGTATTCTTAATTGTTTCTAAAATTGATCTATTTTCTCAAACTCAGAATATAGACGTTTTTAACTGGAAAGGGTCAGTTATTGGCAAAGACAATTTAGAAACAATTCCAAATGCCTCCGTAAAAATTTTTTCGAATGGAAGAATATTTCTATTTATAGCCGATTCCAATGGAAATGTTGATATTTCTTATATATATCCCACAAAAAACGATAGTATTTTAGTAACATCCATTGGGTATAAGCATAAAACATATAAATGTGCAAATCTTTTGCATGAAAATAAAATAATACTAGAAACAGATATAATTGCTATACAAGAAGTTACTATACTTCCGCAAAAGATAAGAACTAAAAAATTAGGGAATCCGGCTTCTTTCACAATTCTCACAGCCGCTGGAACATTTGGTGATCAAAAGGTGCTTTTTATCCCGAATAACAATGAAAAATCCAGACTTCTTAAAATTAGGTACTATATGAAGGATTATACTGGGGAAAACAGGAATCATCATCCATTTCGCGTTAGGGTTTATGACAAGGACACCATAAATCAAACGATTGGGAAAGATTTACTGGGCGATAATCTAATTGTTTCTTTAAATAAAGGTCATTGGCTTGAAGTTGACATCTCGAAATACAACATTGAATTATCGAGGAATGGTATTTTTGTAGGTCTCGAAATATTACCCAAAGATTATTATATATCAAATAGAATAATTACAAGTACAACATTTAGAAGTCAAGGAAAAAATATATTGAATGGGGTATGTGTAGGTGTCACAAAGCGATCAAAAAAATCACGTGTTCCTTACGAATCATGGAATTATATCCCCCCACTTTTGGGTTGGACACGACAATACAGTAGTGACTTTGACTATCTCTTCAATATCATTGTTGAACCTCAACTGTAAATTCAATGAAGAAGCAGTACCAATTCCAACAGGATTCATTTTTTTATTTTTTCCTTTGATTTATTCAGCATTGCAATCCTATCCGATGATTAATTATCTTTGTCGGCGGCAATGAAGTCTGCCGTTAACCGTCTGTTCGCAAGTTCAGGCTGATAACCTCTGTCAACGGATAAATAGTTGTACGTTATTCTATGCTAAAATCGGTTTTAATTGTCGGATTTGGTGGATTTATAGGAACCGTGGCTCGCTTCTTAATCTCCCGGTATTTTCAGGAAAATGTTACCTCTGTTTTTCCATGGAGTACTTTGGTGATAAATATTGTGGGAAGTTTGCTTATTGGCCTTATTTACGGGATTTCAGAAAAAGGAGATATCCTGAGCCCCGAAGTTCGTTTGTTTTTGACCGTCGGAATATGTGGAGGTTTTACAACATTTTCCACCTTCTCGAACGATGCCTTTTTGTTGGTTCGTCAGCAGGAATGGATTCGTTTCGCGTTCTACGCTTCATGCAGTTTCTTTCTGGGATTGCTGGCTGTTTATGCCGGAAGATTGATAACTAAACTTATCTGAGATGCAAAACAATAAAAAACAAACAACAGCCGGACAGGTAACACAAATGTTATGAAATAATTAAGACTGGGTGAACATTGTTGTTGACCTCAGTAGTAAATAGAGATATTTGTTCTCAACATATTTCAAATTTTAAAATTAGACTATATGAGTTTTACACATGAAGTTGCAGGCATGATCTGCGTCGCTCAGGGAGCGAATCATGGTCCGGCTCCAATTCCTGAAGAAGGACGTTGGGTAAAAGCAAAAGAAGTTAAAGACATCTCGGGTTTAACCCATGGTATTGGCTGGTGTGCCCCACAGCAAGGTGCTTGTAAGCTTACTTTGAATGTGAAAGAAGGTATTATCGAGGAAGCATTGGTTGAAACCATTGGCTGTACAGGTATGACTCACTCTGCTGCTATGGCTGCTGAAATTCTTCCCGGAAAAACAATCCTCGAAGCATTGAACACTGACTTGGTTTGCGATGCAATCAATACTGCCATGCGCGAACTTTTCTTACAAATTGTTTACGGACGTACACAAACTGCTTTCTCTGAAGGTGGTCTGCCAATTGGTGCAGGTTTGGAAGACTTAGGTAAAGGTCTTCGCGGAGTAACCGGTACATTGTACGGAACCGCAGCAAAAGGTCCTCGTTACCTTGAAATGGCTGAAGGTTATATCACTAAAATTGGTTTGGATGCCGGAAGCGAAATCATTGGTTACGAATTCGTAAGCCTTGGTCGCATGATGGATATGATTAAAGCTGGTACTGATGCAAACGAAGCATTGAAAAAAGCTTCAGGCAAATATGGCCGTATGGAAGAAGCAGTGAA
>Ga0302286_10001546_pt1 | contig 16912 bp, 9 predicted proteins | sample III_Fen_E2_3_FD_198765 | JGI IMG/M metagenome (GOLD analysis project Ga0302286, IMG submission 198765) | Peat permafrost microbial communities from Stordalen Mire near Abisko, Sweden - III_Fen_E2_3 | ecosystem: Environmental > Terrestrial > Soil > Wetlands > Permafrost | place: Sweden: Abisko...
AAATAGACCAAGATGCAAACCAAGGAGCCCCGAAACCTAGATAAGTACTACCGAAAACCCCCAATAGCTGCAATGACGGGCCTACTAAGTATTATACGAGTAATACACTACTCAACCTACTCGGACCACCGCGGCCGACACCAGTACGTGGCCCCAACCCACCCCGCCAACAAATATACCAAAACATAGGCCAAGAAGACCCTAAACCTAGATAAGTACTACCGAAAACCCCCAATAGCTGCAATGACGGGCCTACTAAGTATTATACGAGTAATACACTACTCAACCTACTCGGGCCGCGGCGGTAAATACAAAACCACGAAAACCGCCAACACCACGAAAAAATAACGCCTTATGGGCGCAATCTATGCTTTAATCCAATAATAAAATCTCAACATTGAAATACCAAACTATTATGGACGGTATTTACGCTAACAACTAATTCCAGCCACACCGACTACATAAACCCGTAGCTGTAAACATTATTCCTAAATAGAAACAAGCACAGCGCTAAAAAAATCAATACACCCGGCAGAGTATGCACCAAATCGAAGAACCAGCTCCTCCCCAACAACAATGTCTGGTTGTACGCTAGTTGTCGCTATGGCAACTGTACTCTTTAATCTTGCCAAATAGACCCGGGTCTTAAATAGTTTAATTTGGGGTAAAAAAATACGCTGCTACTGACGATTACAAAACTACTAACGCCAATATTCATTTTTTATAGTCCATATTATCAGGGCAGATATCGCCGATGTTGTTGGTATATTTTGCGCCTACTAAAAAAATACTGTTATAAAATCACCCATAAACAACAAATTTCGGCTTATTGTGTCGAGTTGATCTTTAAACTACCGGTTACGCTCTAACTCACGATATATGGCAAGCTCCAGCCTAAGAGCACCCGCACTTACTTTTATTGCGGCGATCTATGCTTTAGACCCAATACGACTTACCGACAAAGCCATATTTACAGCGGGCTAAAAACCACGATTAAATAGCTTTGTATCTAATAAAATTTGGCCGTCTGTAATCGACACAATATTTGTTGGGATGTATGCTGAAAGTTCACCGTCCTAGGTCTGAACGATCGGGAACCCTGTACAGGAACCGCCACCCAGGCTACCAGAAAGCTTTGCACAGCGTTCTAATAATCTAGAATGAAGATAAAAAATATCCCCCGGAAATGCCTCCCTGGCTGGCGGCCTTCGGAGAAGAAGAGAAATCTACCTGTAAGCGTTTGCATGGCGCGATAAATCATTAAAAACGATCGTCGCATCCCCGCCCGCAAACATAATACGCTGGGCTAATGTTACGCCGGTATACGGTGCAATCCACTAAAACGCAGCAACATCGGCAGCGCTACCAACAACAAACGAAACCAAACGCTTAAACCTAAAAAATTTGTTCGAGTCCATTTTTTGGAGTAGTAGAACCAACTCTATACGCCGCCTACCGATAATGACGATGTGCCCGCTTGCCATTACTACAGTCGTATCTGTGGTGTACTATTTTAAAATACACGACCCTATAAGCGTACTTATCGTTGCGTCAAAACCAATGGTAAACTTACCCTTGGCCCTATCGCCTACAATTAGCTACCGCTACCCGCGGCCTACTGGAATTGCGCCGTCCACCTAGAACACCCCAGTAGGCGCGGGGTCTACGATAAACCCCCTCAAGACAATAGAGACTACGCTACTGTATACATACAATAATGTACCATTAACCGTATTCCAAACGCTATAATTTCCATTACGGGACTAACGAACAGCCGTGATTAGTTTTTTATAAAATATATCAAAAAGCTTCACTTAGGTACGGGGGGGAATCGAACCCACACTATCCAGGCTATAAATCTGGCGTTCTGCCAACTAAACTACCGTACCTAAAGTGTATGCTGAATAGGGTAGGCCGGCTACGAACCGACACCTCTTGCGTCACAGGCAAGTTTGCTTCGATTTACAATACTACCCTTAAACTAAACCGAGCGGTGGAGTCGAACCAACACCTGCAGTGTGTAAAACTGCTGCTCTACCGTTAAACTAGCCCAGTTAAAAATTCTATATGTACTGGTGGTCCTTAGTACGGATACTGTAGCGGCACTGCCGCCAATTTGTTACCAAAATTATTAGTTTATCCGCCTATTATTGGTGTTCTACCATAACCACAAAATCAAATTTACATGCTGGCTTCGATATTTTAAACTTTTTTAAATCTTATCCACTCCCGACGTAGCTATGTCAGCGCTTTAATATTAACTTCACTAAACCTGCAAACCAGTGGTCGGTATACTGTTATTCCTCTCGTACTAAACACGCTCATGTTTTTGATTAAAATACGGAAGATAGGGACCGAACTGTCTTGCGACGTTCTAAACCCAGCTCACGTACCGTTTCAACCGGCGGACAGCCGCACCCTTGGAACCATCTACAGCTCCGGGCTACGATGAGCCGACATCGAGGTGCCAACCAGCTTCTCCAATCAGGACTCAAAGAAGCTATTAGCCTGTTATCCCCGGCGTACCTTTATCCGCTATCAAAAAATTTAACTTTCAAACTTTCTGGATCACTATAGTAGGTCTTTAAACCCTTGCTAAACTTGTATGTTTAAACAAACTGGCGCACTTTTAAGCATTATTGTATGCATTTTATTGTATCAGGAAATAAACAGTCAAACCAAAACAATACGGCCGGTATAAGCTGCTCAAGCCCGGTTTTAACGGGTCGGCTACACGAGGCCGTATTGCGGATTTACGGGATAATTTGCCGTTTTGCTCCGCAAAAAATCCCGAAGGATTTGACGTATCTAAAATCATTTTACTTGTGTCTTTTAAACAAAACTGCGCCTACACTCCTCTGTTACTTTTTAGGAGGAAACCGTCCCAGTTAAACTACCAAATACACAAAAATTAAAATTTAAATATAATACAAAGCATAAAACTTACTTCAATACTTTATATTCTATCGGCGTGTATGTATAGTAAAGGTGCACGGGGTCTTTCCGTCTATCCGTATTTACGTTGCATCTTCACAAAGAATTCAATTTCAATATAGTACTTTTTAAGACAGCCAAACAGTCATTATGCCATTCGCGAAGGACGGAATTTACCCGTCTACGATCCCGCTACCTTAAGCCCGTCAGAGTTACAGACGCCGTTAGCAAGAACTTATCTGCTATTTCAGGCTACAAACCCAAAATCTCAGTTTCATTGTCAAGCACTAAATGGCAGGCCTCAGACCCTATTCAAAGATTGATATCGTTGCAGAGTCCTGTGTTTTTAATAAACAGTTGCCGCTTGCTTGTTATTATACCCCGGCCCAATTCTTAAATCAGGCCGTGGGGTCCCTTCTCCCAAAGTTACGAAACAAAATTGCCGAGTTCCTTAAAAAGTATTTTTATATTATTTTTAGCCCACCTGTGTCGGATTTAGTACGGTAATACTAGGTTGGCGGCATAAAATAAATATATATCTCATTAACCGCCACCAGTAAACTCTCGCGTGTAAAAAATACAAAGCTTAAGAACCGCTTAAAATTACGTAGTAATATCTGCACATAAAAATCCCAGAGCAAACAAATAAAATATTTTATTTAATATTTTTTCTTTACTTATATCGGCCTATTCACTTCTGTTTATTTTTACAAAATGTTAAAACAGAACGTTCTGCTACTTAGTTTTTACTAGCACTATTTCAGAAAATTAATTGTTTAAATTTATCGGCGGTGGTGTCTTTTGTTACTATTCCTATGACGGCTGTTAAAAAAGTATTAATACTGACCGCTTTAAAGCCAATTCTCGTGTACCCTAAAAAACCTAATCAAACACCACGACCATTAAAATAATTTTTAGACTCCTTAATATATGCGCTGGGCTGTTGCCCTTTCGACCCCAGACCTTACGCCCGGAGTCTGACTTGTCTATCTACCATTAAATTAAATTCAAACTTACCTAGTATGCCAAACATAGCTATTTGTCATAAACATAAAATAAATAAATAGACGTACTACTTTCAAAGTTTTCGCAGAAAACCAGCTATAACTAAACTCGATTAGCTTTTCACTCCTAACCACAACTCATCCCAAGCTTTTGCAACAGCTACGGGTTCGGGCATACTATATTGTGTCCCTGGTTACGGTTAGCTCGTCTAGCTTCGGGTTTAAATGAGTAAACTCTAAACTACAATAAATTTAATTTTGCTTAATCATTTAACTTGCCGATCCATTATGCAAAAGGTATATTTAACTTAACTTCTTCAGTTAAAAATGGTCTTTTTATGCTTTAATTAAACATCTTTTCACTCTACCATTAGTTTTTTTTCAATATTCCTTTACAGTACTATTCACTATCGGTTAAAAATATTTATACCCACTAAAGTTTGTTGTTTTCGGCCCTTATAGCTTACTTATCGGCCAGTATAATATTGTTTTTTACACTATACAAAACCAGCCTATGGGTGCTTTCGCTCAACACTACTTACATATTTAATCCAGCTACTGAAATATCTTACTTCACCGGAAAATAAGCGTTTAAACGGTATTTTTGTACCTAATAATTTATTACATAAATATTAAACTTTACGCCCATATTTTTACCAAACCAATACTAAAACATGAATTTACTTATCTATTATCCGCAGATAGAATCGAACTACCATTTCCGGATTTTCAGTCCGGAGCTCTTCCGTTGAGCTATACGGATTTTATAAACAGAAGTAGGCGGGGTTGAACCGCCGACTTTGGCGTGACAGGCCAATATTTTACCGACTAAACTATACTTCTACCATTTGAGATTTAGGGGGTGGTAGGATTCGAACCTACGAGTAGCCACGCTACTTCGGTTTTCAAGACCGCCCCGTTTAACCTCTTCGGTACACCCCCGCAACCACAAGAACAGCGAGAGTCGGGATCGAACCGACGTCCACGGTTTTGGAGACCGCCGTTTTTCCAAACTAAACTACCCCGCTAAAATATATATACTTGCTGCCGGGATTGAACCGGCATAAAACGGCTTTTAAGGCCGTCGCGTCTACCATTCCGCCAAGCAAGCTTTTTTCTGCATTGTGTGTATAACACTTACTCAACCGCAGATTCCCCTACGGTCACCTTGTTTCGCCTTCTCACCAGTAGCCGACCTGACGCTCGCTAGATCCTGCTTTCTACACTTATTTTCAAGCGTAGACAGTTTATCCTGCTTCGCTTTAGGTACCCCCCGGCGAGTGACGAGCGATGTGTACGAGGCTCTATTGTAAAATTCACCGCATCATTCTTTCATGCGATTACTAGCGAATCCGTTTTCATGCCACTATTTCAGGCGACAATCCAAAATTAAAAGGGGCTTTAGTTTTCCTTGTTTTTAATCAACGAAACAGCAATTGTACCCCTTGTTGTAGCGCACCTGTAGACCGAATGCAATGCGGGCAATGACAACCAATCATTTATCTAATAAACCTACTTTGTTGGTTTGTTATACCGGCTTCTAGCCTGTTGCTTCCGCAAGCAACTGGATAAACCGCCTAGGCCGTGTACTATCAAATATGTCGGTATGACAGTATTCTGACAACAAACAGTCATCAATAATATACGTCCCTTAAGTATAGTATTAGAAAGGGGCCCATTATTTCATAACATGGGCTTATGAGGGCCATGCAGCACCTGACTAAACTTATATTTTTAACAACCGCCCATTTTTCTATTAAAAAAACCGACGGCTTTCTAAAAATGTTTTGGCTTCGGCTAGATTTGTGAGGACTTTCAGATTAAACAGCACGCTCCTCCGCTCTTAAGAGCCTGCGACAAATTCTTAAAGTTTCGGCCTTGCGGCACTACTTCTAAGGCAGAGTATTTAACGTGTAAACTGTACTACTTTTTGTTAAACTAAATAAATATCTAATTTTTAATACTCAATCCTGAGGGTATGAACTACGGGGGTACTAATCCCCTTTGATCCTCATACTTTAGTACCTTAGTGTCAAATATATACCCGAAAACAGCTTTCACCAATCGAAATTCTTGCACTCAGGTTTTAAACATTTCACTGCTAAAACACTTTACATTCTATTTTCGTTTTCTACATTCTAAGTTACGAGATCTAAAAACCTATCGGCTGTTCCGGCAGTAAATCATTTCTGCCGCCACCTAAAAATTTAAACGAATCGAAACCACCCACTTACCTTCTACGCCCAGTTCTAAAGGACATCACATTGCTCCCAGGGTAATCACCGCGTCTGCTGGCACCGAGTTTCTACGGAGCTCCTGCCTATTTTCAAGCATAATTCAAAAAAGGCAATATAATCGTGTTATTTTTAACTAATTCCATAGTTAAATAGCCTGGCAACAGCTTCATTTTTCATAAGCCCGATGACAAACATGGTTTTCCATTAACCGACTATACAAACGCACTGGGTCGGGCTTTCGCCCATTGCCCAAAATTCCACACTACTGGCTATGCAACCCGGACCTTATTTCAGTTCCGGTGTGGCCGCATTCCCGCTAAGGACGGCTATGGATCTTTAACTTGGTGGTCTTTTACACCCCCAACAATCTAATCCACAACTATATCAATACAACAACGATTTAATCTTTATATACAATAAAATATAGGTATATTTATTCGATACTTTTGCCTCGAATTGTTGGGTATGAATAATTTTTTACTCACCCGGACGCCGCAATATCTTCGATAAAAAATATTGTCGACTTGTATGTGTAACGCACGTTTTATTAATCGCGATCATCCCGGTCTATAATAAAGATCAATTAAACAAATATAATAAAAATAGTCTAGGCAGGTGCCGAACCTGCAACCATTCGCTTATCGGGCGAATACTCTTACTTTGAGCTACTAGACTCGGGGGTAGCGGGGTTCAAACCCGCGTACGTAGTTTAAGGGACTACTGCTTTATCAGCTAAGCTATACCCCCGTTTAATACTACAGGTAGGATTTGAACCTACAACCCCCGGTTTCTAAGACCGGTGCAACTACCGTTGTGCTACTGTAGCGTATTTTAAACGCAGGTCGGAGTCGAACCGACCTTTACCGAATTTGCAGTTCGGTGCCCGCCGCTGGACCACTGCGTCAATCTTAACCATAGTTAAACAGTACCACTTATCTTTTTCTCCTCCACCCCCCTTTCCCCCCTCCTAAATAAAATTTATTTATGCTATTTGCGTGGGCGTCTAACTCTTAAAACCCGGTCAAATTCTTGTATAGAAGCTGCGCCAAGCAGGCCGAAGATAATCGGCTACACCAACACGGCAATATTCTGGCTAAACGAAATTAATTCGTTGTAGCTAGTATAAAGTACAATAGCCGCGAGTAAACTTTTACCAGCTGTTAAAGCCGTTATGTTTAGAAGACTGTAAACATTTGTTTCAACCAGCCCTTCGATAATATTACCGGCTATTAAATTAGCAAACAGCCGGAGGCCTAGGCTAACGGCCCGCGTAGCTACCGATAGTATTTCTACGCAAAGCAACCCCCACCCGATATCTGCAACAGCGACACTATTCCCGATAAATATATTTGATATATGCCAACTAACGTTATTTATCGCTGTAAGCACGTCAGAAACCCATAAACCAACAGAAATCGAAATAAGTACTGCCGCAGATGCTATCTGTGTGGTTTCTATGCCAACTACCGGGTCGTAGAAGCCACTATACGCCATAATCACGCTACTAAAAATAAACGCATATATAAATAGCGTCTCGTTTGCGGATTCTTCTTCTTCGTTACCAAAAACATCGCTTAAAATCTGCTCGGCTACGAGCACCTCCATATCTTCTACAGTATCGCCGTGATCGTCAAACTAAAGCGCCGTAAATATAAAAACGCCCTCTAAAATACTGTCCGTAAATAGTAATTGGACAGAACTAAAAACAAAGCTACCCTAAAACCCAAGCATTTCTAGCCCCCACATTAACTGGGACTATTTTAATAGCAGTATTAATAACACCAACATAAAATTTAACTGTTGGTTTTTAGACCAGCCGTTAAATTTTATGCTTGTAAATAGGTAATAATATATACGCTCGGTCACCATTTCTGATCGCGCAACCATTTCTTAAAAATGGATGGTTTTCGGTAACGCATTATTTCACGCTATACAGGGTCGCTGCTGTTTTTGGCTAGTTTAAACCACTTCCAAAAAATCCGGAAGAAAAACAAATTTACTACAAACCCCCATACCAACTACGGTTTGATTGTTTCGACCTGGAAGTACTCGAAGATCCACCGGCAGCCCCACGTACTGATAAAATAGGGGAACAGCAGCCCGGCTACGTAAATAATACGCTACCAAATAAGCCCGTCTGGGCTGTACCGGCGCTACCAGCCCTGCTGTCGTTGTTGTAATGCGACCGATAGGCTAAATATTCCAGCCAAAAGAATGGGGGATGCGCAATATATGAAAAAGTACGCCCACCCACTACTCTCTAGCTCCGCGTACGCCGGGTTGATTTTACGCAGGAACTAATCATACCCATGCACAATTGACCACACCGCAATGAACTACGGTGAGACACATACCCAAAATAGATTTATGTATTGTGCATAGTAGATCTGCTTTCGTCGTAGATATTCAGTCCAAAATACCCGTATATTTTCCTGCGCTGCATAGTGGGCTTCTATAGACTGTAGCTTTATATTGCAGCGGCTGATTGCTTGAATCAGATGGAAATACATCTGATGCCACGCCTTTCGTTTTGGCTGATCTAGCCAATCCTGGAGGCGGGCTCCGGCCAAATAGGCAATCCGCCCATTACACCTAATGGTGCGTATCTCCGCGAAAAAGCCGCTACAAAACAGCTGTCGAGCAACTAGCTATAAGTATGCTCGGATCTCCTGCGACTAAACCGGCAATGTGTTCGCCAGCCGCGCTAATTTCTCCCCGTCATCGAGGAAGGAGCGCACAGCGCATGGCTGTGGTTTAACCATCCACTCATCAAAATACTGCTTCAAAAAACGCGCATTGAGTGCGCGCTAACGGTCGTCCTCAAGCCAGCCTTTGGACTCCATTATTTTTTCCCACTTGATCACGCCCTCCTGATCAACGAGCGTAAATTCTTTACACTCCCGGAACAGGAAGGTTTCCTAAAATATAAACGCGTCGTCTACCAAGAATACACCTAATACCGCGAGTGACGCGATGATTACTATCCCCTCTCTTAACTACTTTCGTGCTTCCGCACGATCCTACGCCTTAAAGAATTTGAACGTATGTTCAAATTCCATAATACCGCCAGCATCCCTGTCCCGCAACAATTTTATTGGCGTAGCGTACTACGCTACTAAAAATTGTGGCCATGCTTTAACGCTGATCCCGTATAGGGCGCCTACCTGCGGAAGGTAGACGTCAGGGACCTATATCACCCACAAGGGGGTATTGGCCGCCTGAATTGCAACGTTAAAGCAAGAAAGGGCAGGGTAGCCGCGTTTAAGCAGGCGCAAAGATACCCATGACGGGTAGAATGCCTCGGAGGGTGTTTGCCCAATTATAATTGAAAACAATAACCTAAAAAGCACCCTAATGCAGGTTGACGTCGAATCAACACTACCGACTTATTGGTCGGTTGCCCCGCGGGCCTGCATTTGTAATTATAAACGGGAGTAGGATTCGAACCTACGTAGAAAAAGCTCAGCGGGTTTACAGCCCGCCCTCGTTGGCCGCTTGAGTACCCCGTTTTAAGGCGGTAGGATTCGAACCTACGCGTCTCGGATTCAAAGTCCGGTGCCTTGCCGCTTGGCTACGCCTTATTTTTCCGTATAGGCCGGTCTTGCACCGGCAACAACAAATTATGAGGCTGTCGTTATACCTTTAACTACTATACGATTCTGTGCAGGCTGGATTTGAACCAGCAATACCGGGGGATGAGCCCGGTGTTATACCGTTTAACTACCGCACATTATTCGACACCGGATTTGAACCGGTATTATCGGTTTGAAGGACCGATGTCTTTCCATTGGACGAGCCGAATTGGTTTACCCGGTAATAGATTTGCACTATTGTTTCTAAGGTCAGAGCTTAGCGTCCTTCTACTAGACTAACCGAGTTTAAAGGGAATAGAAGGACTTGAACCTTCATATTTAAAAAATACCGAATTAGCAGTTCGGACCAATACCCTTCTGGCCATATTCCCTTGTAGTGGGTACTATTACGTAGTGCCGCTACTTATATTTAATATCGCGGCAGTTCTTTACACTACCGCGATATAAGCTACGCGCCCAATGCATTGCCCAGCAGTATTAATACTGCTGAGATTTAACTTTCGTAGCATAGACCGGTAGTTTTATACTCTTTATTTATTGGGTAGGGCAGTCTACTATATAATGAGTACCGCCACTACATAAAACCAACAATAGTATACTACCAACCGGGCCGCGCCGCGACTATAGGTTAGTGGGCCGGTATAAAAAATACTGGCCCGTAGCTGCGTGCTGCATTTCTGCAGTATACAGCAGTATAATTTGGGTATATTTTAGTACCGAAATTATTTTTCAAGGCAGACACCGGACTTGCACCGGCATTAATGGTGTACAAAGCCATTACATTTCTATTATGTTAATCTGCCGCCTAAATTAAGGTGGTTGGGGTCGAACCAACACTGTCGGATTTAGAGTCCGGTGCCCTACCAATTGGGCGACACCCTAAATAAATACCCGTTACCGGACTTGCACCGGCAGTTAAACTAGTTTTTGAGGCTAGCGCGTCTACGTAATTCCGCCAAACGGGCGGCTTATTTTAATGTTTGGGCGTTGTGGTCATTTTATGGGGCCGCCCCCTCCCCCGCGGTCCCCACCCCTTAAACCTATACAAGAACGCAAATATTTTTTCCCAGTTTGAAGATATATGCGCATGCGCATGCGCAATAAAACGGTCGGGTACTAAAGTAGCGCCCAACCGAATATTTAGTATTCGACAATAACCAATCCTGAACACATCCATTTCCAAAATAAACTACCAAAGGACGGGCAGCGTGTTTTAAACGCTGTGACCACAACGCCCAGGATTTTGATTTCCCCCCTCCTGTTTATTATATACAGGTAAAATTAATTTTAGTGTTTTTCTTATTTTCTGTTTAAGCCTAAAAGAGACAGAAAGTTGAAATTCGATAGCGTTTCGCCTATGGAGGCGGCATATTTTAAAAATCCTATGATTTCAACCATTTACGACGCTACCTTCCCTCTATACTAGTAATAAAAAAACTTGCGTTCAACTTGCGCGGCCCCTTATTTTCTGTTTAAGCCTAAAAGAGACAGAAAGTTGAAATTCGATAGCGTTTCGCCTATGGAGGCGGCATATTTTAAAAATCCTATGATTTCAACTACTTTACAACCCCATTAAATCGTTTGTATCCTCGGCATCAAACTGTGGCGCCGGGGTTTCCTGCTCGCCCCCAGAAAACGTCCCCTCGAGCACAGCACACAGCGTTTCTAAACTTTGTACTGGCTGTAAGTAAAAATCCTCCTCAACGAGAAAGACAGCCGAAAAAAGAGCGATTACGGCCCCTTCAATAAATATCAGTGGGTTTAAAGCAAGCATTTTACTTGCGGCTAACGGTATGCCAGATTTAAGTGCTTACCCAAAAAGAATAATAAAAGCCATTATCAAACCAAAAAGGCCGGTGGCTTCGCACAACGCAAACCCCAATATCGCAAGCTACAAAAGCTGGTCACGATTCTGTATATTACGGCTAACCGCTAAAATAAGGGAACCAAAAATAGTCCCGATACCTATACCCGCCCCCGCTAATGCAATGACAGCTATTCCGGCCCCTACAAATTTAAAGGCCGCTACCAATTTTTTGGGGTGGGTATAAGTATTATTATTTATTGGTCTGCGGCTGTGTACTACTATCGTTTATTTGTGGCTGCATACCCGCATTTACCTGTTTCTGATCCTCATTAAATTGCGCCCATGTAGACTGCCGTATCTACTTAATTAATTGTATTGCTGGTGTTGTAGTTGATGATTTTTTACGCGAGTTTTTATATTTGTTGTACGCCGCTACTTTCCATAAAAGTTCATCATACGCCGCAATCTATTCGACCGTAGTATAAAAACGTGTTTTTATACTTAAAAGCGGGGCAGACAGCAACTCCCAAATTTCTAGTTTTCCGTGGTGGCGGCCACCGACCTGTATAGGTTTTAATTCAAGCTAAGCAAACCCCGACTCCTGTAAAAATTTCTTGTATGCTAGGCGCGTTTCTCGAATATCCGAGGCATACTATGGTATCTGGATCGGATGCTGTAGTATAAAAGCGGCATACATTATCTGCCGCAACAGCGCGCCATCCTGGATGCCGCGCTCCTGGCTTTCTTGCAGTAGGTCCCATAACGCCCTTAAGCGATTTAACTATATCTTCTCGTCCTTTGTAAGGTCGTCCCACTGTCGGCCCTAACCAATAATTGTGTCCTGGGGCTCGGCACCCCCGCTGTAGTTTTCGTCGACCGTCCCGTCGGGCTATTCGACCTGTTCAAGCTGTGAACTACCGTTAGAATCCTGTTCTTCGGGCTGCGCTACAGTATCTACCGTCTACGCCGCTAATTCGCTTACCGACCCGCCCCATTCGGGTGAGTGAATACTAGGAAGCATAGCGATTAATTCTACCTGCGAAACGCTAAGGCCGCCCTGCAATAAGCTATTTATAGTTACGGTAAGTTTGTTGCAAGTATCTACTATCGCACCAGCAAGGTTTTTACGCGCCTGTTGTGTATTATCGCCATCCGGTAACTCTGCAACTACAAACCATAATGCAGCTACAACATTTTTAAATATCTGCTACCTGCACACCTCGCTGATCCCCAATAAACGCTTAATGCGTTGTTTTATATCCAACGAAATCTCTTTATATAGTTCAACCGTATCGCGCATATCCCAAAACTCTCGTTCTAGTTCTCTGCTCTGTATCGTTTCTCGTTGTCTGTTTTTATCCAGTATAATGTTATGTAAGTGGTCTGGAATTTTATGGAAAAGATCGTCGTCGTCCCCCTCTATATGTGGGGTAGCCGGGACCCGGGACACCGGTATTAAGCCGGTATTAAAGGCCCTTTCAATAAACTGCTCATCTATCTGCGCTGTAATTTCAGTACTGATTTGTGGTGGTTTTTCTACATACTTTTTACGCAAATCTGCTGCCCATAGCAGCCCATGCCCCACGTCTTCAAATGCACGGGCCTAGTTTAAAAGACTTCTGCCTGCAATAAGTCTGTTGATACTTGGCGTATTCGCCGGTGCCCGCCAGTACTTTTTATAGTATTTTTCATCAACGGAAACCGCACCCGGGACTGTTTTAGCAAAGCCAACAAATAGCTAACAAAGGCTTCGCCGAAACCAAAATGGTAGGGGCTTCTGCTGGTCTGGGCACGGCTGCTGTGGGTTTAAAACAAACTTCCTGGCCCGCGCCAAATAATTCCGCAAATCTTCACGCTGCTCCTATTCTAGCGAGTTTAAAAAATAAATCTGCTCGTCAGTCCGTTCCGTAAGTAGCCGCAAAACCCAATTCACTACAATAGATTGTAGTTTTTGTCTATTACTTAAAGTAGCCTTTATAATGGCAGCTGACTGCGGCAACTGCACGATATAGCTAGTATCATCCGTAAGAAAGAGTTCTCCGCCCCATATCTGTAGAACATGTGAAACTCTCTCATCATAGTCTAGTGTTTGCCAAAGTAATACAGCCTGTGTATCCGGCATCGTCGTTGCTTTTTTACCGCCACCTATTTCCTTTTCTGTTAAAAAACTACCCTAAAGCACCGGTTTTTCTTCGCCGCTAACCGCACTGCCAGAAGTAGCCGGTAATATCTGTTCGGTCCCGCAACGTCGATAAAAATTCTCTGCTATCGCCAAAAGTAAAAATTCCTAGGCATTTTCGTGTTCTGTGTCTCCCCGCGCATCAATTACCTGGTCATCGCTGCACGATGTCGTTAAAAGCGGCGACTGTAATAGCCTAGCTACTGCGGTATCTGTTATATCAGCAATACATTTACTTATAAATGGTGTAATCGGCAAAAAATTACGTAAAAGTAAAAGCTATTCTTGCACATACCCGGTATCCTAAACCTGATCGAGTAAAAATTTTTTAAAAAGTAGCGAACGCTGCCCCCTGGCTAGTAGAACACTGCGCACCCAAAAAACCCTTGGGTCGCTGTTAGAAATTAACTGGTGGCTAAGAAGATGCTGTATTTGTATATTGATAAACAATAAAATTACCTCGTTTATAACGGCGTATTCTGTTGGTATCTGTGCTAGGTCGGCCTGACAGTTACCGACCTCCTACCTAACTAATGACGGAAGTTTATATAACTACTGAATAAACATTACCTACTTATTACACTCGATAGCTGCTCTTAAAACATATGGCAGGAGTGACTGGTATGCAGTATCTGCAATACAGTCACTAACCAGTCCCGGCTATCCCCGAACTACGTTATGTTTCTATAAAACAGTATCCTGGTTGTCATCATCATTGTAATTTATGTAATCATAGGCACAATCGTTACTGCCGGTATCTGGTGATGCATCATAGATATCGCTGCTGTCCATCAAATGGCATTCGGTGCTTAGCTACTTAAGTGTGGCGGCTATATTAGATACTAACTACAACGCAAAATACTTAAATTTATTTGCCCGATCGTTCAGCTCCGCTAAAACTGTTTTCTAAATAACCGATATTAATTGTTGCTACTGAGCAGTGGGCTGTTGTAAAAATAAAGATGTTGCCTCGTCCCAAACCTCTGCTCTTTCTATAGCCCCCCCACCAATTAAAAATTCATCAAACGCATCCTAAACATAAACAGCCGGTAGTAGCTGTTGCGCCTAATCGGCCACCACAAGACATGTCTGTAGCCCACAAACCACATCCTACTCCAACAACTAAAATAAATCAGTTGGGGGGTATTGCTGTTGGGCGTCCTAAACTAGTATAAACTGAATGCAGCGTATAGTCTGCTGTAGGCCTATATAAAACTATGCGGCAATGCCGTACTCAATTGCCGCGGTTTCAGATAATTGTTTTATACAGTCTAAAGTATAAAATATAGCCGGCTGTATTTTATTATTACCAATAAATGCACTGTGCTAAAAAACACCTGTATTCCTTTGGTGGTCGGCCTGCAATGTTATCGTTATTTTAAGATATTCCAAAATAGCGTCGTTAGGTACGACGCTCGAAAAAATACTACTCTGCTATACTATTGTACTGTAGTGTCCTATAAGACTCTGCACCAAATTTAAAAACTATATTGTTGTAACGTGTAGCTACGTTTGTTTTTTCCGCTCCTGCTACGGCACATCCCGTAAAATTTTTCGTCGGAGTGTACTAATAAGCGTCAATAAAAGGCCTTCTTGAATAAAAAACTAACTATAATTCCGGACTAAACGTTTATTTTTGTTATCCAAGGCGCCGAAAAATAAACTTAATTTAGAACAAAATGCTTTGGCATACCCCCCATCCGACTCATTTAGCCGGCTAAAAAATTCTTCTACTTTATGGCCTAAAAAACATGTATCAATAAAAGCAGCAAATTCCTAAAACAACGGTACGCTGTCTAAAATAGTAGCATCCTGGGACAACCACGAATAAATAGACTCGCCGCTTGAGCACCCCAAAAAATACTTATAAAATTCTGGCGACTATAGGTAAGATATTGGCTGCGTATCCTAACTACTAAACTGATTTTTCCTTGGGTACTGTTTAGCGTACTAATAACCAACTATATGCCCATACTGTAACATTGTATAAACTATAATTAAACTACATACGCAAAGTAACCACCCATTACCACTCAATAAACCAGCCTGCAAAAAACACTAAATAAGTGTTGGGGGCACTATACTTACCGCACCCCCCACCTAATTTTGCCTAACGGTGGTACTGACATAAAGAACACCGCTGTCTAAAACTACAAGTACAATCGGCTGTTGGGTTTCGCGGTCGTTAAGGCTAAAAATAGCTAAGTCCTGGGATAACGTAGCGCAAACATAATTAAACGTACCGAATGGCGCCGATATGATTGCATAAAAAGAAATATCTTTTGGTTGCGTAAAAAACCAATGCTTACGCTGTATGCGCGACTTTAGTAGTGAATAAAAAAACCCCTTGACATGTTCTGCGCTTGACTCTGTAAGCAATGAAAACCTACTCGGGTCGGGGGCGCTTAAATCACCAAACAGTTTCGATATCTGCTAAGCCAACAAATTTGTTGGCTCGAAATAAAATTTTATCGACTAAAAAAAACTCTAGTTTATTGGAACCGCTGGATTAAGGGTGAACTTTTCGTACTGCTAGACCAACGTATCGTACTGATATACCTGCTAAACAAAAAGGGCCTTTTGTGTTGAATCATCTATGAGCAAACATCTAAACCTACTGTCGGCCAAACTACAGTCTGCTGTATCCTGTGTATTTACCTAGCTAACAGACACCCAAACTAAACACTGCAATAAAACAAATTCTATACGAAGCATTTCATCATCAATACGTCCGTACATCAGATCATAAAAGTTTTGATCTACCGGCTAAATATCAACATAGCCCCCAATACAATTAAACTCAACCTCGCCCGATTCTAAAAAATCGCGCCCCAAAAAAAACAATGTCGCACAGTCGACTATAGTTGCGGTTGTCATCTGAAGCATATTTTTAAGAAACAGGCTAATATATGGTGGTATCGTTGCCGGTATGGTTTCATTATTATTATTTAAAAACATATACTTTAAAACACCACAATGCTACAAGCGATATTTTACTGCCACCACCGCATTAATAAATAGACCAAGATGCAAACCAAGGAGCCCCGAAACCTAGATAAGTACTACCGAAAACCCCCAATAGCTGCAATGACGGGCCTACTAAGTATTATACGAGTAATACACTACTCAACCTACTCGGGCCGCGGCGGTAAATACAA
>Ga0302286_10001547_pt1 | contig 16910 bp, 19 predicted proteins | sample III_Fen_E2_3_FD_198765 | JGI IMG/M metagenome (GOLD analysis project Ga0302286, IMG submission 198765) | Peat permafrost microbial communities from Stordalen Mire near Abisko, Sweden - III_Fen_E2_3 | ecosystem: Environmental > Terrestrial > Soil > Wetlands > Permafrost | place: Sweden: Abisko...
TGATTTGATAGCGTTCAATTTAGTGTAGCTGTACACTAAGCAATCTCCGCTGTTCAAGCTCCTCAACAGTGTTATGAATGTGCTTAACGAACAGCTACTCAAAATATTAGATCCAATCATATTCTTCTTCTATATCGCTTGGACAAGAGTCAAACAGCAAGAAGAATCACTTTTCTATAGAGCTGACTCACCAAGTTAGTTTTCCTTGTTCAGAGGAACATCTGTGGACAATGAGAGTCTAGAGATTTACAAAAAGAATCAAGTAAAAAAGAACGGGGGGTTTAACAAGATAATTTTGATTTGATTTTATGGTTTTTTTCGACTTCATAGAAATTAGTCTTCCCAGCATTCTCTTCATTTACATCTCTACTTAAAGTCGCACAAGGCTTCTTGAAGGGTCAATAACGAGATGCTAACACAACTCCTGTGCTGTTTGAATTGAAATGCAAGAAGGAAGAGAATCAATCGTTCTAGGTACCAAAATACTTGAAAAAGATCAGCGTGTTTAAAAACGAAGAAGAGTATCTTCTTCAGATGTTTTCGCTTTTCAACATCCAATCAGTGCAAAAAATAGCTGATGATACTCTACACGTGGTTTTAGAAGCATGATTGGAGATGTAAAATGGTTTTAAATTTGGAAAAAGACAAAAAAAGGATCTAAGAATACATAAAGTTAGTTACATTTTGTGTAATATTTCTAATAATCATTGTAAAATTCACATTATTTCTTATTAGTTTTTCTAAAAAATGAATGATTTTTCAATCATCTAATTAAGTGAGTGCAGCAACTCCTCTTTTCACCCAGTGATCAGATGTTGAGGTTGGTCCAATCGGTAAAAATAAGCTCATCACGAAATTTGTGCTGTGTCCGGTGGTACTCAGCACACCAGCTCTTCTACTGGTTTTATAAACGGGTGTCTCGTAGACTTTTGGGTCGTTTTCGAAATCGTTTTTGTTGTCACTTGGGACTAACCATATGTATGGGACTTTGGAGTTCAAGATTTTTGGATCGGATTCCTTTAAGTAGTTGTGTTCATGATCCCATGCTGCTCCATCGAAGAACAATCCGAAAACATAGCAGCCATCTTCTGGTTCTTTTTGGACATCAATCACGGAATTCTCAGGGATGACATTGAATTCGAAGGCTAGTGTGTCGATTGGGATTTTCTTCTTTCTAGCGTAGTTTTGCAGTGTGCCAGTTAAGAACGATTATGTGAAGAAAAATCCAGAAATCCAAAAAGATGCTGGAGATCCTTTATCGATCCATTTCTGCATCTCCTTCAAACGTTCCACGAAGTCATTTATCCAAGATCCCAATGGCTTCAAGGATGGATAAGATACCTAGGAAGTAATAGCAGAAAAAGAGGTTAAGTTAGTGAATTTGGTTTATTTTTTTAAGACTATTTTTGCTGAAAATATTTTATTACTTTATGCCAAAGATCTGGAACTTGATTATCGAAAACTCTATTATAGACTTCTTCAAGGTCAGATGACATGACGATAAACCCATCAATAGCTTTATCAAGATTAGACAGACTTGTCCTGACAGTTTAAAGTAGTTTATTGAATCGAATGAGTTCTTATTGCAAGACTGTATTCATAGATTATTCATATTTCACTGGATGCTTTTGAGCAGCGTCTTCAACGTCAAACAGCTTAGGCACCTTCTCCAATAAAGTCTAGATCTTCTCTTTGATTAATTAGTCACTGCTCTTGCCACCTCCACCAACTAATCAAACATTACATTATTAATTCAAGAATAAAATATTTTTTCTTTTCTTTTTTTTTATAATAAAAAACCTGTTCTAGGCAGGAGAGATAAGACTGTGCCGCAAATAGAATTAGTTTCGATGATAGCTGAGGAGATCTAAGCATTTGAGTGCAATCCATAGACCTCCGTTGTTTCGTTTCTAGGCAGTTCTTAGATGTAGTCTTTGTAGGAATTCAAATCACCACTTTCAGGAGCATAATAGATCCCACTTTCAGAGAACTAAATAAAAGAAACAGATTAAGTAAATTACTTAAGTATCCCTCTAAACAATCACACAAGAGAGAATCTGCAAACTTTTCTAATAATTCTTTTATATTACTTTGTAGTTTGGCTAGAGAATATCTTCTGTGTAGAATCCTTTTAGGAGTATTGAAATCAATCTCCTATCTTTTGGATCAGTGACTCTTCCTCCGTAGTTAGCTTCTGCAACCATGTAGTTCAGAGCATCCCAAGGAATCTCTTCTTGCTCATCTAAGAACATTTTGAGCTGCGAGAAAGAAATTGTGAAATCTGCTTGAGTGAATTCATAAGGAATGTTCCATCCTAAGGGGCCGTACTTTCGTCTGAAAAAGAGAGAGAGAGAAAAACAAGACAAGCTGTGAGAATCAAGAAAAAGACAAGGCTAATGATGTTACCTTTCGAGAATAAGTGCATGGAAGAATGCCAGCCCGAAGAAGAGCTTTTTCCATTAGAAGGGTTTCTACGAGTCTTCGAATTTTTTGCTGTCTTGGGATTAGAACGATCTCAGCAAATTGTTTTTGAGTCCTCTTGGAGGTTCGAAAGTCATTTTGATTCCTTTCATGAGCACTGTAGAAGGGAACACATCAGAAGGCATCGAAGTTAACCAGATTCTGAAATCCATGTGAACATTCGTTGCGTTGTCGAGAATCCTTTCTAAATCTGGCATAAATGACGGCGCGAGATGGCAGTTCTAAAGTAGCACCCAGTATCCGTTCGTCATCGCTTCTAAGATCGATTTCTCAGCAAATTCACCTTGACCTTAGCCAAGAGAAATCTAATTGAATGTTGCCCTGCAGCCGAGTTTATCAGCGAGTTAGATGATTTCCAAACGCGGATCAGCACCTGAACTGAGAATAAATATCAAGGGGGTATGGCAATCTGCATCAGCGTATGTGGTCTCGAGATTAAATGCTGGAGGCTGTATGAATTACTCCCCCATTTCACTGATAACTAATCTTTGAACTCCAAGCTAAAATTTATCTGGGAAAAGGATTCTCACTAGGATCAGCTTCTAGAATTCGTTTAGCAACGAAGCAATCTTCCCTGGGAATGGTCGTTCATGAGGGTTATCTGTTGAGAGCAGCGACCTCCAAGATGATAAATTACTCACGAAATCAATGTCAAAATCTTTGAATATTTCCAGAACTTGTGAAAGCTCACAGATCGTGCACCAAGCTTTATTTGTTAGCCAAGATTTAGCTGAGCTCGGCAGTTGCTTTGATGTCTCTGTCCAGGTTCCTCCAACCATCAAGAATCTTAGTTTTAAGAAATATAATTGATTTAAAAAATCAACAACAAAAAAACTTTACCTTGTCTGTTGTGATGTGATTTTCTTCTCAACTTCCATGATCCGCACACACAACAACAATGAGAAGATCAGCTTGTCTTTCTCCAGTAAACTTCTACAAATGCTCTCATACAGCATAAGCTAAAAGCTATTGATGATATTCACACATCTACAACAACAACAAAGAGTTTGATTTTTGTAAAAAGTTTTTAATTCCAAAACATATTTTCAGTATCGTTACCTATTATCCTTTCCAGGTATGGCAAGCTAGATTGACTTCAGGAATAGCGCAATATAGGAATCCAAAGACCATTAGTAAGTCGGTTCGATCAAAGCTAGATCTAGAATAACGAAATACAGATTCGCAATTCGCTTAGCAACTTCTTTATAGAAATCTCTTATCTAATTAAACATCAGTCTATCTGTTTCTTGCTTTTTGAGTCTCTCTTAGATTTCTTTGTTATCGTTTTTAGATTACTGCAGCTACACAATAAGTGTTTCATCATCTAACAGGTTTCCTTGAGACTCAAATAACATTTATAAGATCTTATTCTCCGTTTAAACTTGTTTTTCCTTGTTCGAGAAGAACTCCACAACATTCTTCTCTCGTTGCTAATCTTTAATAGGTTCTTCTTATTTCACAACAATATTCAGCATTTAGTCTTCTAGCCCTTCAGAAGTAACCTAGAAATTCAGTAAAGTGACTTTGACGCAAACTTCAGGTGGATAATGTGGTCGAGGTAGTTTTGTTGTCATGTAAAACCTAAATGAATCGTTGTAGTCTATGAATTTTTCACCAAATTTCATTCTATAAGATCCACCAGATTTGACTAGCTTCCTTTGTAACACTGGTTCAAATACACTGTCAATGTTTTCAGAGAGATTTTCAACTAAAATCTTATGACCAAGTTGAATGGAGTTCTCAATTCGCATCGATATGTCATTGGCTGATTATGTTGGTCTGATAATAATTAACCCTTCTTCAAGATTCCTTATCCATGTATTGGCTTGAGTTTATGGATCGATCATGAGTGGCCATCTAGAGGAGTTCTTGAGGATGATTGCGTTATCAATAGAAAATGAGTCGTTTGGGAGTTTAAATCGATTTGTCCAAGTTCCAATAGTAATAGGATTACACAACACGTTTTGAATGTTGTAGTCTGATGAGTAAAGAATTTGATATTGTTTCAGGAGATTCGACCAGTTTGATATTGCCTCTTGTCTGTACAAAATCGGGAAAGCTCCTAAGTACGCTATGATACCAGCAGAGAGCATACAATCTCCAATGACGGAAGTTCTCTCAACTTTGTTTAACTCTGCTTTTTGTTTCCAAGATATTTTCTCACCGCCTAATCCATTTATCAGCGCATCTGCACGCTCCAGTTGAGTCTTACATTTATTTACCTAAACAATCAAACAGTAATGAACCATTATTCAAATTGAATACAAATCACAGAGTCACATTAACATTTTAAGTTGTTCATTTTTGTTTTTTTTAGAAAATGCTAAAAAATCTATTACTTTTCTCTGTAGCTCCTCTTTGTCTGATTGTGCTTTCTCGTAATCATTTTGCAAGGATGTGAGAAGATCAATGACTTCTTATAGAGCTGCTTTCTTTTCGTTTAGTTTAGACTCTGCTTCTTTTAGTTGAGACTATGCATCTTCAAGCATACGTCTCTTTGGTTCGACGACTAAAAGCGCACCATAAGTTGAAACCACTGCTCGAATCCACAGAGACAGATTTCCAGCTGCATTTGAAGCATTGAACACCTTGAATTTCAAGATACAAACAAAATTACCCAAATTAACAATCACACCCATCTTTTATCTCTGTCTCTCTCTCTTTTCTCAAAACCATTGTTTTTTATTGTAAAATTCTTACCCTTTCCTTCTCGAAGAGTGGATTATGTATGAACACTTTGAGCTTATCTATCTTAGCTTGCGGGATCGCTTTGATTTTATCTTCTTTAAATTCTTTTACTCTTACAATCAGTTTATCAGTTAGCAGTTTTTTCTTAGCATACTCCCAGAAGTCTTTCTTTTTTTCCATCGATCCTGGTGCTACTGGAACAAGTTTAACGTTCTAGTCCTCATCGAATGCATATGCCAATCCTTCCATTACAAAAGCAGCTGCTTCAGGTGGCTTCGTAAAGGATTTCAAGATGGTCATATCATCTTTGGTGATGTTATCCAGCGCTCTAGCAGCTTCAGCAAGAAGGGGGAGCACCTTTAAGGATCAAACATAAAAATAAATTTTAACAAAAAACTCAAGTAAATTTAATGCTATTTTATACCTTATCAAGTTCCGATTAGCAGTCTTCCTTGAGTGCGTTAGCTTTGTCTCGCTGAATATTGCAGTCTTTCTCTTCGAGTTCACATATTTCTTTTTTTGCATCTGCTTCTTTTTGTTTTTTCTGGAGCTGAATCAACATTCGTTAGTTCTACTCTGTTTTGATCACAAGTTGTGGCTGCAATTCCTCTAATTCCTTTTGCATAACTTAAACTTGCTGCTCTGTTGTTAAGATCTTGTTAACACCTGTTTCGTATCGTGAGATAATATCGTCGATCATTTTAATTCTATCGCTGACTAATTTCTGGAAAGTGTTCAGTAATTCTAAATACGACGTTGGTGTCACATAGTAATACTTCCTTAGCTCTTGTAGATACCTCTCGCTGAGCTTAGAAATCCTTGTTTGCATATCTACAGCGATCTCCACAAGTCCATTGACTTAAGATGTATCAGTGATTTTCATGTTATTTATGAAATGGTTTGATGCAGTAGATCGCAGTGCATCCTCAGGCCATGGTAAAAACCAATCGATTGTAGTACAGTTGACAAGTGACGGGAAGGTTCGAAGTCTCCTTCGGAAAGCTTCCCCGACTGGAGAGAATGCTAGTACAAGATGTAAATTACTTTTGCAGATTTTAACAAAATATTTATATTTTTCATTTGGCGTTCCACCTGGCATTTCTTAGCCGATATCCTCTATTATCTTAGCGCGTTCTTCAGGTGGGTATAAATTAGGAACTTCCCCGTTGTTTAGGATGTTGCATAAGTCTTCAACCATGGACTCCTTAGTTATTTACGTGTCCGAGAATAAAAATATTGTTTCCCTTTTCTCAATTCCAGCTGTTTTCATGATTTTCTACAAATCCTCTACCCAACCTTTGGAGTCGACTTGGATTGTTTCTGAGGTATACGCGATGAACGAAGCCAACGCAGCTAGACTTTTCCTGCCACTTCCTCCAACACCTACTAGCAGTGCATGTCCGAATGTAGTTGTAATGACTCTAACGATCTTGATCACATGCTAGATTGCCGTCATAAATAGCACTAGATTCATGCGATTTCCTGTGAATAAATTGTTAAATTCTTCTAATTATGCGTAACAGATTTTCTTCAGTTCTTCTCGGTTCGTTAACTCACAGTAAATATCAACCATGGGTCTTTTCGATGTATCTCCATCTGGGAACAAAGTAGGCACGAAGCTAGCGAACAACAATGGCTAGACCTCCACAAGTTAATCCCATTCTCTCTTGAAATTCTTTGAAATAATTCCTTTCATGAGATTCTCAAAAATCCTTTAATCTGCTTCATTAATGAGCCTATCTTGGAATACTCTCATACATTCATGAGCCCACAATTTCAAGAAATCTCCATCGTTTTCGATGCTCTTGTAACTCGCCTTGCTGATGCCTTGAAAGACTTTAGAGATATCTCGTAGATTATAAATATAATGCGATTTAGCTGGTGTCGGGAGCAGTTCTTTAGACGTTCGAATGGCATTGTAGACTTCTATCGTTGAGAGCACAATATTATCGCCAAGATTTACCACAGACTTTGAGAGATTCCCTTTTTGCGTGTTGAAATACCATTCAATAACTGAATTGAAGATCCTCAAAAGTGAGTCCTCATCGAATGGTTGGACATAAAGTAGATTAAAATGCCTTAAATATCGCATAGTCACGGAGTTTCTCCCTCCAGCAGGTGGCAGCATGGCAGCAATGAAAATTATATCCTACAGAGACTTCCATTCCTTCGTGTCAAGATCATACCATCCTCCCTCATCCATCCATTGTCTTAGCAGCTCGATGGGCGGTTGAGCACCGTATTTTTCCTTTGCTGGCATATTTAAATCATCTATGAATATAACAATGTGTCGTTTGCCTTCTTCAGGTCCATACACACCCTTTCGACGTCGAGTACACACTTTCGATTCAATCAACTTTTAGACCTGGTTTGCTTGCGTTTAGCCTGAGAAGGAAGTACATAAGTTTGTGTATTCGTCATTCGCGTAGAAACTAGACAGTTAGTTTATGACATTGACTGTCTTGCCTGTGCCCGTTGGACCGCAAATCAGCAGGTGATTATCGCTTTGAACACATCGGTGTAGGAAAAAGTTATTTCGAATCGAATCGACAGTTGGGACGAAGATATCATGGAATTCACCTTCTTTGGGGACAATATATTTCTCTACTGTTTGTGTCCAATTCACCCAGGCATTCTTTTTAATATCATAGACAATATCGAAGACGGTAGCTTTGTCAGGTAGTTTGATGTTGAGGATTCGAGGCTCGTAAGTACGCTTGATGTCTAATTGCAGCTTGTAGGTCTAGATCAACTCAGGAGAACCCTAGAAAATAAGAGCGAAAAAAAGTTGAATTTAAGAAGGAAAAATATGAAAAAAGAAACAAAAGTTCTCAAGAAATTTCTACATTAATGAGCGCATTGATGACTTCATGGAGTGAAGACCTAGTTGTTTCATCAACAGCCCCTCCAATTGCCCATATCATCGCAAACAACGCTAGGTTACTGAGGATATCATCGATTTCTTTGGGTACTTTTTTCTCCTCATCTTCATATTCTTTGATCCATGTGTTCAGCAAATTAAGCTATGTATTAACAATATTCATGTAGCTTTTATGGACTTAGAATGCACCGTAACGCAAAGCCCAAGCGAGGATCGGATCGATCATCCAGAATAGGATACTCGAGAAGGTTTCCTATGATTTCACTAAAGATTTAGGTAATTTCTACACAAAGCTAGTTACAAGCGGCTACCATCCGAGTTGGTTAGTTTCAAGATAAACCATTCCACATCGAGAAACTGTAGCAGGGGAAGCTGATGCTAGATCTTAGACTTCAAACATCATTGTCATAGTATTAGTCATTTTGATGATTTCACCAGATGTCAGGCAGAGTTTCTTGTTGTCGTCTAAAACAGTATTCATGTTTTCGATCCAGACTGCATCGACTGGACCATCGAAAACAATCCATTTTCGTTCAGGTAAATCGCCATCTTAAGCGCATGCTCTCATGATAATTGCGATGACACCATCGGACCAGGATTTGGTGTCTGGATCCAATTTACCATATAATTGATCGCTGAGGAGGGAACAATAAACAAAAAAATATTTAGTTTTTTAGTTGACTTTTTTAAGATTAATTTAGCATACCTTGTGATACTCTTCGGATTCAGCTTGTAAGTGACCACGTTGGCATAGTTCTCGATTCCCTTCAGTGAACTTATGGCCTTCTACAAGCAAGTCGTCACAGATGTTTTCCTAAAATAAAAGGCAAATCAAAGTAATTAATTGTAAAATCCCTATTTTTGGCAGACAGCCCAATCCAACTTACCCTGAGAAAGCGTCTCCAACAACCATAAGCCCATGTCTCACATAGATAGTGTCTATGAGTTGAATACACTTATTGAGAAAATTCTTTTCAGGTTATTACTTTTGAGCATAGCAAGCCATTTTCAATGCATTTTCTAGCTTTCCATAATCAACTTCTGGCAATTGTACAGATGGGAACAAATCATTCGTGATAGACAAAAACAAGGGGACATCATTAAATGTAAATTTCGGGATATTCACATCCATCAATGCTCGTAAACAAACAATATCTTCTATATCTTGCATAGTCCTTTTGAGATTTCCTGCAGCTGTGAGAATTGCTTTAACCGCTCGCATACCAAAATCATAATGATCTTACGACGAAAGCTATTCTGAACTTAGCCTTAACGCTGCTACGATTTTCCTAGCTAAATTTCTTGCATCTTAAAATCCCACAGAATATAAATAAATCTCCGAGATCAAAGCATAATCGGGAACCATCATAGCGCATGGTCTAAATAAAGCCTTTAGATTATCTGGCAATTCAGATCTTCCAGCGTAACCTGGGTTCATTGTGATGTTGATAGCACAAGAAGGAATTAATGATAAGGGTTCCCCGTCAAATATAAACTCCCGAGCTTTGTCTTTAATTGCAGTTTGGATAGTGAGGACTTGCTGAGCAATAACGGAGAGAACTTCCAGATCAATACGATTGAACTCATCAAAACAGCACCAAGCTCCAGAAGAAGCGATTCCTTTAAAGAACTTTCTCATAGCTAAATAGTTTAAACCATCCGAGCAGTTAAACACGACGATCTAAACTGCTAACGCTTTGGCTAGATCCTTCACTGTTTCAGTTTTTCCTGTGCCTGTTTAAGAAAAAATAACAAAAAATATTAACAAAATCAATTAATTATGGGGAAGAATTCATATCTTTCTCCTCGTTTACCAGCAGGTCCTTCAGGGGCTCCTCCATAAGAAAGGTGGAAAGCACCCATGAGTGTCCTGTAGCATCTATCTGTCAGTGGAGTGATGACTAGTCTCGGTGAATTACCCAAGTATTCAAACCTTATTATTTTAAAGATAAATTTAGAAAAAACCGTGAAAACTTGCTACAAAGATGTAGTCTCTCTATCTAATTCTCTTACCCATATTTGAGCACGGCATTGATCATTTTGACAAACAAAATCTATTCTTTTTTCTTTTCTTCCCAGTAGTATCGAAGCTAGCATGTCCATGCAAAATCAAAAACACTGGAACATCCATTTTACTCCAGATCTGCTATGACATCTTTAGCATGCACGTCAAGCACAACTAAAGCGCCCAAAGTCAGCCTCGCTAAAGGAGTCAAATCTGTCCTAACTAGCTCCACAACATCCTTCAATTGTTTTGCTAAGAATACAGCATATTCCTTAAGACTAGCGTAACCTTTACCGTTTAATCCTGATTCACTTGCTGTAGCTACTTATCCGGGTTTCTTGATGATTTCAGATTATTATTATGGTTACGCAGCTTATTATCCTTCCTCAAGTTACACTTACGACTATAACTTTTCAGACACTAATTCATGCAGCTCTGGTTCTTCTTCGATTCCTCCTTCTTTCGCATTGAAAATAGATAATTCTGCTCCACGAGTCTAAAAATAGTAAAAATAATGTTTATTAACCAAACAAAACAAAATCTCCTTCTTTTAAAGTCTAAATCCTAAAATTTTCTTGTCTTTTTACCCATCTGATCATGTTGACTCCGAGGACTACTTATCCTGGCCATTTCTGTATCCATTGTGTCCTTGGTGTAGCCGTATCAGCTAAACAATTTTTGGTAGTTTCATGCAGCGTGGAAATCATAGTTTTTTCAATTTCCAGCAACCACTTCTCAACATTGCCCTTCTTATCACCTTCATTCACATCGATAGGTTTATTCATCGTGACTTTCTCCTTCTCCGATGAGATTATCGCACCTACTTAAGAAACACTTGTGAAATCCAGCAGTGCAACACCTTCGAAACATTTATTGATGTGCTTCTGCACCTTCATGGGATCCTTTGTGTCAGCGAGAATCTCAAGTAGCTCCTCATCAGAAAGGAAGAAAAATCGTGGGAAATCACGTCGTTTCGATTCTAAATATTCAGAGAGACTCTTCTAGATCTGCTCTAAAGTTCGATTGTAACTGATAAACTCGAGTTTCAAGCGGTCGTTATCAATATTATCCCAGAGATTGGAGTCCTTGGCGTATTACTCCATAGTGAATCTCCAGAAATTATCGACTCCATCAAATTTTTGTTTCTCCTTTTCCATTTTTTTCTTAATATCTTCTGAAGCGAAGATTGGTTCTAAATACATCCATCCTCTCTGGCATTTCAGCCATTGTTCTAAAGTGTCTTAGATGAAAATCATTTTACCTTCCACTGTCTATGCCTGCTTCAACACAGGCTTAATGTATGGAGAAGCCTAGATTTTCATATAAAAAAAATCATAAAAATCAAGAAAGAACAAAATAAATGATTTAGCATCTTTTAGTTCCTACTTTCATCATGAGAAGAATATTCAGTTGATCATCCAGCAATTACTGTATCTCATCCACACCTTTCAGCACATAAGTTCCTGTTTTCTTATACTTCATGAGCTCAAGTCGCAGTAATTTCACCTTATCTTCAATTTCTTTTAGTTTTTTCTCAATAGTGTGCTGCTTCTCAGCTCTTTTCGAAACCTCTTCGATTATCTCCCTTTATTTCCCTAATCCGGCGTCTAGCAACGATTTCAAGCTCATTTCTTCATTTGGTGTGATATCAGTGATATTCGCAGCTTTGAAAATCTCATTCCAATGTCCGATCGATTTCTTCAAAGTCGTCATAGCTTCGGTAGACAGCAACTCAATCATCCACATGTTCTCCTTAAAACTCTCAATGTGCTTCTTCAATTCCAGAGTGACATTTGCAGCAACGTCATCCTCTAAATCCAAAAATGTCTTGTTGAGTTTGATGCATTCTTTGTAGAATGTCTAATTCACTTTCTTTTCGGTAGCAGCGTAGTTCTACCGGATAATCGGTCCATGCACCCATTCTTCATATTTCAGAGCGAATTCCCAAGAGTTATACCATAAATGATAATACGGTGTGAATTCTTGTTCGATATCGTTTAGACTTGAGTACTCCGACACAGCTAATTTCAGTTTGACTTCTCGATCATTGAAGCTCTTAACTTTGTCTTTAGCGGAGTTTAAGTGCTCCTTAAGAATCTCAGCTGAGCAGTTTTACTCCTTAACCAATGAATAATCGGAGAATTTCTTGATAATTGCTAAGTCGTCCTTCATCGCATGACATTCCTTTTCGAATAAGTCTTTTTCTTTCTCCAAAGAGTTTGTGAATTCCTCCTCTTTTTATTGAGAGTTCCTTGTGCCTTCGAATACATATGTCTAGAAAAGAACAAAACACAATCAGCGAAAAAAAACTTCTTCCCTTCAAAAAAATCCCAATTCAAAACCTTGATCGATTCGGAGAAATAAAACAATGGAAAGAAATCGGAATAGATATTCGAGAATGATTCCTTGAGTAGCTCCTTCTCATCCAATTTTGTCTTATTCTCGATTTTAAACAAAAACATTTCCAAGATTGAAATGTATTCCGCTACACAATCAACTTGCGTTTTCATTTTTGCAAGATCAACTTCATTTTCAGCGAGTTTATTCTTCAGATGAACTAGCTCTTCTTCATTCTACGGCACCTTCAAGATAATCTCTTAGAGTTCCTTTTACTCTTCGGCGATTCTATATTAAAAAAATCAAGAAAAAGTTAGAAATAATTTTAGATTCTCAAATATGAATAAGTACTTTTGAATGTTAAATTCAATGATAAGTTTAAGACGTGCTAGGATCTTCTGTATGTTCTCATCTGTCTTGAGAATCAAGTCTTCTTTCGCTTATTTCGAGTGCAATCTAAAGAATCTACAGTCTTTCTCATCCACACTCAATCTCTAAATCGATTCTTTTGCGTTCTTAAACTCCAACAGTTTATTTAAAATCTCCTGCTTTTCTAAGTCCATAATGTGGATTCTCGCAGCTGCTTCACCAGCTTTCACATCTTTTTTGTCTTTATTCTCTGGTAGCGGAATTGCTTTCTTCTCTGGAAACAAATGAGAAACTACCCTATCGGAACTTTTTTCATAGAGAAAAGCAAACTGCGAGAATTGTGCTAAAACTGCCTCAACCTCTTCGAAACTCTCATTCAAGCAAGCTAAAATTGCTTTTTCGGCGTTCACAAACAAAGTATCGTCACGCTTGAGATCATAGCTAATCGGATATGGTGCTGGCTTATCGAGTTTTAGCAAGGAAACTAAATCCTTTTCGAGACATTTAAACTTCTAAACAGACTCCACCATCCAATCGAAAGGCTGCAGCACACCCTTTTGAATTTCCTCTCGACTTGGCTCTAAGTAAATCACGTCGTTATTCTAATCAAAAACCAAAAATAATCTTAGTAATTGTCTTCATAAAAAATCATTTTATCCCTTAAAAACTTGCTTTTCTCTCTCTACCTCATCCACTTCATCTATGTAAATAAGTTCCTTCTTTTTATCTTCCTTTTTGACTTTTTTATCTTTTCTCCTCTTGAAGAGCGTGTTGACTCGGATATACAACGTAATCAATGGCTGATTCCTCAATATCCAGTTTTTCTCTGGATCTAAAGTCTCCCTATCTTTCGGCACTGTGAATTAGCTTATGAATAGCACATAGTCATTGATATTCTGTTAGACTATCAGAGATCGTATGTAATGGTTAAACATGCAATCTATCCTTGTTATGACTAACTGAATCTCTTGATTGATGTAATCTGCAGGATTCGTCAGATAAAACTTAAATCCTTCTAGATTCTCTTGAATATTCGACACCAGCAATTCCTGCCAGAGCATCTTGATATCTCGTAGTTTCTTGCTATGGAACTCTCTCTGTGCTTTCGTAAACTCACTCAGCAGCATCGCTTGCTCTTTGATACCAAGTTGCACATTAAATATTTAAAATAATTTCTTATGATCACAGCTATCCGTTCTGGACGCAATCACAGATAAAGTCTTCGACACCTATGGATTACTTGAGTAATGCATTTACGCAAAATCTCCTCGTAACTCTTCGAAGCTCATTGGGATCTGTTGCGTCTCCCAATATCCATTTCTCGTTGTTTTTGTGATTTCCGCAGTGTAATCGATTCTGCAGACAGTTCCAATAAATGGAATAATCTATGGACTGAATCTATTAATTATCCTAGCATCTTACCATCCAGTGGAATTTAATCCAAGTTGCATTTCCCTCAGAACAATACCCTTTTTAACTTGCCTCAGATAATCAACATCTAGCTCATTCAGCAGCTCCTTCAGTTGCTATGTCATCGGAGGAATATACTAATTTCCTCCATTTAAGTCCGTTCCATTGTTGTTGTTATTTGCTGCTTTCCCGAGTATCTTCTAAACTATTGCTTGCTTTTGAGTACTACTTATCAACCCTTTTGGATTCTTTTAATTCGGCAGAGTAAATCCATCGAGAAAATTCAAGAATCTCTACTCATCTTGCGCTGTGTTCATTCTGTCATTCGCTAGTGCTAGTCTCTAACCATGCTTATTGCTGTCTTCTTACGTAAACAGCAACGATAATCTAATCACCCATTTTAACCTCTGCGTGTTTAATTCTTTGATTAAATATCTATCCGCTTCCTGATCGTAATCTACTAGCTATACTCCAACAAGGGAATATTTTCCATTTAGATAACTTGGACACATAGCATGTACTCCTTGCTTATTCTTGTATGCTTCTAGCCACTGCGTTCCACTTAGATCTTCATCCCAGCAATCATATTTCTTAAGACTCTGCTTCCCTTGCAATCCTTAATCTGGGAAATTAATCGCATCGAGTTCGTCTTACTCTGTTTCATCTGTTTTGGCATATTACTACCCTTGACTAACAGTCTTATTGTCTTTATTAGCATTACTACTATTTATATTTGCATCGAGTTGCTCGTGATTGAAGATGATTTGCAGTCTGCTTACATGAATTCGTTCGCCTGTTCCAATGATTTTGACTTCATATTTCTGCACGCTATGATCGTAGTTCATCACTTGCATCTTAACCATGGTTTGTTTGTTGCTCACAGTCGTAGAACAAAAACCATGCGGACCTGATTCGTTCTTGTAGAATTTTAGCCATTCTTCGGGTGTTCGTTCAGAATCTTAGAAATCATATGGGTTGATAGGTTTAGAGTGTTGCTGTTGTGTCTGATTATGATGACCAGAGGATTACTTGAATTTGATTGTTGTTGATTTTCTGGGTATCAAAGCTGATTTGTTTAAATCATTCGAGTTGGAAGTCTTCATCAAAGGAAGGTTAGTCCCAGTATTCATCAGTGTGTTATTGTTTTTGTGCATGCTATGATTCCCTTAAAAGCTTGTATTATGGTTACCTTAGAGAATACTTTGCACATCGATGATATTCGGTAGTAATTTATTCTTATGTTCCATAGCAAGCGAAACTCGATATGCATTTCGAGCAGGCATTTTAGATACTTTTGCTTGATCTTTTCGGCTAAGTTCTTCAATCCACTCTAATCTCTTTGATTGTTGTGCTTTGAGTTGATCTCCTGGCTTATTGATTAATTTAGGTATCAGCATATTCAGTGGATTATTCATTTTGCTGCTGGTTAAATTGAAACTATTATTATTGCTTGTATTTTCGTTTAGATTCTTCGAAAGATTGCTGCTGTCTAAGTAATTGTTGCTAACGGTGAATGTATTATTGAGATCTCTTGAGTTTGAGCGTAAATGCTAGCTATTTGATCGTCGCCCTGAACTAACTATTCGCTGATTGGAAGGGATTTTCTTATTCGTGCCGTCTTTCAAGCCGTAGAAAGATATTTCCTCCCTTTTACTTGCGTTTAGGTTACTTGCTTTTTCGTCTTCGTATTAGCCTCTGCTACGGTTTCGTTCGCTATCATCGCCACGTCTACTCAAACCCTAAGCATAATGAGATCCACGAGCACTCCTTTTATTAGGACATAACATTAACAATCCATCAGAGAAAATACTAAGAATAAATATTAATTTTTCAATCTTAAACCAAGATTCCTATCTCTTTGGTCCTTTTTATTTCAAATATTCTTTCTTTTTTTCTATGCAAAAATACTTTCTTTTTCTATATCAAAAATTGATTTACTGTCCTTCTTCGTCTTATTCTGGCTGCATTTCTCTAATGAAGGTCGATTGCTGCTGGTCTATGAACAATTCTACTCTTCTTTCTTCTTTCTACGCCTCCTCAAATTGGAACTTCGGTAGGCTTAGCTTGAGTATTGGACCTATTAAATACATTGGATTAGTTTTTTAGCATGCACAACTAACACACTACAAAACCCTAATTAACCCCAATTTTATGAGGACGCTTTACCAAGACTCCTGTTTCTAGCGTGCTTGCTAGTGCTGCGGTTGTAGCTCATGTCTCTTTGGGGAGTGTTCTTGTCTTGTTCTTGTATGAAGAATTCCCTCGCGTTTTTCTGAGAATGTAAATACCAAGACCAATTTTGATTAAAAGGAAATCCACAAATTCAAAAAACTTAATTGGAACTTATTTCTTTGAGAGATTTTAGATTGTGTGAGATGAATGAACCAAGTAATCAATCATCCCAGCTGCAGCAACAGCCAACGCTTAATTCAACGAATTTCAAAAATATAATAATATTCAGCTATTTTTTGTATGTGTATTTTATTGAAATGTTTTTTTCCATTGAATTGAGAGAGAGAGAGAGTAATGTTAATTAGTTGATTTCTCGTGTGTTCTATTGGTAATAAAAATAAAAAAAAGAGAACGGATTCTAAATTATTTTTTCTATTTATTTATTTCCATCAAACTATTTGCTTTTTCCTTTGAAATATCTTAATATTGTCCATTCAAACTACAAAACAAAAACATTTAGAAAGTTAATATTCCCTTGGTTTAAAAACTCTAAAACTTGTATGAAGA
>Ga0302286_10001548_pt1 | contig 16909 bp, 17 predicted proteins | sample III_Fen_E2_3_FD_198765 | JGI IMG/M metagenome (GOLD analysis project Ga0302286, IMG submission 198765) | Peat permafrost microbial communities from Stordalen Mire near Abisko, Sweden - III_Fen_E2_3 | ecosystem: Environmental > Terrestrial > Soil > Wetlands > Permafrost | place: Sweden: Abisko...
ATTGTTATGAAACTCTTTAAAAGCATCGTTTTAGGAGCGCTTTTGGCATCGGCGCTTTTGGGTGCAATAGCGTTTCCGAAGCTTGGTAATTCAAGAATCGTCGATGAAGCAGGGCTGTTTAGCCAAGCACAAAAAGCAACGCTCGAAAACACCTTAGCCACGCATGAGAGCAACACGACCAACCAAATCGTGGTCGTTACACTCTCTTCGCTTCAAGGCAATGATATCGCGGATTACGGGTATCAGCTCGGACGCGCGTGGGGCATCGGAACCAAAGAGCACAACAACGGTGTACTGCTCATCATCGCCCCCAATGAGCGAAAAGTGCGCATTGAAGTTGGCTATGGACTTGAAGGCGCACTTCCCGATGCTATCGCAAACAGCATTATCCAAAATACCATCCTGCCTGCTTTTAAACAAAATAATTATTTTGAAGGCGCACGTCGTGGTGTAAACGCGATCATCAGTGCGGTTAAAGGGGAGTATAAAGCTTCGCCAAAAACGAAGAAAAGCTCTTCTAAATCGTTTATTGTTCCTATTTTATTCTTTCTGTTTATTGGCTTTAATGCATTCTTTCATTCGCGTCAATCGCAATCCAAACGAGTGTTCCCCTCTCTCTTTTTTGGTCTGTTTGCAGGCGTACTCAGTTGGTTTATGTTTACGCTATTAGGGTTTAGTTTTCTCATCGCTTTTATTGTTTTTGTATTGACCTATTTTGGAGGTTCTTTGGGTGGTGGAACAACGGGCTCTTGGGGAAGTAGTGGTGGCGGCTCCTCAGGTGGAGGCTTTAGTGGATTTAGCGGCGGTGGCGGAAGCTTTGGCGGCGGCGGAGCGAGTGGGAGTTGGTAATGCATCACATCAGTAATGAAACAAAACAAAAAATTGAAGAAGCTGTTTTTGCGGTGGAGAAAAAAACTTCCAGCGAATTGGTGGCGGTAGTCACGCAAAAAAGCGGTGATTATCTCTACATCACGATGCTGATTACAAGCGTTATCGCTCTTTTAGTGCCGTTTGGATTGCTCTTTTTTGCACCCGATATGGAAGCAAAAAGTGTGTACGAGATACAACTGCTCAGTTTTATGATGGTGCTTTTGCTTTTAAACATGCCACGTGTGCTTCATGTTCTTCTGCCTAAAACGCTTTTGGTGAAGGCGGCAAAACTCAAAGCGTATGAGACTTTTAAAATCTTAGGGCTTCAAAAAACAAGCAATTACCAAGCGGTGATGATCTTTGTGAGTTTGTATGAAAAGTACGTCGAGATTATTGCCGATAGCGCCGTAAGCGCTAAAATCGATAATGCGCTTTGGCAAAGTACGGTTGATGCCTTTTTAGAGAAGGTCAAAAACGACCAATTTGAAGAGGGCTATGTGGAAGCGATTCATAAAATCGGTGCCATCTTGGCAGAGTATTTTCCCATCGAATCAAACGATAAAAATGAACTGCCCGATGGGCTGATAGAAGTGTAGTTTTCGCACCACCATAAAAGAGGATTGGACTGGAAGTTTAACTTTTAGTTTGGAGTGGCTTCGACTTCTATCACTTCGTCGCCCACTTCAATCTTCTCGCCTGCAATGATTTTAGCGCGTTTTCTAAGCTCGATTTCGCCGTTTCGTTTCACTTGACTCTCTTCGATCAGCATTTTTGCCTGTGCGCCACTTTCTGCAACGCCTGTCACTTTGAGCAGTTTAAATAACTCTATGAACGTTTCTTCTAATTCAAATTTCATTTTCATTCCTTAATATATGTGCAATCATACCCCAATCCATCTTTACATGTAAACCCAGTGTTAGCGTAGATTTTAGCGCTTTGCTTTAAACGTGTGTATAGAATTCTGCAAGAACTATTGATGAAAGTTTTTGGTAAAATAGTCACACGTAAAGCGTGGCATAAAGGAAAATGGGGATGGATAGAAACCGAAGAGTGGTGAATTACTCACTCTTAGCACTGACGGGAACGGGCGTGTATTTTAGCATTGGTACGATGTTCCAAACCTTAGAACCACCCAAAAAAGCGCGACTGGATGCGGCTACTTTTATAGATACCACAACATTACCTCTGAATGAAATTTCCTATTTTAAGTGGCAGAAAAAACCGATTTTTATCTTCAAAAAAGATGCTTCAATGGTGTTAGATAAAAAGCGAGATATTAAAATTGGTGACTATTATTACACGTTGATGATTGGAATTTGCACGCATTTAGGCTGTGTTCCAAAGTATGAAACAACCGACAAAAGTTTTACCTGCCCGTGTCACAACGGGCATTTTGACTACAATGGCAACGCACTCTCTGGTCCTGTCTCGAAGCCTTTGGTGATTCCTCCTTTTAAACTAAACAATGAGATGATTATTATAGGTGAAGTGGGCGAGGCGTACCTCCAACTCATGGAAGAGGCAAAGGCATGAATGTGAAACTCAAAAACTTCAATATTTTACTCTATAGCGGCGCTATCATGGTGGTTTTGTGCCTTTTGTTGCTGTGTTCAGGCATTTTTCTTGCGATGCATTATATTCCCGATGCCGATAAAGCTTTTGAAAGTGTCAATACCACGATTATGCAGGAAGTCAATTACGGTTGGTTGTGGCGAAAAATTCATGCACTTGGCTCAACCTTTTTCTTTTTACTGCTCTACATTCACCTCTTAGGCATGCTCTATTTTGGTTTTTACAAACACGGCAAGAGAAAGTATTGGTACAACGGAATGGTGCTCTATTTTTGCTGTATGGTCATCGGTTTTACGGGGTATGTGCTTCCGATGGGGCAGATGAGTTACTGGGCGGCGCAAGTCATCACCAGTTTGTTGGAGTATATCCCAGGAGCTGGTGAAGACATCGTGCTGTGGGTTCGAGGTGATTTTAGTGTGAGTGGCATCACGTTACTACGTTTTTATGCCTTGCACATTGTGGTGATGCCTTTAATTATTAGCTTGATGATTTTGGTGCATACGGATTTTATGAAATGGTACGCCACCACAAAGCTTTCATGGAATCGCAAAGGTTTACATGTAAGTAAAGAGGAGCGTTTTAGCAGACACGACATCACCCCCAAAGAGCCAAAACCGTTTTTCTCCAATGCCGTTTTAAAGCCACTGTTGGCGTGTACGCTCTTTTTGGCACTCTTTTTTTATTGCGTCTTTTTTCATGATGAATTAGCGTTTGATGCGCTCAATCTCACCCCTGCCAATCCCAGCGACACACCTGCGCATATCTATCCTGAGTGGTATTTTTTATGGATGTTGCAACTGCTGAAGAGTTTTTTCTTTGACATCGGGATGATCAAAGGCTCGTACATCGGCATGGCATCCTTAGTGGTGGTCAATGTCGGGCTTTTAATGATGCCACTCATAGACAGCAATCCTCGTCGTATTCCCGCCCATCAGCGCCCGTACTTTTTGGTGTGGTTTTGGGCGTTGGTGACTTCTTTGATAGCACTCAGTATTTTAGGAAAACTCCCCACGACGACCGTGACTTTATGGTCTGGGCTGTTCTTCTCCTTCGTACTCATAGCACTTTTTTTCATTTTGCCATTTCTATCCAACAAGGAGTTTCATGTCAAATCTTAAAATATTTGCGGCGATAGTTGTGTGTGTTTTCATTCTTGTCATCGGGCTTGAGTGGTTGCCAAAACAGTATGCTTCTCAAACAAGCGCCGTTGTTATAGAACAGACAATGAAAACTCCAACGAATGAAGAAAAAGCGATTTACGAAAAAGAGCTGAGCAGACGTGATGAGATTGGGTACAGCATCGTGGGGTATTTTCTGTTACTCTCAGCGCTCTTATACCTTAAAATTTTGTTGCAACGCTCCAAGTCAAGTGAGTAAACTGCCTCTTTACATGTAAACGATTAGGACTTCTTTTTTCCATCCAAAATCACGTCAATAATCATGGCAAAAATGCCGATGGTAATGAGTGTAAATGCCCACGAAAAGCTCTTTGTGACCACATACCCAACAATCAAAATAGCTAACGCCGTCGGGACTTCGTTGTAGGCTCTAAAAAATTTACCACTTTTGATGCACGTGCCATTGGCAAGTTGTAAACGGTATTTTTCCAGCGAAAAAGAGTAGAGCGTGAGGGCAATGAGTACGGTAAACTTTGCATAAATCCACCCACCGCTTGAGAGCAATTGCGGATCAGCCAAAATCATACCAAGTCCGCTTGCAAGGGTTGCCCAAAAGGCAGGAAGTCCGATGTATTTATAAATCTTATACTCTTGAATTTTCACAACATCCACAAATTCTTGTTTGTGAGCATACTCGACATGATACACAAAAAGCCGTGGCAGATAAAATAACATCGCCATCCACGACATCAACGCGATAACATGAAATGCAAGTAACCATTTGTAGTGATCCAACATTTATCCTTTTACATTTTACAGACGTATTATAACACCAAAAACTTACCCTAAACTGCCTTTACATGTAATCCTTAAAACCTCCCCTAAAGTGAAACTATTCTACAATGACGAAAAGACTCAAAGGATGCCAACCCATGCCATTTTCGACCCTCAAACTCTGCCCTCAAATCTTACAAGCGCTTAGCGAAGTAGGACATACCACGCCAACGCCGATTCAAGAAAAAGTGATACCTTTAGTGTTAGAGCACAAAGATGTATTGGCACGAGCGCAGACGGGAAGTGGGAAAAGTGCTTCGTTTGTCCTGCCGATGTTGGAACTTTGGAGTGCAAGTAAAGGCGAGGGAAAAGCGAAGATCAAGGCATTGGTTTTAACGCCAACCAGAGAGCTTACCGTGCAAGTGGCGGAAGCATTTACCACCTTTGGAAAATTCTTACATGTAAAGCCAAAAGTGGTCAGTGTTATCGGTGGAGAGAAGATCGGCGAGCAACTCTATGACATTCAACAAGGGTGTGACATCGTGGTCGCAACGTCGGGGCGTTTGCTCGACATCATGAGCAAAAAGCAGATCAACCTTTCTCATGTTGAGTTTTTTGTGCTCGATGAAGCAGATAAAATGCTTGACCTTGGTTTTGAGCAAGAGTTAAGTTCTATCCTTGAAGCCTTGCCAGAAAAACGCCAAAATCTTCTCTTTTCTGCGACGTACCCCGAAAAGATGCAAGCCATTGCTTCTAAAATAACCAAATGTGCAGTGGAAGTGAGCATCGAAGCCGAAGCGCCAACGGTGGAACTGATAAAACAACGAGCCATTGAAGTTAATAAAGAAAACCGCGCACCTCTTTTACGTCAGTTACTCCGTGAAAACAAATGGGAACTCGTCTTGATTTTTATGGCAAACAAACGTGCTGCCGACAACATTGCTGTGAAGTTTCGCAAACACGGCTTTTTAAGCGAATCGTTTCATGGCGATCTCATTCAAGAAGATAGGTCTTGGACACTCAAATCGTTTAAAGAGCGAAAGATTCGCGTTTTATTTGCCACCGACATCGCTTCGCGTGGACTTGATATTGACGATGTGAGTTGTGTCATTAACTTTGATTTGCCTCGCTCCACCGAAGATTACATTCACCGCATCGGACGAACGGGGCGTGCGGGCAAAGAGGGTTTGGCGATCTCGTTTATCGACCATGAAGATAAAGCGCATTTTGCTTTGATCGAAAAACGTTGTGGCGTGAAGCTTGAAAAAGAGCAGATCAAAGGCTTTGAGCTCGAAGGTGAGGCTCCTGTGAAAGAGAAGGGGAGTGCGCCCATCAAAGGCAAGCGCAAAAGTAAAAAAGATAAATTACGAGAAGCAAAAAGTGAGGGTGCAAGCTCCTAAGAGCTTACACCGTAAAATTATTAAAGAAGAACGATAGACATTAGAAAAACAATAGCAATGGTGACAAGACCTTGAACCAAGGTTGCCATGGTAAATGCTTTGTATGCCGTTGGAACGTCCATTTGACTAAAGCGTGAGACGACCCAGAAAAAGCTATCGTTGGCATGACTGACAGTGAGTGCGCCCGCACCAATCGCCATGACCGTTAAGACTTTGCCCATTTCACTATCAAGTCCTAAACTTGCAAGCAATGGATACATAATGGTTGAAGTCACCACCAGTGCCGTAGTCGAAGAGCCTTGCGCTGTTTTGAGGGCTGCTGAAATGATAAAGGGTACGAAGATACCAAGGCTAAGTGTTTGAAGTGTTAGACCAAGGTAATCACCAATGCCACTGGCTTTAAGTACAGCACCAAGTGCGCCGCCCGCGCCTGTGATAATAAGAATCTCACCTGCATTTTTAACACCTTCACCGACCCATCCTGAAAGCGTCTCTTCATTCCATTTTGGAATTAAAAGGCTGGCAAAAAGTACGCCGACAAAAAGTGCATTGGCAGGATGACCTAAGAAGACGAAAAATTTATAGATAAATGTTTCGCTAGAGTCCTTAAATACGAGTTTTGCGATACTCTCGATTGCCATCAAAAGCACAGGAATAAAAATAGGAGCAAACGATTTGAATGCACTAGGAAGTGCGCCATACTTCGCTTGAACTTCGCTGTCCTTTTCCAAGTCAATGTCCATATCTTCGCCACTTTGGTATAACGGTCCTCGTTTGATTGCCCAAAAATAACCTGCAAGCATCGTAAAAATCGCAACAAACAGACCCACAAGAATGACAAGACCAAGATTACCGACCATCAAGTTACCCGCTGCTGCGATAGGACCAGGTGTTGGAGGAACAAGCGTATGCGTTGCATAAAGTCCTGTGGCAAGGGCAACACTCATCGCCACACCAGAGACTTTCAGCTGTTTGACCATGGATCGTTTGAGTGCATTTAAAATGACAAAACCGCTATCACAAAACACAGGAATGGAAACGATATAGCCGATGATAGACATCGCCAAAATTGGGCGGTCTTTGCCAACAATCTTTAAAACGACATTGGCCATTTTAATGGCAGCGCCACTTTTTTCCAAGATGACACCGATGATGGTTCCAAGTACGATGACAATTCCGATGTACGCTAAAATACTACCGAATCCAGAAGTAATCGTTTTCGCGATGTCAGCGTATTTCATCCCGACGCTAAACGCGATACCGTATGCTGCAATGAGCAAGGCGAGAAAGGGATGTAACTTCCACTTACTGGTTGAGAGCACAATGAAACCAATGGCTACAAGTAAGATGATTATGAGCATTCTGACTCCTTTATTGAGTTTTTAATTTAATAGATATTTTTAAATTAAAGAATGTCATTATAGTGTAAAAGGAGTCAGTTTTAGACGAAAAAATTAAAAAATTAACGTCTTAGATTATTTACATGTAAAGATTTTTAGGCGACAATAGCTGCCTTCTTAACTTCGAGCCTGTCGTACATATCAAGAATGTTGACATAGTGTTGATGCAGGCTAACGTTGATAAAATAAGCTTTTCCATCTAAAATGTTGACTGCGTGTTCGACGTTTTCTTTACCAAAGATGTCCCATAGGGCACTTTCGTATTCGCTCCAGACAAGTTTTTGCTCCCTGAGCGAAAGAATTTCGCAAAGAAGTTTGCTCATCGGATTTTGACTAAAAGAGAGGAGCATATGCGCTTCTTCATAGTGTTCCAAAAGGAGATTGACTTGCGCTTTAAGGTCGATCATCTGAAAGTTTTGCTCAAAAATGACACCGATGAATTTTTCCATATTGAGTGAATCTTCAAGAGGCTCGATGGTTTCAAGTAACATTTCGTGGTTTTCTTCTTTAAAATTAAGCACAGCATGGCGAATAAACTTACCACTGTTTCGGTTTTGATACACCATGTCTTCGATAGGATAAACCTCTGAGACACTTGGTACGATCATGTGACACGAGTAAAAGTCTAAATACGTGTATTCACGAAGGTAAATCTCTTTGCTCATTGATTTAACGATGTCGCATAAAAAGGCATACTCTGCTGTGCTTCCCTCTCCTTGGTAGTTCCATGGTGCGTACTCAAAACTTTTGATTGCATTTAAAAAGCCAAAGCCTATTTTCCCGTTAGAATCGATGAAATGCGCTTCAAGATTGAACGTGTCACTGACGATGCTCATGTCAAACGTTGGCATCTCAAAAGCATCAAGATTTTCAAGTCCACGTCCTTGCATCAGCTCACTCATCGTGCGCTCTAAACTGACCTCTAAAATTGGGTGCGCGCCAAAGGAGACAAAGAGTGTACCGTTACGCGGATTAATCAATGAGATGGCGGTTACGGGAAATTTCCCACCCAAAGAGGCATCAAGAATTTCGACGATGAAGCCTGCTTTTCTTAGCTCAACCATATCTGCTTGGAGTTTTGGGAACGTAGCGATGATGTCTTCTGGGTATTTTGGAAGGGCATAACCGTTTTTGATGATCTCGATTTTGGCATAACGCTCAAAGATTTCACTCAGCGCTTGAACTTTGGCTTCATCAGGCGTATTGCCACTTGCGAGTCCATTGCTGACGTAAAGGTTGCTGAGAATGTTTAAAGGGATGTACACTTGCTCATTGGCAAAAAAGCTTTGAAAGGGAAGGGTGACGATTTTGTCTGTAAAGTCGCTGTTAAAGTCGACTAAGTCTTCGTTACTCAGCTCATCAAGTGGGTTATAGATACCATATAAAGAGGGGTTGAGGTACTCGCCACCAAACTCAAACACTTTTTGATCGGGGTAATACGCACGATTGGGAAGGTGAAAATCAATAAAACAGTTATTGGTCTGAAGACGCTCGATGTACTCACCCAGTGCGCTGGCTTTGGAAGCAAGTGAGAGCGTGCCTTTGCCATTGGAATAGATATGATTGGGTGCTTCGGTTGAGGTAAGGTTGATAGAATAGCAGTTGGTAAGTGGGTGTTTTTCGCTTGCGAATGTCATGCCGCAGCCAACATCCTTTAAAATCGTTTCCATTTTTAAAATAGAAGCTTCTAGAGGTGCGTTTTTTGAGAGTATATTCATAATATAACAATTCCTTTTTGGGGGCAATGCAAAGTGGTAAAAATGGTAGAGGTGAATAAAAGATGATAGTAAGGTAACAAGGCAAAAAACAGAAGTCGTTAAACTCCCATTTTAACCAGGTTAAAATTAGTTCGAATGGTGGGCTGTGGGGGATTGACAAAAGTCATTTAAACCCCTAAGTTAAGCCATTTAAGCTTTTGTCGTAAATGTTGTAAGTAACTTCTTACGTAACTAAAAGCAAATCCTACAACGTGAACGTACATTTCTTGCATAGGATTGTAGCGTTTTAAAATTAAAATAGACCATTTTAGATTAAAGGAGTGTGTCATGGGAAAAGGTAAGTTGGTTAAATTGGTAGAGCAACTGGAGGAAGATGTTGCTTTTTACAAAAGAGAGATTGAGAGTTACAAGATAAAAGAGGATGACATAAAAGCGCTGCAGCTTGAAAATAAGGCATTAAAAAAGCAAGTGACCTCATTAACGGATCAAATCAGTAGGATGTCAGAGCCATTGGCACTTTATAAAAAGGTGTCACACTACGAAAAAGCGCGCACACAAATTGCTATCAATCATAACAACGTTTTAGAGGCAATGCACAGAGTATCATCTCAGTATAAAAAGATGGTGGATGACTTTATCCCATCTATGCAAAAATATAAAGATGATCTCATAACGCTTTCAGATGAGTTTACAATTCCGATGGATAAATTTGCTAATGAAGGATTGTTTGCGGTGAACGATAAAGAACGAGTTTCAAAATGGGAAAGTAGGAGTCAAAAGCTGGCTGAGTAAAAGGAGCGGATCTTTCCGCTCACCTCAACGGTAATCTTAAGCCAAAAATCTATTAAAAAAACTCAATCCTTAAACTTTTTTCTTAGTTTTAGCTCATTTAATCTCAAATAACCTTAAATAATTTTAGCTTAATTTTGAAAGTGCCTATTTTAGGGCTTTACTAAAAAGTTTATATCATGAAAAGTATAATTTTCAATAATTAGTATCGAGACATGTTAAATTTCTTAAATTTGAAACTTAAGAGATTAGGGCAAACAATGAGCGGATCATTCCGCTGTTTCCTCTCTAAAAATGGAAACATCTACCTAAAGCCCATTACGCCCATAATTTTGCATTTGATTTTTTTGATTGAGCATGATGAGGTTTTACCCATCTCCTCTTGTTATTTTGCGCATACGTACCACCACAGAGACGTTTAAGAATAAGCGATCTATTGATTTACGCTTATAAGCCCACCCCCTTATGTTGATCTCTGTGAAAAGATGTCAGCAGACTCGGTGTTGGAGGCTTAAGACTGTAGAGATTTGATGCCCCCTTGTCTCCTGTAAAATGTTCACCAAACAAAAAAAGTAGAAAAGTTTAGCAAGTTCCATAGTCCAAAACTACGTTACTGTCGGGGCTTGCACTACCCCTATCCGTGAATACATCAAAAGAACCTATGCTTTTAAACCTTATCATCGCTGCACATGATCTTTGAAATAGATTCAAATTTGAACGCTAAGAGCTTTTGAGATACTCTGATAGCTTTAAAAGCCTGTTCGTTCAAATTTAGCCTCTTATGGCTTATTTATGAGCCGTATTCTCTTTTGAACTTCAAGCCATTATGATTGCCATATCGTTATCTTTAGAATAAGCAAGTGCACTACGCCGTTACCTTGAAGTGTATTGAAGCTCATAAATGTGTTGCGCTGAGGCAAAGTACGAAAATCTGACTACCTAAAGTGCGTGTTTAGATTGTGCATTTGAAAACTCGGATTTAAATCCGAGTAAATTTATGGATCACATTTAGCTCAAAGTGTAACTTTAGCTATGCGTATAACATAATGCGCTACTTCGGACAGTATCAGTCTGATTTAACACCCTCAAAACCTCGCATTCATGGGCTTTTAAAAAAGTGTAACTTAAGCTATCGGTATTATGGTACACCCCAAGAAGTAGTTTGATATGGATAAATCCAAAGAAGCAAACGGCTAAAAGAGTTTTTAAGATAACATGTACAGTTTTTCTATGAAGATGAAGTGCATCAGCTAAAGCCGTCACGTTTACTTTGCCATTTGCTTTTACATGTAAAGGCAATGCTTCTTTTACTCTTTGGATATTTTGCGCGTGCTCCTCTCTCTTTTGTGATCCTCTTATTTCACCACCTTTTTTTAATTTCATTGTCACCTCATTTTTGTTGAGCTTCTTTTTTGCATTCTCTTTGATGTAGTGGTAAGCCGTTGAAGCTTTTTTAAGCGCTTCTTTGTATGAGTATTTATCTTGGAGTTTATCGTTCATTTTTAATGCTGCCGCATTCATCAAATCACGCTCTAATAATCCCTTGCTATTTAGTCGTGAGGCATACCAAACCAAACGCCTATAAAGCTCTTTTTTGTTTAATGGATAATAAAGCGTAGGGAACGTGACAAATTCAGTTTTAAAGAACTGCGCAAGTTCACGGAGTGAATAGATAATGCCTGTACTTTGAGTCAGTTGATTGAGATAAACCTCATCGGTAAAAGTTACTGGCACGACCAAGCTTTCTTGCCATGCTCGTTTAATCGTACTCAGCCATGAAAACTGCTTTGCGGTGCTGATATTTTGATTGATCAAATAAACGAGTATGACGTTTTCGCCATGGAGTCCTTGCAATGTGCTAGAGTGTGAGGGAGTGAGCAAAAGCCCCGATATTTTTGCAAAGTCATTCTTGGCCATATGTAGGGCTAAGAATGCGCTTTGTAGTTTCATCGGGGGTTGGGTCATGTATTACTTCGCTTGACTGTCAAAAAACGCTAAGATTTTTCGTGTGTGTTCTTTGTTTTTGATGACGTAGTAGTGCTTCAGCCCTTTACCTTTTGGGATAGAAACAATCTCTACGCCGTAGCCCTCCCGTAGTTCGGTTGCATAGTTTGCTAACCATGATACGCCATAGCGTTTTCCATCACTTGCCCCGATGGTTTCGCCACTTAAAAGATCTCTTAAAAAGCGCCTGAGCACTTGACCTTTATAGTTTTGATTTTCCATTTTTTACCTTTATAATTCATCTGATTTAGCCCATTTTTTGAGTGAGCTTTATTGTCCTCCGTGAGGCACTTTTTCTTTTTTGATAGGTTTGATTTATGATGAGGTTTTAGGTAGAATTTCGGTGCTTAATCAAAAACTCCCGACCTCATCTAAGGGGTTGGGTTCATGTACTATTCATTGACTATCTCCTTTTCATTTACTGCACGACAATGTGAGTCATTTGCGACTTGACATGATGAAAAATAGACGAAGATTTGATTTGAAAACTCATTGATCCATTGTTGCGCTGTTTGTGGGTCAACATGCCATCGCTTCGCGTAAAAAGGGAAGCCGTACCATTCATCATCGTGCATATCAGCGAAGTAGATCAAAAAAGCATCTGCTTTATCGATCTGCCCCGATGCTCTTAGCTTTCTGACGTAATCAATCGGGACGAAGATGCTATTGGGGCGCTCACTCATTTGCTTTCACCTGTTGAGGTTGTACCAGCAAAAAAAGCATTGACCTCATCACGATCAAAGACTGTCACGCCATCTGTCACACGAATAGGCGTTAATTTGCCGAGTTTGGCGTATCTCCAAACTGTACTGAGACCTATTGAATTTTCTGCTGCCACTTGTTTGGCTCTAAGTCGTTGTGGGGGTGTTTGGTTTGACATTGTGTTACTCCGTTTGAGATTTTAGTAGTTTAGCTACATTAGCTATTGCATAAGCAATAACAAATACTACTCATTGAGATTTCATAGGAATATTTTAGTGGATTTGGGGTTATTTTTAAAACAAATCAGGTGAATACTTTTATTACCTGATTGGTATAAGTAAGATTAATCGTTTCCTATGCAAAGTGAATCAATCATCTGTTTTTCTGAGAGTGATTTTGTGAGATTGTATTTTTTTCTAATTTTTTGTAAAAATTTTTTAATTGGTGTTTTTGATGCGGGAGGAATGTCATAAAATTTATATTTTGATACAATCTCAAATTGTTGTGTTTCGATGTCTTTAATTATGGCTTGGTTGTTTTTATAAGTGTCATAAAGCCCTTTTGGTGGGTTAATAAAAACATATTCGCCATTTTTATTTAAAGAACCGAATGTTTCTTCTAGAAGCGTTTGAAAGCTTTTGATTCCACTCAAAAACTTATTGATTTTCTGAATGGGCTTTAATTTAGACTTTGGTTTAAAATTTCGGAATGGGTTTTTGGGACGAAGAGGTTCTAATTTAGCCCAGTTTTCGTATTTGATACGATATTCTTCTTCTTTATCCTCTGTCAATATCTTTTCAACTTTTATAAGATATTCTTCTTTTGTGCCCTCCATCGTTATTGGTGCTAATTCATACCATTTTTCCATTTGCCGAAAATATTCATCCTCTGCAAGAGAATACTTTAAATATTCTGGTGTTTTCAAATAAGCTGTTTTATTTTCGAGATCTTTCGTAAGCTTCCAACGTTGCCTCAATTGATCATCCCATTTTCTTTGCTGATAGTAGAATACTAACTCAATAAAATGAGATAAAGTTTGTTGAATATCTTCTTTTGGGACATCTTCAAAAAAATCAATATAAGTCTCTACATTCTTTATGATGGTTGGATCAAGGTAATCTCTTGTAGATTCTGTTCTCCCGTCTAATTTTTCATCTAATAATTGATTAAATAGCTCTAAAACTTGCCCTGGCTTAAGTTCTTCCATCTTACGCCTCCACCATTGCCAAAACATACCCACTCCACCAGTTCAAGAGCAGGCGCATTTCTTCGGTGTAAACGGCTTTTTGCGTGTAGGCTCTCTCTACGCCACTACCTACGGCATGATCTAAAACTTTCTCTTTTGCTTCGTAGCTACATCGGTGCTCCATTTGGTGCGTGTCGACCAGTGAACGAAACGTACTTCTAAAGCTGTGTAGGCGTTGTTTATTGCCCAAAGCTTCGTTATTGAAACCCATACGTTGAAGCGCGCGGCTTGGCGTTACCTCATCAATGTGAGCGCCATTGTCCGCAACAAAGACAAACTCTTTATGGGAGGTGAATAAATGCTGCTCTTTTAAAATGGCTGTGGCTTCATTTGAAAGAGGGAGTACAAAGTCATCACCGCTTTTGGCTTTCATCTCTTGGCGTGGCATAGTAATGAGGTTGTTTTCAAAGTCAACGTGTGCCCATTTAAGCGATACAAGATTCCCTGCACGCAATGGTACATGTAAAACGAATTTTAAAGCGTTCTTGGTGCTGATATGCCCACCATAGGAATAGATACTATTTACAAGTTGTTTGAGGATAATCGGCTCGGTAATGCACGCATAGTTCTTTTTAACTATTTTGGGTAAAACGCTTTTGGCGTGAATGTTAGGAACGATATTAAGCTCACAAAAACCATGCGTACACGCAAACTGCCAAAGATCATGGAAGTAGCCTAAAAGTCTTTTGGCGGTTTCGGGTGTTTGTATGGCTTTTAGTTTGATGATCTGTACTAATTCATCGTGTTTTATGTCTGCAATTGATTTATGTTTGAGCACAGGAATAACCGTTGTATCGAATAAAGCTCTTTTCTTTTTGTAGGTACTGTGGACTATTCGGCTCTCTTGAGACTGAAACCATAGATCAACAACATTTTCAAAATCGCTCTCTTTTGTGAGCTGGTTTTGGGCTTTCTCCTCACGTTTGTTGTCTATGGGGTCTACGCCTTGCTTGATGAGGTTTTGGTACTCGTCTCGTTTGCTTCGCGCATCTTTGAGGCTGACAGTTGGATAAACTCCAAAGGTACTTTTGCGCCTTTTGGATAAAGTAGGGGATAAAAAGATCATCTCCCATGCTTTGCGCCCATCAGGAGTGATTAAAAGTTGTAATCCTTGCCCATCGGCTAAAGTGTATGCTTTTTCTTTAGGTTTGGCGCTGTTGACTTGTTTATCTGTTAAAGGCGTAACCATTCGAGGCATAGGGACTTCCCTCCATTTCTTGTTACGTAAAAATAGGGCGATCTTAGTCAAAATAGAGTAGAGTAACTACCTAAGTAACTAAAAGTATGAGATACATTGAGAGTATTTTAAGTTAATTGAGATTAGAATACCCTTAAAAGTTTCGTATTTAAGGGCTTTTGAGAGTGTTTAAGAGTAGTTTGGATTTCCCGAATGGTGGAGCTGTGGGGGATTGAACCCCAGTCCAAAAATAGCCACCTATGACGTCTACATGCTTAGATATTGTTGATAGTGTTTAATTTTGCTTCGTACAACAATCAGAAAACTACGCAAAACGAGCCTTTAACTTCGCTACATGTAAAGGCGTTCATGTAGTATATCTATCATAGCTATGATACTTCCCAATCCTCCTTAGATAGCATTAAAGGGAGAAGCAGTCCTTATTTATTAAACTTATGCAGCGAGTGCGTAAGCAGGACGATAGTTACTGTTGTTAGCAGTTATTGATTGAAGGTTGTGTAACGAAAGACCTTCACTTCCGACATGCAGCCATAAGCTAAAACTACTCCTGTCGAAGCCATGTCAGCCCCATTCGGAAACGGATTTTACCATAATAAATAAGAAACTTTGCTATAATCCGCAAAAATGTAGAAGGATTTTGTTTTGAAAAGAATTATGTCGTATCTTTGTGTCGCACTTGTCTTCTTGTTTATTCAAGGATGTGCTCGCAAATCACCACCACCTGCTTCAACGCTAACAACCTATGCCCAAGAAAAAGAGACTAGTAATCCAAAGCTTACCAAACTTGTTGGTAAAAATTATATCAAGGGTATTGTTCGCTCTTTAAAACAAGAGGCAAATAATGCGCAACTGTGGAATTATGAAATTGATGGTATCGATACAACCAATGGAAAATTATCGTATGTAAACTTCGACCACAAATCAGTCCTTGCCAATGAAGGTGATCTTGTTTATGCTTCTTTTGATGGTATGCGCATGACGGAGATGTTTGTTGTCAAAGAGGGCTTTTATAAAAAAGGCAAAACTACTACCTATACACCTCCAGTAAAGAAAAAAACTTCTACTAGTAAAAGTAATGATGATGGCGGCGCAGGAAAACGCGATAAAGCACACCAAGTCATCGATGTTCCGAAAGAAGAGACTATTAGATTAAATTAGGTTTACTTTTGTTAACCGATCGTTTACTTTGAGTTCCTATACTTCTCTTAGCGAATTTCATATTTTCTTCTGAAAGTGAAGACTCAAAGGGACGGTCCGCCAAGCGTCTCTTTGAAACCTTTCTCCAACTCTATCGTAAAAATAGCTCCCTCCTTCTCATTTCTCACATCTAACCTGCCTCTCATATTTTTTTCAATGATAAGTTTTGCCATATAAAGTCCAATGCCAGTACCTTCGTTTTGTTCTTTGGAGCTAATGTAGGGCTCAAAGATTCTCTCAATAGGTTGTATCTGAATGCCTCCACCATTATCTTGAATGATAAGGCGTACCATGTTCTCATCGCTCTCTAGGCTCATGATAATTTTTCCATCGTGTCTGCCTGAGGCAATAATGGCATCTTTGGCGTTGGAGAGAAGGTTGAGAACCACTTGTTCGTATTCACTTTTATACCCTAAAATAGACGCATCACGCAAGATATTGATATCTATATTGATCTCTTGATTGGTAATGGACATACCGATAATGCGTAACACCTCGTCGATAGAGTCTTGAATACTGAAGATTTTTCTATCTTTATTGGGCATAAAGAAGTTGCGAAAATCATCAATGGTATGCGACATATACTCGACAATATTTTCTGCCTCAATGCATTTAATCTCCATAGCGGTTTTATCAAGCTTGTCCATGTTGTATTTAAGTTTTAAGGTCATCAAAAGTGCTGAGAGCTGGGAGAGTGGTTGTCGCCATTGATGGGCAATATTACTGATCATTTCGCCTAAAGCGATGAATTTTGATTTTTGAATGAGAAGTTGTTCTTGTTCACGGTTTTTCTGGATCTCCTCTGAAACACGGCTTTCCAATGTGCGGTTGAGGTTTTCAAGTTCGAGTGTTTTTTGCTGAACTTGTTTGTGGTAATTGTTTAAAAAACGCTCTATGCGTTTTCCTAATATGACTGCAAAG
>Ga0302286_10001549_pt1 | contig 16908 bp, 11 predicted proteins | sample III_Fen_E2_3_FD_198765 | JGI IMG/M metagenome (GOLD analysis project Ga0302286, IMG submission 198765) | Peat permafrost microbial communities from Stordalen Mire near Abisko, Sweden - III_Fen_E2_3 | ecosystem: Environmental > Terrestrial > Soil > Wetlands > Permafrost | place: Sweden: Abisko...
TTTTCAAAAGAGTTTTCTGGTTCATTAATTGGTCATGCCTCAGGTTTATACAAACTCAAGGTCAAATAAACCCACTTGAAATGTATGACACCCAATAGCCCATAATCAGATAACTGTGTTCACGGTGAAATAGGAATAGAAACGAATCAATTTATACATCCAATCAATGATCTTTTTTAAACGAGTCAAATTTTTGTTGTGTTTAAGCCTTGCATTAAGTACTTTAACTTCTGTCTATGCAGAACAATTAACAAGAACAACAGGTAGTGGAAGGAAGCCCGCAACTGTAAGCACAAATGATAACTGCAGTGCCTATCTTTTTGTTTACTTTACAGGTAACAGAAAAGAAGAAGAGCAAATTCGGTTTGCAGTAAGTAGTGACGGATATAATTTCAATGCTTTGAATCAGAACAAGCCGGTTCTCAACTCCGAGAAGATAAGTTTAAGCGGTGGTGTTCGTGATCCGCATATCTTGCGTTGCGAGGACGGAAAAACGTTTTATATGGTAGCCACCGATATGGTTTGCAGCAAAGGCTGGAATTCAAACCGTGGCATGGTGCTTTTGAAATCGACAGACCTGGTTAACTGGACTTCTACAGCTATTCATATTCCTACCGTTTTCCCTGATGAATTTGGTGATGTGCTGCGTGTCTGGGCTCCGCAAACCATTTATGATCCATCAGTAGGGAAATATATGGTCTATTTTTCTATATTGAAGGGCGGAAAAGAAGATTATGACAAGATATACTATTGTTATGCCAACAAAGATTTTACAGCGCTTGAAACAGCTCCTAAGCAGTTGTTCTTCAATCCAAATAAAACATCATGTATTGATGGGGATATTGTGAAAGCATTTGGCCAGTATCACTTGTTTTACAAAACCGAAGACACTGAGAAAGGAATCAGAAAGGCTGTTGCTGACAAGCTGCCGGGAGAATGGAAAACCGTGAATGGTCTAATGCAACAAACGACCAGTCCGGTTGAAGGTGCGGGAGTTTTCAAGTTAAACAACTCCAATGACTGGGTTTTGATGTACGACATGTATACCAGCGGGCGGTATCAATTTACAAGGGGTTCGGATCTTGAACATTTTAAAGTTATTGATCAGGATGTAACCATGGATTTTCACCCACGCCATGGAACTGTATTGCCCATTACCGCTACAGAAGCTGCCCGGCTGACCAATAAATGGGTAAGTGTTTCCTCGGTATTTGAATCGGCAAAATCAAAAGAGCTGAAGAAAATCAATATCGTGGTGGATACAATCGCAAAGAAAGTTTGTCTCCCGGTTATGACATCCACCAATCTCAGTTCGTTTAACCCCGGGCTAAACAACTTTGCCGGAATAAGTGTAGAACCCGAAAAAGCAGTTGATTTTAGCAAGGGAGGGGTAAAGTATACAGTCAAAATAGCCGGAAAGAACCCCGAAACTTATACAGCTGAAGCAATTAAGAATCATAATCCTGTTTTGAATGGATATTATGCAGACCCTGAAGTGTTATATTCTGAAAAAACAGGGAAATTCTATATCTATCCGACCACCGACGGCTTTACCAATTGGTCGGGAAACTATTTCAAATGCTTTTCATCGGATAACCTGGTTGATTGGACAGACGAGGGTACCATTCTTCAACTGGGTAAGGACGTCAGTTGGGCAAAACATAATGCCTGGGCACCTTGTATTATCGAAAAGAAAATCGATGGCAACTATAAGTACTTCTATTATTTCACCGCAGAACAAAAAATAGGTGTAGCTGTTTCGGATAATCCTGCCGGACCTTTTGTTGATTCAGGGAAGCCTTTAATTGACAGTCGTCCTGTCGGAATAACCCGTGGCCAGGTGATTGATCAGGATGTATTTACGGATCCAAAAACAGGTAAAAGTCATCTTTACTGGGGAAATGGATTTATGGCAGGTGCAGAGCTAAACGATGATATGACATCCATAAAGCAAGAAACGTTGACTATCCTGAAACCCGACAATACATTCCGCGAAGGTACTTATGTGTTTTATCGCAAGGGCGTTTATTACTTTATGTGGTCGGAAGGTGATACCCGCAGCGAGAATTACCGGGTACGTTATGCTACTTCCACATCACCGCTTGGAACTTTCACCATCCCTGAGAATAATTTGGTTATTGCCAAAGACAAAGAATCCGGGATTTTTGGAACAGGACATAACTCCGTGTTACAGATTCCGGGAAAAGACGAATGGTACATCGTTTACCACCGGTTTAATTATCCAAAAGGAATCACTCAGGGTAGTGCGGCAGGTTATTACCGCGAAGTGTGTATCGATAAAATGGAATTTAATACCGACGGAAGTATCAAACAGGTAATGCCGACACACCATGGTATCGATCCTGTGGCTCTTAAATAAACAGGTGAAAAGGGCTGATTAAACAGTTGAATTTCATAGTGAAGACCAACTGTGTTTAGGAAGATAGAACCAAAATGGAACATTTTACAAAATGAAATGTTCCATTTTTTGACTTTAAATACAAATTAATGAAAAAGCTACTCTATAACAGCATTCGGCCTTTTGTCCTGTCTGCATTCTTTATAACCGGGTTTTCGGTATACGCACAGCTTCCACAGCGACTATCCATTGTATCCAGTCATTCAAAAGCTACCATCTGTGTGGATATAAATGAAGCTTCGGTAGTTCAAAAGGCTGCTGAGATATTCCGGAATGATGTGTTCGGTATCACGGGACAGCAACTCGCCACAGGGAATAAATTTACTTCAAAAGGAACCACCATTGTTGCCGGTACATTGGGACGAAGTAAACTACTTACCCAAATCATTCACAAGTACAATCTCAACACCGATTCGGTTCAGGGTCGTTGGGAAGCTTTCTCGATACAAGTGGTAGAGCAAGGGTCAGACAATATATTGGTGATCATGGGTAGCGACCGTCGTGGGACAGCATACGGAATTCTCGAGCTGTCGCGCATGATCGGTATTTCACCCTGGGTTTGGTGGGCGGATGTGACACCAGGCATGAAGTCTGAACTTACCTTAGAAATCTCAAAGCCTGTTTTCCAACATCCCTCTGTGCAGTACCGGGGTATCTTTCTCAACGACGAAGACTGGGGTTTAAAACCATGGGCTTCGAAAACCAATGATCCCCTGACAGGCGAGATTGGTCCGAAAACCTATGGTAGGATATTTGAATTACTTCTTCGTTTGCGTGCCAATACAATATGGCCGGCCATGCACGAATGCACCACGCCATTTTATTTCGTAAAAGGAAATGCAGTCCTGGCTGATAGTTTTGGTATCATCGTCAGTACCTCGCATTGCGAACCGCTTATGCGCAGTAATCCTCTTGAATGGGATCACAAAACACGTGGTGATTATAACTTTTTTACCAATAAGAAAAGTGTCGTTGATTATTGGAACGAACGGTTGACCGAAGCTTCAAAGTTCGAGAATATCTACACGGTGGGGATGCGCGGCATTCACGACGGAGCTATGGAAGGGGCTAAAACAATTCCAAAACAAGTGGAAGGATTGACAGATGTTTTCAAAGTACAAAGAGAACTTCTTTGTAAATCACTGAAAAAGAATGCCGAAGAAATACCTCAGATTTTTATTCCGTACAAGGAAGTTTTGGATGCTTATGATGCCGGATTAAAGGTTCCCGACGATGTTACCCTGGTGTGGTGCGACGATAACTATGGTTATATGAAACGCCTGAGCAATGAAGCCGAACGACAACGTAAAGGCGGTTCGGGGGTGTATTACCATCTTTCATATTGGGGTCGGCCACACGATTATTTGTGGCTGGCAACAACACAACCCTCCTTTATTTGGCAGGAAATGCATAAAGCATGGGAGTACGGTGCACGCAAAATATGGATACTGAATGTTGGGGATATCAAACCTGCTGAATACCTTATCGAGTTCTATCTTGATATGGCCTGGAATATCAACTCCGTAAAGCCTGAACAGGTGTCACAACATTTGGAAAACTGGATGGGTAAAACCTTTGGAACTGAAAATGGGCCTGGTATCAAAGATATTATGAACGAGTATTACCGATTGGCATTTATTCGCCGTCCGGAATATATGGGATGGAGTCAAACAGAACCGACAACTAAAACAAAATCAACCGATTTAAATATGGCTGAATTTGAAGATGAAATTTGCACTCGGTTGAAACAATACGATAGGATTGAGAAACAGGCAGATTCTATTTCGAAACTTATACCTGCAGGGTTGAAAAATGCTTATTTCGAATTGGTCACCTATCCGGTAGCAGGAGCTGCCGAGATGAATAAAAAATGGTTAAACAGTCAATATGCAAATACTTTTGCAGCTTTTCGACTGCCAGAAACCAACATCGCCAAACAGAAAAGTGTACAAGCCTGGGAAAAGATTCAGCAGATGACTGCCTTTTACAATGACTCGATAGAAAACGGAAAATGGAAGTTTATGATGTCGGCTCAACCACGCAAATTGCCTGTATTCGATAAACCAATATTTGCGGAATTTGTTCCGGCAACCCGGCAAGGTACTATCTTTTGGTCGGAGGAATCGAACAAACCTATGGTAAAAGGTGATACAGTCCGCTTGGTTTTGGATAATTGCACAAAAGGAATTTACTGTTTTAACAGCAATTCGTTTACCATTCTTGTGCAACCCGAGTGGCTTGGCATTACGCAAATTTCAGCAAAAGATAATGCATCAGTACCCGTTGATAAATTGATTTTGACGATTGTTCCTGAAAAAATGAAAGGAAGAACAGCTGAAGGATTATTGACTTTGAGGACAAACGGGATAAATTATTATTTCGTCATCAAAGCTGTTTCCATTTCAAGCTCTGAAGAAAGAGACAATTGTATTCAACTCAATGCATCTTCATTTACTCAGAACAAGACAACAAAGGCTGGGTATTGGAAGCCGATTGAAGGGTTGGGGTATAGTAGTTCAGCCATGTTATTGCAACCTTTTGATGCTAAATTAGAAAAGGATATTTCCCAAAATCCTGCGTTGGAATACGAATTTACACTAGAACGGGCTGATAGTTCATTGATACGGCTTTACCTGTTGCCAACACACCCGTCGGATAGTAATAATGCATTGCGCATAGCTGTATCGGTGGATAATAGCCCACCTCAATTATTCAATATTAAAACAGAAAGCAGAAGTACAGCCTGGAAAGAAAACGTACTTCGAAACCAAACAATTGTAAAAATACCCTGGAAATTTAATGCTGCGGGGATGCACACTCTGCGCATTATTGCTGTCGATCCCGATGTGGTTGTCGATCAGTTGATGATTGATTTTAAACTCAACCGGCAGTTCTATCATGTCGGTTTATAAAGGAGTACTGCCGGTTGTTATATGAAATCGTTTATATGGATAAAACTATTTGGTAATAGAGTGTCATAATGTGCAGAATATCACAGTGTACATTGTCTGTTAGAGAATCCGGACCCGGGTAACCGTTTCTCAGAAGGGGAACAACTTAAACGAAAGCAAGAGGAATGATTGTCAAATCATTCCTCTTGCTTTAAGTTCCAGGTATTTGTTGATGGTGTCCATAGTGAGGTTTTCAGGCTGTGTAAGAATAGATTGTATGCCATGTTGCATCAGTTCCCTGACAATAAGCCGCTTTTCGAAAGCAAACTTCTCTGCAATTACTTTGTCATAGACTTCCTGTACGTTTTTTGTCTGTTTCGCAATAAGCCGGTTCAGCTCTGTATTATCAAAGAAAATTACAATCAGCAAATGGTTTTTAGCAATACCTTTCAGATACGAAAGTTGCCTGTGCAGGGCATCCAACGTTTCAAAATTAGTATAAAGCATAATCAGACTCCGTTGTGTAACCGTTTGTTTTATATCGACATACAATCTGCTGAAATCACTCTCCAAAAAATCAGTTTCAATGCGGTAAAGCGATTCCATCAACTTGTGCATTTGTGTTGCCCGCCGGTCGGCAGCCACATAATTGCCTGTTTTTTTAGAAAAGGTGAACATGCCTGCTTTATCATATTTTTTCAACACAATATTGCTGAATGCCAGCGTGGAATTAATGGCATAATCCAGCAGGCTTAGTCCCAGAAAGGGCATTTGCATCGAGCGACCTGTATCGATCACCTGATAGACTGGTTGTGACTTTTCATCCTGGTACTGGTTCACCATTAAGGCATTCTTTTTTGAAGTCGCTTTCCAGTTGATGATACGCATATCGTCTCCCTGAACATATTCCTTTATCTGTTCAAATTCCATGGTCTGTCCTATCCGTCGGATACGCTTTAAACCATACCCTAACATCTGATTAGAAAATGCCATCATATCATATTTCCGCAACTGAATAAACGAGGGATAGGTTGCAATATATGAGTTTTCGGCTGAGATATAACGCTTTGAAACAAGGCGTATGGATGATTTCACATAAACGTTCAGTTTCCCGAAGAAATACTCTCCACGCTCAGTAGGGCGAAGGGAATACTCGATGACTTTTTTCTCATTTTCACCTAATCGTAATTGAACCAGAAAATCACGTTTTTGAAACTGAAAGGGTATCTCATCAATGATTTCAAGAAAGACCGGAATCGGATAATTGTTCTTCAGGCTGATCCGTATAATATTCTCATCACCATTCGATAATCTATCGGGTAATTCACGCACTGTTTCAATACCATTTTTGCTGTAATAGAGCACGAATATATCAATAAACGTGACCAGCAAATACAACAAAAACAAGATTACTGCCACATCAAACATCCATTTCACAAAGAATGAAAGAAAAAACAGTCCTCCTATACCCATCAGGATATAAAAAAACAGATGGTTGATATATAAAGATTTCAGTACCTTCATTTAGCGTGGAACTTCTACCGATTCAATAATTTGTTTCACAATATCTTCTACTTTGAGGCCTTCCATTTCCTTTTCGGGAGATACTATAAGGCGATGCTGCAATACTACTACTGCAGAGTCTTTAATATCTTCAGGAGTTACAAAGTCGCGACCACGCAGAGCTGCAAATCCTTTGGAAGCATTCAGTATAGCAATCGATGCACGTGGGGAAGCACCCAGATACAGAAACGGATTTTCACGGGTGTTCTTGACTATTTTAGCGATATACTCTATAATATTCTTTTCTACTATTATGCGGCGAACTATTCCCTGGTATTCTACAATCTGTGCCCCTGTAATCACAGCTTTCACATCAACTGTTTTATCTCCATCCACGGCAACATGCTCACGTCGGATAATTTCGTATTCGTCTTCCAGACCGGGATAATCGATCACCACTTTGAACATAAAACGGTCGAGTTGTGCTTCGGGTAACCGATATGTCCCTTCCTGCTCTATCGGGTTTTGTGTAGCCATGACCAGAAAAGGGGAATTCATTTTATAGGTATTCCCGTCGATAGTAATCTGACGTTCGTCCATTACTTCGAAAAGGGCAGCCTGTGTTTTAGCAGGGGAGCGATTTACTTCATCAATCAATATCAGATTGGCAAAGGCAGGTCCCGGCCTGAATTCAAACTCAGTCTTTTTTAAGTTGAAAATAGAAGTCCCGAGTATATCGGATGGCATCAAATCGGGTGTAAACTGAATGCGGCTGAATTTCACATCCACAGTTTTGGCAAGCAGTTTAACAGCTATAGTCTTTGCCACCCCTGGAACTCCTTCCAGCAATACATGCCCGTTGGCAAGGATGGCCACCAGCAAATGATCGATCATTTTATCCTGACCTACAATTACTTTTTTTAATTCAAGGCGGACAGCATCCATATTCTGCTGTAATTCACCCAGATCGATGCGTGATTCGAAATGAATGTCTTTAATTTCTATTTGTTCGGTTTCCATATTCATTCTATAAGTTCTATATTTTTAGTTTTCATCATTCCAGAATTCTTCAATCAGATTGTTTAACTTTATCAAATCCGAAGGAACAGATGTTTTAAGCTTTTGAAAATCCCTGATACAAGTCAGAATAGCATCAATCAAGACTTTATCTTTTCCTGATTTGTTTTGTAGCTTTTCTGCAAAATTGTAATCCAGCCTGCCGGTGTCCAGGTAATAGGTGTGCCGTACACGATCAAGGAAATATATTATCTTTTTGCCAAGAATATTGGACGTACTGCCTTCCTGGAAATACAGGTTCCCAATGGTTTGTACAAACTCCACAGTTGTATTTTTCAAAGGTTTTAGCACGGGAACAATACGTTGCCGGCGTTTTGCGTTAAACAATAGATACAGCAACATGCCATAAATAAACAACAACCAGGTCATGCGCAATGCAGGATACCTGAATACTACCGAAAGGGCGGTTTCATTTACAGGCCTTCCTGTATTGTATGTCTGCCCCTGAACAAACCAGATCAGCGGTTTATCCTGTGGGATATACGAAAGCACATGGGTTATATAGTCGGCCGAGCTGTTTGGATACAACATGGCTACATTCGAAAATACTTCGGGTTGGTTATGCAGGAATACAGTCCCCTTTCCAAACTTAACACGTACAAAATTAGGATATAATTCTCCGCCCGGTAACTCCATTTTCCCAAGTATGGTTGTAGTGGTTTTGTCCATAGCAACAAAGGAATACGTATTAAAAACAGGATGTAAATAAAAATGCTTGTTTTTCCAGTTTGACATTGTCAAAGTGAGTTTGACAGAATCCTGATTCTCCAATGAAAAATTATTTTCTACATAACTGTAATTTAGTTTTAGTGTGTCAGTAAAACTCTTCATGAAATTATCAGCACTGATCCAAAGGTTACTGCCTTTACGAACCTGTTCCAATATAACCGAATCGGCCATATTGTACATGTTCTCATTTATAATCAAAAAATTGGAAGGCTCTTTATTATCCCTGAAATACTCAAAGGGTGTAGCCGTAACCCGTTTCAGTTTATCATTCGGGAAAATCCTTTCCACTTCATGATTAAAGACATACAGATCAAGTGGATTTTTATTATCCAACGAATAGGTAGGCTTCCAATTGGTAGGTGTAGTCTTATACATATCCAGAATGACAATCAGAATAATAACTCCAATTAGTGCTGCAATGTATATTTTAAGCGTTTTATCCATGTTGCCGGTCCCCTTTCAGATAATTTAAAAAAGCTCTTTTGGCTGTGATATAATCCTCATCACCAATCGAAAACTCGCCATACCAGATGTAGTTATACAGATACGAAAGGTAGGAGAACTTCTTTCGTAAATACTCTTCTTTCAGCTCAGACAGATAATCGGAATTTGTTTTTTCGGGGAGCCAGACGATGAGTTCATTATCTTTCATGTCTTTCAGTAACCAAAGGTAATAAAGCCTGATGATCTGGCGGGTATCACCATGCTTTTCTATCCCGGAAATAAGCTGTTCAAAATCGGCTGATTGTATGAGCTGTTCCGTATTCTGGAGGTCAATAGGAGTGGCTTCATTCTTTTTTGAAAAAAACCACTTGCCTTTATGATTCATCATCAGACGTATCACAAAATATAGAGCGACCAAAAGAACCAATCCACATAGTATCTTAAAGGCTGTTAGTGTCAGGTTCGGGTATTTGGACAGCTTGCCGATCCCAAAAAGTTTATTTAAAAGCAAGCCTATTTTTTCCAATAAGCGGTCTAAAAAAGATTTAGTACCTTCTTCCCGATTATAATTAAAATCCTGATCAGAAAGGTATTTTTCTTTAAAATCAGGATCCAGTGATACCGCTTTTTTAGAAGCTGTATCACCGGGTACCGTTTGGAAGAGTTTTTTCATTTGGACAATTCGATCTTCCTTCGTGCCGGAAAGAATCGAGTCGGAAGCAAGTTTTGGCAAATACTTTTGTAACTTGTTTGAAGCAACCTGTGCAACCAGCATTGTTTGAAATGTCCAGAATAGAAAAAACAGAATCAGAACTTTATGCCTCATCTCTACCAATATTTTCAATCTCAGAAAGAGCCTGGAAATGTGCGCTGTTCTCCTGTGAACTGTAATAAATCAAACCTTGATGAATGTACAGGATATTATAGGCAAAGAATGTAAAAATTAGACCGAGTACATAGAATGCAAGCATGGTTGGAGTCATTGTCATTGCTTCAGGATGGCCACCTGTTGTAAAGATTGAAGTCATCATCATAATTGCAGGAACCATGCTGAACATACTGTTGACAATCATGACAAACAGAAACAAGACAAGAGCTGATCCCACAACGTGTCGGTAATTTTCGAATGTAATTTTGAAGCCTTTACCCAAAGAACTGAAATACGAAGCACCCTCATCAAGATAGATATACATTGACTGCAAACTCCAAACCATAAAAGTAGGCATAGCCAATACAAGCAAAGGGATTCCGACAATCACCATACTGAGGAGTGCTCCGATGCCAAAAGCAATTACCGCAAGTGGAAGCAAAATGAATATTGATATCAATCCAAACAAAATCATTCGCCCGGCGATATCTTTTATTCCATTAAAAAGTTCGGAGGAAGTGATAGGCTCTTCCCCTTTTGTCTTCAACAATTTTAAATAGATCATTGGAAAAGCTGTGGTAAATACAGATAAAATAATTGACACAATAATGAATAACATGATCCCCATTATGGATAAATTATTGTTATTCGTGAACAACGATCCGGCATGTGCACCCGGGTTGTACAGGTTTTTAAACATGTCTTTAAAAAAAATGAAATACAACACACACATCAATAATAAAAGAGCTCCGTTGATGACAACATAATTACGGAAATAATTCTTCCAGAATTGTTTGAAAAACTGCATTGTGTCGCTCATAAAGGCACTAAAATCACGCTTTTTGTAAAGTTGGAATTCCGACATGGCTTTGTTTTTTATTGATTATAAATGGATAAATTAAGTAGTAAAACGAAATAATGGACAAGGTACCGGCAATGATGACTATATCGAGCCAAAGCGGCATAGTATCAGAGTGACGGGTTACAAATCCTTCGATAAAACCGGCAGCAACAAAAAAAGGAATTATGCTGATAAAAATCTTTAGGCTATCCTGAACTCCTGTCCTGAATGAAACCATTCTCGAATATGTTTTTGGGAAAAATATCGAACTAGCCAGTATATATCCTGCAGACGTAGAAATAATGATGCTGAATATCTCCATAGCCCCATGCAGCCAAATGCCTCTTAGGCTGGCAACAAATGCTCCCTGTTCATAAAAGAAGTATTGAAAAGACCCGAGCATGATGGCATTTTGTAAGGCGGCATAAAATGTAAATACTCCGGCCGAAAGTCCGTAAATATATGCCTTTGCTGCTACTCCTATATTGTTCATTGTAATTCCAATAAATGACCCCATTGAATTCCCCGATTTATAAACAGCCATGGGGTCCCCTTTATCAATATTTCTAAGGGTCATGTTTACATAATCATCTCCCAGGATCAGGCGAACAAAAGTCTGATCATTACGTGCCGATAATGCTCCCAGCAAACAAAAAAAGAAAAAGAGAACAAACGCAAACAACACATGTTTACGATACTGGTATACCAGGGATGGTACTTCCGTATTAAAAAAATATGCAACCCTATTATGTTCAAAACGTCGGGTTTTATAAATTTTTCTGTACATTTGCGAAACCAGAAAATTAAGATAAACTGTGGTTTTGCTTTTTGGATAATAAGTCTGTGAATACGAAAGGTCGTTCAACAGCTGGATATACAAACCGGCAAGTTCATCAGGATTATGATTATTTTTCTCCTTTAAAGATTCTTCAAAGGCTAACCATTTGGATTTATTCTGTTTAATAAAGGCTATTTCTCTCATACTAAATACAAAAATATAAAAAAATGTCAAATTTACAAATAATAACAACGCAAAATGTTAAGCTTTATTTTACCACGGCATCAGTTGGAGAGCGCATTTTGGCTTATGGTGCTGATTTACTGATAAAAACTGCTTACATTGTAATTGTATCTATTTTGTTTTTTCATTTCTTTAATGTGAAAGATTTGTCCGGACAAAACAATATGCTACCCGTTGCCATCATCTGTTTGCTTTCCTTACCCGTTGTGTTTTATACGCTTGTTTCTGAAACATTCATGGAAGGACAAACCTTAGGAAAGAAACTTGTGAAAATTAAAGTAGTAAAGATTGATGGTTATCAGGCAGGGTTCTTTGACTTCTTAATCCGATGGATGTTTTGCATGGTGGACATTAACATGGGGTTTGCTCCCGGCCTGGTTACTCTGTTGATTACAAAACATACTCAACGACTCGGAGATCTGGCTGCAGGTACATCCGTTATTTCTGAAAAATCAAAATACAACATATCGAATACCATACTCTTTGATGTTGATGAAAAATATATGCCCTATTTTGCTCAAAATAAGATTATGCTTTTTAGCGATAATGATATGAGAATTATTAAGGAAAATGCCGAAGTCGCTTTTCGTCAGGACGATTTTAAACTATTAACCCATCTTGTCCGGAAAATAGAATCTGTCATGAATATTCGAAATCCATTTAAAAGTGAAAGAGAATTGCTGGAAACATTACAAAAGGATTATAACTATTACACGGGAAAATAATTACATGGCAAAAGCATCCTGATGATATACGTGTTTGTTAGGGGAATGAAGTTTCGTGAGATTACCATTCTAATGTAAAGAAAAAGCTGGCATTGTGAATTAAATTCAATAAAGAGATACTTGAATTTAATTTACAATGCCGGCTTTAGTTACTAACCAACAGAAGTGAGTTTATTGAACTTAAAAATGATGAATTAAGCCTGACCTGTATTCATTAGATTGGAATGGCCACACATGCAAGAATGTATCAACAAAGAAAAAGAGACCTTAAAAGGTCTCTTTTTCTTTGTTGATAGTTGTTTTACTTAGGCTAAAATGATTTGTTTCTTTATTCTAAATGGATCTGCAATTTATTTTAACGTTTCGCATATATTCATACAGAAGTTTGAACAGCCTGATTTAATACAACTTGTTTGTTATGGGCGCTAAAAGTAGAATACCTGATTGAGAATTTCTCTCAATCAGGTATTCTACTTTTATTACCAGAAATACCAGTAGAAAGTAGCACAAATAGCTACAACTCCCAGTGAAGCAATAACATCCCACTTGTTCCAGCTCTTAAAGATAAGTTTCTTGTAGTCACCGTCGAAAGTGATGAAATCTATCTGTTTAGCGGTTGGTTTCGGAGTGAATAACGATACTACGACCATCATGCCCATGATGAAGACAAGCAACCATATCTCAAAGATAAGCCAGTTCGTATGCCAAAACCAATGGGTGGATGCCCAGAATGGACCTGTCATGACGTCTTTGCCTGTATTTGTAAAGATATTGGTCAACAAGCGGGCCATACCAATAAAAAAGCCTCCAATTAAACCTGCTTCACCTGCCTTAGGTGTAATTTTTTTGGAAAAAATACCCATTACAAATACCGCTACCATGGCAGGGGCGAGCAACGATTGAATCCCTTGCAGATACGAGTAAAGGCTGCCAAGGCTCATCATGACAGGTATCCATACAATACCAAGAATTACAACCACAACAGTTGCTATACGACCGACCAAAACATATCTGGCCTCGCTTTTACCTTTAAACTTAGGCTTATAAAAGTCTTCTGTAAACAGCGTAGCGCAGGAGTTGAAGAATGCCGCCAACGAAGCAACCAATGCAGATATAAATCCTATGGTTACAATACCTTTCACACCTGCTGGCAATACAAACTTAACCATGGAGCCAAAGGCGGTATCAGGGTTGGTCAACGTAAAGCCACTGCCCGGACGTGCTGCCAATGCAGCTGCTATCATTCCGGGAATCAGGAACATAAATACAGGTAGTATTTTGAAATAACCGGCAGCGATAGTACCTCTGCGCGCACGCTTCATTACAACATCGTTAGACTCACCTTTCTTTTGTCCGAGAACACGTTGAACGATATGTTGGTCGGTAGCCCAATACCAAAAGCCAATGATGGAGGCTCCGATAAATACCCAGAAACCGGGATAGTCGTCATACAAAGGGTCGCCGGTCTCAAAGTGAAACATGTGGTTTGTGCCATATGCAACACCGTCTGCTCCTTTGCTCAACGTTCTGGAGTAGTCAAGCATGGCAGTCCATCCGTGAGCAATACTGCCATCTCCAAGAGCTGACAATCCTAAGAAAAGCACCAGGAATGAACCAATGATAAGTATCGGTGTTTGAATAGCCGACAGGGTCATTACACCCTTCATACCACCAAAAATGGTAAAGAGACCGGTTATGACTATCAGGCCGATAGCTCCGTACCAGAAAGGCAAACCAATAAGGCTCTCCATGAAGATACCTCCGGTAAATGCTGTTACACTCACTTTGGTCAATACATAAGCTATCAGTGTAATGATTGACAACCACGAACCTGTACGGGGTGTGTAGCGGTTTTTAAGAAAGTCAGGCATGGTGATGATTTTCCCTAACTTTGTGTTCATAAGTTGGTAGAAAGGTACAAAGAGCCAGCCCAGGATAAGAATCATCCAACCTTGCATCTCCCAGTGTGCCATACCTACACCTGCCTTTGCACCTGTTCCGGCAAGCCCTACAAGGTGCTCCGAACCAATGTTTGCTGCAAAGATAGCCGCACCAATGATATACCAGGGTTCTCCTTTACCGAATAGATAATCTTCGCTATCAGGGCCTTGTTGCAAACGCTTATCTTTTTGTACCGAACGCCAGACAGCCCATGATACAGCACATATTCCGACTGCGAGAATCACCCAGTCCAGCCAAATAAATTCATGTGAATTCCAATTCATATTTTTAACTTTGTTGTATTAATAAGTGTTTTTACTTTTCTACAGAAAATTTATAGATACAGGTGCTTTTATAGACTTTTCCCGGTTCGAGAATCGTTGAGGGCCACTGTGGTTTATTCGGACTGTCAGGATAATGCTGTGTTTCCAGGCAAATTGCTGAACGTTGGTTATACACAATGCCTTTTTTGCCTTTTACTTTCCCATCCAGGAAATTACCGGTATAAACCTGAATCCCGGGCTCATTGGTGAATACTTCCAGTGAAATGCCGCTTACAGGTGAAGTCACTTTAGCAGCTTGCTTTGTTACATCGCCTGCAGTATTCAGCACCCAGTTGTGATCATACCCGTTGCCGTTTTTCAGCTGAACATAACCATAGTTGGTGATGTCTTTGCCTATTGCCTTGGCAGTCGTAAAATCCATAGGAGTTCCCTTCACAGGAAGAATCTCACCGGTAGTCATAAACGTACTGTCAACCGGAGTAAAACCATCTGCGTTGACATACAGCATGTTGTCGGTGATTAGTTTGGTGGCGTCTCCCGATAGATTAAAATACGAGTGGTTACACATGTTAATCACTGTCTTTTTATCGGTTGTAGCTTCAAAGTTAATCCTGATAGCATTGTCTGCTGTAAGTACAAAAGTCACTTTTGCAATCACATTACCGGGAAAGTTCTGATCACCATCCGGAGAGTGACGTGTCAACTCAATGGTTGTGTCATTCACTTGGTTTACTTTCTGATAAACCTGATATTGCCAGCCTTTTGGACCTCCGTGTAAACAATGTCCGAAATTGTTTTGCGGCAATTGTATGGTTTTACCATCAATGGTAAGCAGACCCTTGTTGATACGGTTTGCATAGCGGCCGATAGAAGCCCCGAAATCACTGGGGATATTCACATAATCAGCCACACTGTCAAATCCAAGTACCACATCCTGCATTTTACCTGCTTTATCAGGTACCATGATCGAAACAATGCGTCCTCCGAAATTGGTGATGCACACTTCCATGCCTTTTGCATTTTTGAGAACATACAATCCGGTTGAATCGCCATTGATTACTTTCGTGAAGTTGGCTTTTACCAGACCTGAAAGTGTTTTCTCGCTTTTCTCTTTGCAACTAAACATAAGTATTGGAATCAGTGCTAAATAAATGAGTTTTTTCATTTGTATTATTTTAAAATAGTGGTTATGAAAAAAGTTCTTTTTCGGTAAACTGGCCTACCTTGATATAATCTTTGTACAGTTCTTTGTATAACTCTACATTTTCTTTGTTTGGAAAGTATTCCTGAGCAAATCCCATACCCATAGCTTTCTGGGCATCTTCCACTTTTTCGTACACACCGGCTACTACCGCTGCAAACATCGAAGTTCCAAATGCACAGGCTTGTTCTGATTTTGCCACTTTAATAGGCATATTCAGTACGTCTGCCATTGTCTGCATTACAAAAGGCGATTTTAATGCGATACCACCAATACCAATGATTTCATTGATCTTAACACCATTTTCGATAAAGCGGTCGACAATGGCTTTTGAACCATAGGCAGTAGCTTCAACCAATGCACGGAAGATAAGGGGAGCAGAGCTGCCCAGGTTCAATCCGGTGATGGTTCCTTTTACCAGTTGATTGGCATCAGGCGTCCGACGACCATTCATCCAGTCTGTTGCCAGGATGGTTGATTCCGATACAGGGACTTTTGCTGCTTCGATGGACAAAGCAGGAATGATTTGTTCCAGGGTTTCATCGATCAGTTTCTGTTTGGTAGCTTCGTCAACCAATGTTGTCTTGGAAAGGATATTGACAACAGGCCATGCCAGTACGTTCTTAAACCAGGCGTATACATCCCCGAAAGCCGATTGTCCTGCTTCAAGTCCGATCATGCCCGGAATAACCGAACCATCAACTTGTCCGCATATGCCCGGAATCAGTTTATGACCCATTTCTTCGTAACTCGATACCATGATGTCGCAGGTAGAAGTTCCGATCACGCGTACCAGGGCACCCGGTTGTACTTCAGCACCTACTGCGCCCATGTGGCAGTCGAATGCTCCGACTGCAACGGCTACATGGGTTGTCAGGCCTAAACGTCCGGCCCATTCTTCGGTCAGGTTACCCACTTTTTTGTCACTTGAGCAAGTGTCAGTGTAAAGGCGTTGTCTGTAACC
>Ga0302286_10001550_pt1 | contig 16904 bp, 11 predicted proteins | sample III_Fen_E2_3_FD_198765 | JGI IMG/M metagenome (GOLD analysis project Ga0302286, IMG submission 198765) | Peat permafrost microbial communities from Stordalen Mire near Abisko, Sweden - III_Fen_E2_3 | ecosystem: Environmental > Terrestrial > Soil > Wetlands > Permafrost | place: Sweden: Abisko...
GGGGAGAGAATCATTTAGGCGATCGGGATAATCTGGATTTATTGGGGAAACAAAACCAATTGGTGGAGATGTTGCTAAAAACAGGTAAGCCTGTTATCGTTTTAATGTTTGGAGGCCGTCCCTTGAGCTTTAATTATGTAGCTGAAAATGTTCCTGCAATCATTCAGGTTTTCTATCCGGGTCAGGAAGGAGGAACAGCCATTGCGGATGTCCTTTTTGGCAACGTAAACCCATCCGGTAAATTATCGGTCACCATTCCAAAATCTGTTGGACAGTTGCCTTGCTATTACAGCCGCAAGCCTTCGCGTATGCGAAGTTATATCAGTTTTAAAGGCAGTGAGCCTTTATATTCTTTTGGGTTTGGATTATCGTATACCCGTTTTGAGTATTCCGCCCCAACGATCGATAAAACAGATATTTCCAGTACCCAGTCTGTAAATGTTTCGGTTCAGGTTACCAACACCGGCAAGGTAGCCGGAGAGGAAATTGTTCAATTATATATCCATGACCTCATCAGTAGAGGTGTTCGTCCAATAAAAGAGCTTAAGGACTTCACCCGTGTCGCCCTGTTACCAAATGAATCAAAGACTGTTACATTTGCCATTACACCTGATAAACTCGCGTATTACAACCCCGAACTGCAAAAGGTGATTGAACCCGGTGACTTTGAGGTTCAGGTTGGCCCGAACTCTGAGGATGTAAAAACAGTGAACTTTCAGGTGATACCTTAGTCATCAAGACGATACAAAGACCCTGTAATCCAAAGGAATAATATCGTTGATTTCAAAGAAACTAACTAAATAAACAATCAATACTAACTCTCCTGGTTTTCCATTAATGGCCGGGGGCAATTAAATAAAATATGAAATACGGACATTTTGATGACAACAGGCGTGAATACGTCATTACCAACCCACGTACTCCCTGGCCCTGGATTAATTACCTGGGCAACGAGGATTTCTTTAGCTTAATTTCAAATACAGGTGGAGGATACTCTTTCTATAAGGATGCCAAATTTCGCCGTATCACCCGGTATCGGTATAATAATGTACCCATGGACAGTGGCGGAAAGTATTTTTACATCAATGATGGGGATTCAGTATGGAGTCCGGGCTGGAAACCCTGCAAGACAGAACTGGATAGTTACGAGTGTCGTCATGGAATGAATTATACGATTATTAAGGGAGTTAAGAATGGGGTAGAGGCGGAAGCTTTGTACTTTGTTCCCCTGAAAACCTGGGCTGAAGTACAAAAGCTTACCCTGCGCAATACCACCAGCGAAATCAAAACTCTGAAGATCTTTTCGTTTGTTGAGTGGTGCCTGTGGAATGCTGCCTCCGATATGGAAAATTTTCAGCGGAATTTCTCTACCGGTGAGGTGGAAATAGAAGATTCAGTGATTTATCACAAAACGGAATATAAAGAACGCCGCAATCATTTTGCATACTATTCAGTGAACGAACCCATACAGGGTTTTGATACCGACCGGGAAACATTTTTCGGCCTATACAATGGCTTTGATGAACCGCAGACAGTCCTTGAAGGGGCTCCCCGCAATTCGGAAGCTCATGGTTGGTCGCCTATTGCATCGCATTACGTAGAAGTCGTATTACAGCCTGATGAGACCAAAGAGTTAGTCTATGTATTGGGGTATGTTGAAAACGCACAGGATGACAAATGGGAAAGCAAAAATATTATCAATAAAACCAAGGCAAAAGCCACAATTGCCCGTTTCGATACGGCTGAAAAAGTAGATAATGCCTTGGAGGAATTGAAAGTCTATTGGGATAATTTATTGAATGTTTTTACCATTAAGACAGGTGAAGAAAAGCTTGATCGTATGGTAAATATCTGGAATCAATACCAATGTATGATTACCTTTTGTTTTTCACGGTCTGCTTCGTTCTTCGAAAGTGGCATTGGCCGTGGGATGGGCTTCCGAGATTCGAACCAGGATCTGGTAGGCTTTGTGCACCAAATCCCTGAACGGGCCCGCGAACGGATCATCGACATTGCTTCCACACAGTTCCCGGATGGGGGTTGCTATCATCAATACCAGCCGTTGACAAAAAAAGGAAACAATGAAATAGGACAAGGGTTCAACGATGACCCTTTGTGGCTGATCCTTGGTACCACCAGTTATATCAAGGAGTCGGGCGACTTTACGATCCTTGATGAACCGGTGCCTTTCGATAATGAAGAAGGCTCAGAAGTGTCGCTATTCCATCACCTGACTGTTTCTTTCGATCATGTGGTGAATAACCTCGGACCTCTTGGCTTGCCGTTAAGCGGACGTGCCGACTGGAATGATTGCCTGAACCTGAATTGCTTTTCAAACGACCCCAACGAGAGTTTCCAGACTACTGAAAATAAATCGGAAGGTAGCCAGGCACAGAGTCTGATGATTGCAGGACTCTTTGTAGTCTATGGCCGTGATTATGTAGAGCTGTGCAAAACTATTGGGAACATTGCCGAAGCTGACCGTGCCCAATTTCATATCGATACCATGGTGGAAGCTATCAAAACCCATGGCTGGGATGGCGACTGGTTTATCCGTGCATACGATTACTTCGGAAATAAAATTGGCTCGAAGGATAATGAGGAATCTAAGATATTCATAGAATCCAATGGGTGGTGCACCATGGCAGGAATTGGACTTGAAGAAGGCCTGGTAGCCAAAGCCCTCAATTCAGTCAAGGAACGCCTCGATTGCGAACATGGGATTGTCCTCAATAACCCCCCATTCACCAAATACTATATTGAATACGGCGAAATATCAACTTATCCTCCGGGTTACAAGGAAAATGCCGGCATCTTCTGTCACAACAATCCCTGGATCATGATCGGAGAGACTGTACAGGGACGGGGAGACAGGGCCTGGGAGTATTTCCGCAAGATCTGTCCTTCTTACCTCGAAGAAATCAGCGACCTCCATAAAACGGAACCCTATGTTTATGCACAGATGATTGCCGGGAAAGATGCTTTTTTACCCGGTGAAGCTAAAAACTCCTGGCTGACAGGTACTGCCGCCTGGAACTACTATGCCATCACGCAGTATATCCTGGGCATCCGTCCTACCTATACGGGACTAATGATCAATCCTTGTATCCCGCCCGAATGGAAAGGCTTTCAGGTTACCCGTCAGTTCAGAGGGGCAACCTATCGGATTGACGTGAAAAATCCTCATGCTAGCATGAAGGGTGTTGCTTCGCTTCTGGTAGATGGACTGGCTGTGGATGGTAATATTATTCCACTCATGCCTGCCGGTAAAACATATGCCGTAGAGGTTGTGATGATTTAAATTCAACTTTCACCCTTCCCAATTCATTATCCCTTGGGAAGGGTGAAAATAACCCGATACTACTATGAAATACGAATTTCTTCAACTTCGCCAGGAGCTTAAAGAAGAGCTTACCCACAATATCCTTCCTTTCTGGATGACTAAAATGGCTGATGCCGATCGTGGTGGTTTCTACGGACAAATGACCGGCAAGAATCAGTTAATGCCTGATGCTCCCAAAGGAGGTATCCTGAATGCCCGAATTCTGTGGACATTTTCATCAGCTGCTTTGTATTTTAAAAATCCGCTTTACACCGAATATGCCCGGTTGGCTAAAGCCTACATCTTCGATCATTTTTTTGATGAGGTGAATGGGGGTGTCTATTGGCAGTTGAATGCCGACGGTACTCCGGACGATACAAAAAAACAAATTTACAACCAGGCTTTTTTCATGTATGGACTGGTGGAATTCTATCGGGCAACAGGTGATAAACAATCCCTGGAGAAAGCCATTGAACTGTTCCTGTTGATTGAACGGCACAGCTTCGATACCCGGGCAAACGGATATTTCGAAGCCTATAGCCAGGATTGGGTGTTGTTGGAGGATTTGCGTCTAAGTGAGAAAGATGCCAACGAAAAGAAAACCATGAATACCCATCTGCACATCCTGGAGGCATATACAAATTTGTTCAGGGTCTGGGATGATCCGATCCTCGAAAAACAACTTCGCAATTTAATCGAACTGTTCCTTGATAAAATAGTCAATTCGCAAACAGGCCATCTCGACCTTTTCTTTGATGAAGACTGGGTCTGTAAATCCACTCTCTTTTCATACGGCCATGATATTGAAGCCGCCTGGCTGCTCGATGAGGCTTCCCAGGTGCTTGGGGATATTGACCTGATACACCAGGTTCAGGCTTTGTCGTTGAAAATAACTAATGCTGCTGCAGAAGGATTACAACCCAATGGCTCCATATGGAACGAAAAGAACTATGCCACCGGACATGTTGATACAAACTGTGATTGGTGGCCGCAGGCCGAATCGATGATTGGATTTTTCAATGCCTATGAAATTTCCCATGACGAGGCTTATGCCAGAAAGACACTTGCTGCCTGGGAATTTATTAAAAAATATCTTATCGATAAAAATGCTGGGGAATGGCATTGGTCGGTTTCAGCTGCCGGGAAAGTGGATGATAAAAATGATAAAGCGGGATTCTGGAAATGCCCGTACCACAACAGCCGCATGTGCCTGGAACTATTGACCAGGATTAAAAAATAATGTTTTCTCATTCGAAACTTTTTCTTCATAACCTCTAAAAATCTAATCTACATGTCAATCACTAAAAAAGCCATTCTGTTTTTTGCTGTAACTTTTCAACTGTCATTGTGTTATTCAGCAACTCATACTTCTACACGTAAGGCTCCCCAAAATTCCCCGGTTGCTCTCAATGGAAAACTTCAGGTTATCGGTACCCAATTGTCGAACGAAAAAGGAAATCCCCTCGTATTGCGTGGGGCAAGCCTCGGCTGGCATAACCTGTGGCCCCGGTTTTATAATGAAAGCGCTGTTGCCTGGCTGGCTACCGACTGGAATTGCAATGTGATTCGTGCTTCCATGGGAGTAGGGTTGGACGATAGTTACCTCGAAAATCCCGATTATGCACTCCAATGTATGACCAACGTTATTGATGGAGCTATACGGCAAGGAATTTATGTGCTGATCGATTTCCACAGCCATAAGTTGCATACTACTGAAGCAAAAACTTTCTTTACCGGGATGGCCCGAAAGTACAAGAATACCCCAAACGTCATGTATGAGATCTGGAACGAACCCGATAACTATTCGTGGGGTGTGGTAAAACAGTATTCAGAGGAATTGATTTCGACCATTCGCTCCATCGATACCAACAACCTGATTCTGGTTGGTTCGTCCCATTGGGATCAGGATATTGATTCTGTGGCAGGCAATCCGGTCCTGAACGCGAAGAATATAATGTATACCATGCATTTCTATGCCGGAACCCACAAAAAGTGGCTTCGCGACCGTACGGATGCTGCTATGGCTAAAGGTATCCCTGTCTTCATTTCCGAATGCGCCGGTATGGATGCTTCGGGTGATGGACCTATCGACCAGGTAGAATGGAAAGCATACCTTGAATGGATGGATTCCCGCAAATTGAGCTGGATAGTATGGTCGGTCTCCGATAAAAATGAATCCTGCTCCATGTTATTACCGCGGGCTTCCTCCACCGGTAATTGGGATAATGGCCTTCTGAAAAGCTGGGGTAAGATCTGTCGTGCTGCGATTCGTGAGCGAAATTCTAAATAAACGCCTCTTTTTAACTCCTTAGAAATAAACGAGTAATAAGTATATTTAAATGCAATTATATATTATTAATCTTTGAAGCTAGATTATTCAAGGAATATTCTATTTATTTGCATAACCTTAACTGTTACTGTATGCAAATATCCAATATTTTTCGAGAAGTAACACTCCTTTCAGATGAAGATTGTTTTGTGGTGAATTCACGGGTAAAGACAGAATTTACTTATCCGGTGCATGTTCATCCTGAATATGAGCTCAATTTCATAGAAAATGGTAAGGGTGCAGGACGTTTAATTGGTGATTCGATTGAAGAAATTGATGATTTGGAATTGTGCCTGATTGGAAATGAAAATCTGGGGCATGCCTGGATGAATAATAATTGCCAATCGGACGAAATTCACGAAATTACGATTCATTTTTATAGACAGTTGTTATTGGATAGTCTGTTGAAGAAAAAGCAGTTCCATTCAATATCATTGTTGCTTGAAAATGCAAAAAAAGGAGTTGTATTTTCGAGAAAAACTATCGAATTGGTAAAACAGGATTTATATAGCTTGTCTAATAGTTCAAAAGGTTTTTACTCCGTGATTGATCTGTTCACCATTTTATATAAACTGTCAATAGACCCCGATTCAAGGATTTTATGTACCAGTACTTTTGTTAATCAGGATGAATCTTCTGAAAGCCGCAGAATTCAAAAAGTTCTAAACTACTTGAACAGCAATTACCAGAATGAAATTCGCCTGTTGGATGTTGCCACCCACGTGAATATGTCCGAAGTATCTTTCAGCCGTTTTATGAAAAAGCGTACCGGCAAGAATTATATTGTATACCTGAACGACCTGCGGTTGGGTATTGCTTCACGCCAGCTGGTGGACTCCAGCAAGACTATTTCCGAAATCAGCTACGAGTGCGGATTCAATAACCTGTCGAATTTCAACCGCATCTTTAAAAAGAGAAAGGGATTTACCCCCAAGGAGTTCCGTGAGAATTATTCCAAGATGCGTATCCTGATTTAAACCCATCAGCGGGGTGTATCATTAAAACTCCCTGCCGGGGCAGCATCATTCCGGCCTGGTGGATTTCCTTTCGTCTATTTGTCTCCTGAATTTCTGAGTCTTTCCCGACGATGCTTGTCCCTGAGACTTCAGGTACCGCATTCGGGCATTGTCTCCTGTCAATTCCTATCGCAATCCGTTCCAAACAAAAAGCCTCCCGGGTCGATCGACCCGGGAGGCTTTTTTTGATTCAAACAATTCAGGATTTACAATAATCTTCCCATTTTGTTCCAAGCATACTGCCTGTTTTTATGAATTCATCGTGCATCCCGAAACAGGCTTCCAGGTTCTGTGGCGTATGAGTCACACTGGAGAGTTTGATATAATCGGTCAACATTTGTTTGTATTCAGGTGCCACACAATTTTCAATAATTTCCTCGGCACGTTGGATCGGCGATTTACTGCGTAAGTCGGCAATACCATGTTCGGTAATGATCACGTTCACCGAGTGTTCGTTCTGGTCAACATGTGATACCATTGGTACGATGGAGCTGATTTTACCACCCTTGGCAGTTGCCGGGGTAGTGAAAATAGAAATATACGCGTTGCGGGTAAAGTCACCTGAACCGCCAATTCCATTCATCATTTTGGCACCCATTACGTGCGTGCTGTTTACGTTTCCATAAATATCGGCTTCCAGGGCCGTATTGATGGTGATTAATCCCAGCCGGCGTGCTATTTCAGGATTGTTTGATATCTCCTGTGGACGAAGAACGATCTTGTCACGGAAGAAATCCAAATCGGCGTAGATAGTCTTCAGAACTGCATTGGTCACAGTCAGGGAACATCCACTGGCAAATTTCACCCGTCCTGCACGGATCAGGTCAATGACTGCATCCTGGATAACTTCGGTGTACATTTCAAACGAAGGAATATCCGGATTTGCTCCCAGGGAAGCCATTACGGCATTGGCAATATTTCCCACACCCGATTGGATCGGCAGGAATTCAGCTGGAATACGGCCTGATTTGATTTCTGCCACCAGGAATGAAGCCACATTGGCTCCAATCTGATCGGTAATGGCATCGGTAGGGCTAAAGCCGCCAACTTCGTCGTTGCGGTAGGTCTCCACCACGCATAATATCTTCGAAGGATCCACTTTCAACACGGTAGATCCAATGCGGTCGGAGGGTTTATAAATTGGAATTTCACGGCGATAGGGAGGATCCAGGGGTTGGTAGATGTCATGGAATCCCCTGAGTTCTTTCGGGTGATTATGGTTTAATTCGATGATTATAAAATCAGCCAGCTGGGCAATGGTAGGCGAAATACCAACTCCGGAAGTTAATACTAATTCTCCTTCAGCATTGATATCGCAGACTTCGATAATGGCGAATTTCGGTTTAGGCATAAAACCGTACCGTAATTCCTGTGCCAGCACGGATAGGTGCATGTCGAAATAAGGGGCACGCTCAGCATTCAAAGCCACGCGCAAATCTTTATTCGATTGGTAAGGGGTGCGGAATAAAATGGCGTTGGCACGTGCCAGTGCGCCATCCAGTGAGTCGCCGGTAGAAGCTCCGGTGTACATCCCGATTTTAAACTCTTTTCCATCAGCATGAAACGCTTCGGCACGTTTAGCAATGGCTGTTGGTACTTCTTTTGGGCATCCGGCAGGTGTAAATCCGCTAAATCCGATGATGTCCCCATCGTTTACATAGCTTGCTGCCTCTTCGGCAGTCACAAATTTGAAAGATTGTTGCATTTCTGAGTTATTTTTCAATTATTCTAATTGCTTGGTGGTGAGATTATTGTTCTTCTGACTGTCAGGTGTAGATCCGATTCAGGTTCCCAGCTGCTTTTGAGCGCAAAATTACCAAATAAAATCCAATTACTATACTGAAACTCCAACTAATTAAAGAAATATTTCAGTAATCACATGCCCCTTTTTCCATACACCCGAAAATGATCTAGTCCGTGATCGAAACGATGTTGTTTATTTTATTTTAATGCCGACAGTTCCTCGAAGTCACCGGGTTTGTGCCGTACTACCTTTCAGCCTGCATACACCGACAAATGCTGCTGTTCTTGAACGGAAGCATTTCGCGACTTTGTCTTCTTTTTTTGATGGTTACTTGCTTCGGATTGCTATCCAGTTTGTTCAGGGTAAAGTGAGGGCAAAGAGAGAGCAAAGTGAGGGCAAAGAGAGGGTAAGGAGGGGTGCGGTCCTCTTTGCCTTCACTTTGCCCTCACTTTGTCCCCTTTCTGAACTCTCTTTGCATCGAAAGGATGCTGGTGGGCAGGGAGAGGGAAAGGATCCGGATCATCAATAAGCTGAAATGTCCCGGATCTATTCTGAAAATGAATCTGCAGGCACGTAAGTTTAGGTTTCGCAGTTCCTTGCAGTCTGTCGGTATATATTAAATGTCCTGCTATTCACCCTGAAGTCCGATTATAAAAAAAGACTACCAACCCTTGTTTCGGTTGATAGTCCTGTAGATTTTCCTAAAAGAAGGAGGGCTATAATTTCTTTTCTAATTTTCTTTTAACCGTAAAGGTAGAAGTACTGATTTTAGCAATGAATACCCCCCTGGGTAAAATGCTCAGTGAGATTTTTTCATTCTCCACTATTCTTTTAGTAAGCAAAACCCGGCAATGTAAGTCGCTAATGGTTATTAATGCGCTGTCATTTAGTCCTGTGACTTGAAAATAATCAGTTGCCGGGTTAGGATGTATCCGTATAACCGGTGTTTTTGCAGTAAGCGTGCCTGAAGTCATCATTTTATCTATATTAGTCATAATGGTTGGTACGTATTTGTTTTTTAAGCAGATTTTAAATCAACTGAAGTGTGGTTCATGCACCTGTATTATTCTTTCAATCATATATTGGGTCTTTGCCGGCAGGGAAAGCCTTGTCTTTTTTTTAGGGCTTATCTTGTTTGTTCGGAGGTTGTTTTTTTTGAATAGCCTGGCGCCTCTGCTGTTAATTACTTAACTTCAAAAACCTCCAGGCTTTTACAAACACATAAATAGATAAAGGTAATTTTTATAGTCAGGTTTAAAAAGTCTTTGCAATGTGTTTCCCAGTCCTGTTAAAAGTCTGTTGATGGTGTTCGAAACCTTTTCTGTCAGAGACCTGCATGGGACGCGCCGGTATGGCCTTTGATCCATTTGGATATGCGGTGTTTCTCAATAATTTTATACTAAGTATTAGACTCGTTTTGACGGTTGGCTGGAAGTGCCTATAAATCTTTCGGATAGTTCTGTTTTGAAAACAAGCACGGCACAAAATTAATACTGATTGACCTTTCAGGCTGTCCAAAGTGTACAGATCTTCATCCAATTGATACTTCTGCTATCCAAAGTGTATAATATTTTGACAAGGTGTAAAATTATTAACATTTACATAAATTACATAATCATTTTATTTTTTATCTTTGTAAAAATATTCTTTTAATGTTAAGACTGATTGCACTGTTAGCTCCTGTTTTTGTAACTTTATTCTGGGCTATTATTCTTTTTGCAGAACGGGAAAGACAGAGTATTCCCCGTTCATTCCTGTCCAGGTTTATGGTCTTGTTGATGGTGCTTTTTACCGTAAAGTTTTTTTATTATCAACCTTTGCCCACCGTTTATCCTTATTTCGATCTGATTCATCTCTACGCCGGTTGTTATGTCTTCCCGGTGTATCACATTTATTTCCGGCTGTTGACGATTGATGAAAAGTTTTCGTGGAAAGCTCATGCCCGGTATCTGATCTTCCCCACTCTTTTAGTTACCACCTATGCAGCAGGGGTTTTTGTAACGCCCTGGGTCGAATACAAGGCATACCTTTTTGATGCCCATGCTTTCCCGGATTCACCCCAGGTGCATTTTCTGGCTGCTGTACGTCCCCTGATAAGCCTTTATATACTCCTTCAAGTCTTTATTTATCTGTTCAAGAATTTTCGACTGATCCGAAAATATGGCGCACGGGCTGAACAATTTTATTCGGATATTCAGGACGGGAAATATAATAATGCGAAAATGCTGAATTATATGATTGTTGTTAACAGTGCTGTAACCGTAATCTGTTATATGCTTTTTAAACGGAATTCCAACATGGTCATTCTGTTTCCACTCCTGTATGCCGTGGTCGGGTATATGATCGGATATATGGGTTACAAACAAAAACCGATCAATCCGACTTTCGATTTAGAACCTGTTACACCGGCAGATAACAATACAGTACCGGATCTTCCGGATATCCAGAAAAATATTCTACCCAGGTTATTGGAGGCGTTTGAAGTACAGAAAATTTATCTCAACAGTCAATTGAATATTTTGCAGGTAGTGCAACTTGTGGGAGCAAACCGGAGCTATCTTTCGGCAGTAATCAACCGGCACTATAACCAGAACTTCTGTTCGTTTGTCAATGGGTTTCGTATTGAAGAGCTACACAGGGTATATGCCGGGAATCCCGACTGCTCAAATGAAATATTAGCAGAACGTTGCGGCTTTGGCTCGGTGAATTCACTCAAGCGTTCGGTGTATGCCAAAACAGGAATGTCGATTACCGAATGGAAGGATAAGGTCGGATCGGAGCAACTGGAGGCTGAAATAAGTGCCTTAAATAAATAATCTGCATGCAACTAGCACTTTAAGATGTAGTGGAAATACGACCGGGTATCGGGATGCTAACCGTCTTTACAGCTTCGGGCATAAACAGTGTTCTTTTTCATCATCGATTGCAAAGTTCCAGTTCTTAAATAACAAAAATATGATACGCACAATAATCCTCTTATTGCCCATATACATAACCTTGTTTTGGTCGATTGCCTTAGCCGGGAATGAAAAAGAACATAGCACACCCCGAAGGTTTTTAGGGAAGTTTATGATTTTCCCCCTGTTGATATTCATCTCCCATCTGCTTTATTTTGCTCCTTACCCTAAAATTTATCCCTATTTCGATGTGGTTTTGCAATATGCATCCCTGATGGTATTCCCCTTTTATTATATTTATTTCAGATTATTGACTGTCGACGAGAAGTGTTCCGTAAAAGCTCATGCACGGTTTCTGGCCATTCCGACCCTGATAGCCAGCCTCTATGGAGCCGGAATACTCCTGACGCCTAAGATTGAATACAGGACATGGCTCTTTGATGAAAATGCGTATCCTCACTCGGACTATATCCGGTTTCTGAACACTATGCGCATGATCATCCGGATTACCTATTTAATTCAGGTGGTTGTTTCAGTCCTGGCAAACTACCTGCTTATCCGGAAATACAGGGTAAAAGCTGAACAGTACTATTCAAACTTACAGGATGGAAAATACAATAATGCGTTAATGCTGAACCGTTCAATCGTATTTATGGGTATAGCCGCCTTTATTTTTACCTTATTGGGAAGGCAGTACCTGTTTTCTCAAAACGCCTTGATTTATGCCGGATGGACTGTCTTCTCAGCCACATTGTTTATCATCGGTTATATGGGGATTAAACAAAAAGCAATAAATCCTACTTTTGACTTAGAAGTTGACAATCAGTTACCCGCCGATGAGGTGAAACAGTTGTCGGGTACACAGAGAAAGATTTTGTACAAGATGTTGTTGGAGTTTGAGGAAAAGAAAATATACCTCAACAGCCAGTTGAATATCCTCGATGTGGTACAAGCCGTAGGAACAAACAGAACCTATATTTCGACTATCATAAACCAACAATATAACCTGAACTTTTGTGCCTTTGTAAACAGTTATCGGATGGAGGAGCTGGAACGGATTATACATGAAAACCGGGATGTCTCTAATGAAATACTTGCTGAATGTTGCGGCTTTGGCTCGGTAAACTCTTTAAAAAGAGCCGTCTTTGCAAAAACAGGAATGTCCGTTTCAGTGTGGAAAAAACATCTGAGGTCTGATCCAGCCCGCCTCTGACCCATTGGCGAATCAGAGGAGCAGGGTGCCTGTTTTAATCCCTGCTTTTCCATGCCTTTTTCAACCAACGTGTCCCCATTCATTCCTGTGGAACTCCATTCCCAAAATGGGTAATTTATTTGAATTATCAATAAACTTAAAAAAACAGCCTTAAAAAGTATTATTCAGAAAAAAATGCGGATATTTGTATGAACGTTAACTCGTATAAATATTCAATATAACTCATTAATAATTACCTTATGAATGCAAATGATATTCGCCAGTTAGAGCCAAAAGCGCTGTGGCAAAATTTCTATAGCCTGACGCAGGTACCGCGTCCTTCTCATAAAAAAGAAGAAATCGGTGCATTTCTAGTAAACTTCGGTAAATCGTTGGGATTAGAAACCCAACAGGATGAGATCGGGAATGTGCTGGTACGCAAACCGGCTACCCCGGGCATGGAAAACCGCAAGGCAGTGATATTGCAGGCCCATATGGATATGGTTCCTCAAAAGAACAGCAGTGTGCCCCATGACTTCCAGAAAGATCCGATAGATGCCTATATCGATGGCGAATGGGTAACTGCCCACGATACCACGCTGGGTGCAGATAACGGGATCGGGCTGGCAGCTGCTATGACCGTCCTGCAATCGAAAGATATTAAACATCCTGCAATCGAAATGTTTATCACTGCGGATGAAGAAACAGGTATGTTTGGAGCCTTCGGTCTTCAACCTAATTTTCTGAAAGGCGATATTCTGATCAATATGGATTCGGAAGACGAAGGTGAACTGTATGTAGGTTGTGCCGGTGGTGTTGATGCTAACATTACATTTCGTTACAAGGAAGTCGAAGTTGAGGAAGGTGATGTAGCGCTTAAAGTTTCATTGACAGGCCTTAAGGGCGGACACTCCGGGGTGGATATCAACCTTCAACGAGGTAATGCCAACAAACTGATGTTCCGCTTTCTAAAAGATGCAGTAGCCGACTACGAAGCCCGTCTGGCCAGTATTGATGGTGGAAGCCTGCGTAATGCCATTCCCCGTGAAGCATTTGCAGTAGTAACTGTTCCTGGTGAGGATGTGGACGACCTGGTGAATTTTGTAAAAGAATATGAGGACCTGTTTATCGAAGAATTCAAAGGAGTGGAAGAAACCATTTCATTCACGGTAGAACAGGTGGATTTACCGACCGGATTAATACCGGAAGAGGTGCAGGATGACCTGATCAACGGGGTTACAGCATGCCCTAATGGCGTTACCCGTTTTATACCGGAATTACCGACTGTTGTTGAAACATCGAATAACCTGGCTATTATCAAATCGGATGGAACTTCCATTAAACTTCAAACGCTTGTTCGTAGTTCGGTTGAATCGCGCAAAGAAGAATTAGCTTCGCAGTTGGAAAGTGCATTTTTGTTAGCTGGTGCTAAGGTGGAACTGTTGGGTGGTTATCCGGGTTGGAAACCAAATCTTGATTCCCCTATATTGAAACAGATGACAAAGGTTTATGAAGATAAATTTGGAAAAACGCCCAAAGTAATGATTATACATGCCGGACTTGAATGCGGAATAATCAGTACTCATTACAATCAGTTGGATATGATTTCATTTGGTCCGACCATTAAGCATCCACACTCCCCGGATGAAAAAGTGAATATTGCAACAGTAGTTAAATTCTGGGATTTCCTACTGGCAACACTGGAAAATATCCCTGTAAAATGACCCCCAAGCCCCCTAAAGGGGGTGTTGGCTTATTCCAAATCAATAATATTTTCAAATCAGAATCCTTATCCCCCTTTAGGGGTTAGGGGTTCTTGTTATTTTTATTTATATGAAGAAAAATTTCTTACTTCTCTCGATCCTGTTTCTTACTGCTTCTGCTTTTGCGGAAAAAACAGATACAACGGCAGTTGACACATTTAGATTTACTACTGTCAAACAAAACAAAATCACTTCTGTGAAGAACCAGGCAAGTTCCGGTACCTGCTGGAGTTTCTCGGCACTGGGTTTTTTTGAATCCGAACTACTTCGTATGGGCAAGCCTGAAGTGGACTTGTCGGAAATGTTTGTAGTGCATCATTCTTATTCCGATAAGGCTGATAAATACGTGCGCATGAACGGCAGCATTAACTTTGCCGGAGGTGGATCGTTCGATGATGTAATGTATGTACTTCGAAATTACGGGATCGTTCCTGAACAATCAATGAACGGACTGAATTACGGGGAAGAAAAACACAAGCATGCAGAGCTGGATGCACTCACGGAAGCCTACGTAAAGGTGATAGTATCAAATCCCAATAAAAAGCTCTCTACGGCCTGGAAAATGGGTTTTGAAGGCATTCTGGATGCCTACATAGGACAATGCCCGAAAGAATTTACTGTGGATGGTAAAAAACAGACTCCACTCACCTACGAACAGTCCCTGGGATTGAACCTGAATGATTATGTATCCCTGACGTCGTTTACTCACCATCCTTTTTATACGAAGTTTGCTATTGAGATTCCTGATAACTGGCGTTGGTCGGAATCATACAACATTCCGCTTGATGAGTTGATGGGTGTATTCGACAATGCTATCAATAAAGGCTATTGTATTGCCTGGGCATCGGATGTCAGTGAAAAAGGATTTACCCGCAAGGGAATAGCAGTTGACCCAGAAACAAAAGTGACTAACCTGCCGGGTACCGATCAGGCTAAATGGTTGAACATAACACAAAAAGAGATTGATGAAAAGATTTACAAAGTAACCGGTCCCCAACAAGAGCTGAAAGTAAACCAGGAAGTTCGTCAGGCAGGTTTTGATAATTACCAGACCACTGATGACCACGGCATGGTAATCTTTGGAACAGCCAAAGACCAGAACGGTACAAAGTACTATCTGGTAAAAAACTCCTGGGGTACCGAATCTAAATACAAAGGGATCTGGTATGCCAGCGAAACATTCGTAGCGCATAAAACCATTGATATCCTGGTGCATAAAGATGCAATTCCGAAGGAAATCCTGAAGAAGCTGGGAATAAAATAATTTACAATTTACAATTTACAATTTACAATTCATAATTTATAATTCATAATTGTGAGGTGAAGAATTTATTTTGCTATGAATGAGGTGAAAAAAGAACAGGCTGTCAATCGACAGCCTGTTTTGTTTTATAGGATAGAATTAAAGAAATCAAAAAGTAACAAATCTTTAATTATGCATTCTGAATTGTGCATTCTGAATTAATACGCATGTTCGTCTCCATTTACGTCTTCAAGATCAATCCGTTTCTTTTCCATAGCACGCCAGGCAATAAAGATATAAATCAATACTACCGGAATAAACAATGAAACCAGTGACATGGCTTTTAAGGTAAACTCACTCGACGAAGCATTGAAGATCGTCAGGGAGCTTTGCAGGTTGATAGAAGGATAGAAGGAAGTATTGTTATACCCTGTAATCAATAACAAACTGCACACCGTTACTATTGTTCCAACTCCGGAGAACCAGATGCCACTTTTAAATTTAGGGGATATCCACGTTCCGATGACTCCTGCCAATACAGCCACCACTCCCAATAAGAAGAATGCCAGTATTATGGGCATTTCAATCAGGTTGGTGAAGTATTTGTATTTTTCCAGCGTCACCATGCCGGTTGTGGCATTCACGGCATAGCCTTCGGAGAATAGCGTCCAGATTACAAATATCAGGAAGAATACCACAAACGGAATGGCATTATACCACAGGTATTTCCTGGACCGTGCTTCCAGGACAGGGTGGTTGAGGCGGTTGATAAAGAAAAGTACTGCCAGTGAACGGGCTAAAAAGAAAACTGCCAGGCCGAGCATCAGGTTTCGTACATTCAACAGTGCTTCCAGTCCATGCCATTCATTGCCCCAGGAGCTGATTACCGGAGCCAGCTGGTTGGTGATATTTCCTTTATTTACGATGAAGTCGGAACCGGTAAAGAATGTTGCAATAGCCACACCTATCAGAAAAGTGCCCAGCAGCCCGTTGATAAACAGGAAGGTCCGATAGGTTGTAGCACCATACACATTGCCTGGCTTAGACTGGAATTCATACGATACAGCCTGTATGATAAAGCAAAATAATATCGCCATCCACACCCAGTATGCCCCGCCAAAGCTGGTTGAATAGAAGAGCGGGAAGGAAGCAAAGAATGCCCCTCCGAAAGTAACCAGGGTCGTGAAGGTGAATTCCCATTTGCGGCCAAGGGCATTGACCAGCAAGCGCCGTTCATCTTCTGTTTTAGACAATGAAAACAGCAACGTCTGTCCACCTTGTACGAAAAGTAAAAAAGCAAGTATGCCTCCTATCAGGGAGATCAGAAACCACCAGTAATGTTGAAGGAATGAATATGTAATCATGAGCTTATGAGTTTAATGAGTTTCAATGAGTTTG
>Ga0302286_10001552_pt1 | contig 16892 bp, 14 predicted proteins | sample III_Fen_E2_3_FD_198765 | JGI IMG/M metagenome (GOLD analysis project Ga0302286, IMG submission 198765) | Peat permafrost microbial communities from Stordalen Mire near Abisko, Sweden - III_Fen_E2_3 | ecosystem: Environmental > Terrestrial > Soil > Wetlands > Permafrost | place: Sweden: Abisko...
CGGAACTCCTCAGCAGCGCAACATGTTGTCACGGGCAGAACGCTTGATGAATAACCATCCCGATTCAGTATTGAAGATACTTGATAGTGCAAGAAATGAAGCTCCAAATTATCCCCGTAGCCTCAGGATGAAGTATGAATTGCTTCATGCTGCTGCCCAGAATAAGGCTTATATCAGCTTCACATCTGATAGCGTGATGAAAGAAGTCGTAGATTACTACGACTCTCATGGTACCGCTAATGAACAGCTACAGGCTCATTATGTGTTGGGATGTGTATATCGTGATCTGAATGATGCTCCAAAGGCATTACAGTGCTATTATGATGCCGTGGATAAGGCGGATACAACTAGCAGTGATTGCGACTATTATACATTGTGTTGCGTTCATTCGCAGATGTATATTCTGTTTGGCAAACAAGGATATGATGAACAGGCCTTGTCAGAAATCAACAAGATGTACAAATGTGCTTTGCTTGGAAAGGATACAGTAGGGGCCATTAATGCTTATGAATACAAAAGCAATTTATATTATGTCAATGGAAACCTTGATTCCGCTTACAATATCAGCTTAAATGCGAGTAGGCAGTACTCCAAATACGGTTATATTAAAGAGTCTGCACGGGCATTGAATAATGTCATCAATGTGGCAGTAACCAGTGGAGACTATTCACATGCAAAAAAGTATATTGACATATATGAATCTCAGTCCGGGATTTTTGATTCATGTCATCACATCATATCAGGCTTTGAGAGTCATTATAGCATAAAGGGTCTTTATTATTACGGAATTAATAAGCTTGACTCTGCCGAATATTATTTCCGAAAGGAAATGCGGGAGGGCAAAGACATAAAAAATCAGAAATATTCATCCCATGGTTTGTTTCTTGTCTATAGCAGACGCAAAGATGCAGATTCAATTGTTAAGTATTCACAGATGTGTTATGATGCGACAGATTCCTTTCAGTTATCCGTTTCGGCTGACAATCTACGTCAGATAGGATCTCTCTATGATTACGGTCGCTATCAGAGAATGGCAAATTTGGAAGCCCAAGAGGCTTCCGTCTTTAGACTTTGGTTGGTAACATCGTCCGCTGTCTTTATTATATTGATACTGCTGTCCATTATCATGTATCGAAGAAACAAGGAACGTATGGCACAAATAAATCATGAAAATGAAATGAATATGGAGCGATTGGAAAATAAAGAGGCTGACCTTGAAAAATTAAAAAAGTCTAATCATGAATCGAATGAATCCATGACTAGGCTTAAGTCAGAAATCATTAATCTGCAGACCGCAATATCAGAGTCAAATATGCAAAATAAAAACATTCTGTCCCTATTGACATATAAGGAATCAGAATTAACCAGTATGCAGGAAAAAATAGAATGTAATAATGCGCTAATTGATAGTAAAAGAACAGAGATAAGCGAATTGCAACAAAAGTTGTCTGTGCTTCAGGAAGATCATCTTCGCCCTGACGAATGGGATCTTGAAAGCGATTTGTTTCATTCACCGATACTTGCCACTCTGCATGAATGTGCTGCTAAAGGAAAGAAAGCTTCAGATCCAATGCTGAATGAGTTAATCGAGTTGATGGAAATAAAGGCAAAAGAATTTGTAAATACGCTTGGTATAAATGAGAATAAGTTAAGCTATCATGATGTATTGATTTGTATATTAGTCAAATTACGTTTTCTCTCATCTGAAATTTGTATACTGACTGGAGTCTCCTCGCAGAATTTGACAAATGTCCGTGCCAGACTTTTGAATAAAATCTTTCATGCAAAAAAAGGTGGAGCAAAGGATTTTGATAGAAGAATCCGTCAGATGAAGTAAAAATGGCATTGTTTACAAATAATAGCTAAATAAAAGAAGATCAATAGGTTACGGATTATATGTGTAAAAAGTGTAAAAATGAATATAATGTGTTGTAATTTAACTATTTGCTGTTTCTAATTGGCTGAAATCCTAATCTTTAAATTTTGCGATATTTGGAATTTTGCTTTAACTTTGTAGAAAAATTAAATAAAATTAAATGAAAAGAAATCTCTTATTTGTACTTTTATGTATGTTTCTAACCATTAACGGGTATTGTAATATAGTGCATCTATCTGCGAAGCATGACGATCCTATATCAAAAGGAAATGGACATCGTGCACCAATAATGGTTCCTAACGTAAATCAGGAAGGACATACCTTCGTTATTAATCAAAGTTTTTGTGATGATGTTGTTGTGAATATTCTCAATGAGGAATCTATTGTTTACACGGTAATTGTTCCTGCAGGTACAAATCAAATCATACTTCCAGATTCGTTACAAGGTAATTATGAATTTGATTTGATTCATGGAAACTATTGTTTCTATGGGGATATTATACTATAAATGAAAGATCTAAAGATGTTTTTTTAATGAAACATGCGATTCTGATATTGGCACATAAGAACATTCAACAATTAATACACCTTATTGAGTATTTCTCAAAAGATTGTTATGTGTTTGTTCATATTGACAAGAAAAGCAAAATCACTGAAGACGAGATCTCGTCTTTGGAGGCGATACCGCAGGTATCTAAAGTATACAGAAGATACTCCGTTCATTGGGGTGGATTTAGTATGTTAAAGTGTGAAATGTTTCTGTTGAGAGAGACTCTTAAACAATGCGATGTAGATTATGTTCATTTGTTAAGTGGGCAGGACTATCCGATAAAGCCGTTAAAAACATTTCTCTCTTTTTTTTCTATGAATGAAGGGAGAAATTTTATGTCTTATATACATGTTCCTCATGCAACTTGGCAAGCTAATACTTATTCTAGATATCAATACTATTATCCTTATGATTGGCTCGATAGGACCGAACGGTCAGAACGGAGATTATTCAAGTGGCTTAATTGGCAAAGGAAATTAGGTATTAAACGTAGAATACCAGATCATTTTGATCATATATATGGAGGTTCCCAGTGGTTTTCTATAACTCGATCTGCTGTTGATATCTTATTGAAATATACAAGGAAAAAACCAGCATTCTATCGAAGATTAAAATTTACATTTGCTCCTGAAGAAACATATATAACGACAGTGTTAGTTAATATATTGGGCCATAAAAATATATGTCCGAGAAATTATAGATATATACGATGGAAATTTGAAAACAATTGTCGTCCTGCAAATCTTGGAGAAGAACATTTTCATCTCTTAGTAGAGACTGATGATTTATTTACCAGAAAGATGGAAACGCCATATTGTGAAACCTTAATAGCTCTAATTGACAAATATTTAACGACAGATAATCAATTAGTAATAACAGATAATGGAGAATGGATATATGATGGATATTTAAAATATGATTATGATATTAATCTTATTAATTCTATTTCTCGATATTGTGTGTTAATGGATTATCATTCTGTCTTGGATGTTAATTGTGGAGCTGGTCTTTATGTCGCAGCATTACGAAGACGTGGAATAGCAATAGCAGGATGTGATTCTAATCCATACACTGGTAAATTGTCATCATTATTAATACCCAAAAAGGATCAGAAATGTGCGAATGTCAGTTTGTTGGATGATGTTGGAGTTGATGAGGCATTTGATCTGGTTATATGCTTGTATTCATTATCTTATAATACAAAATCACATATAAACACAATTGTTAAGAATCTTTATAGACTTACAAACCATAGTTTAATAGTAAATTTGTCGAATGATTGTTCTTTGCAACAAAAATACTTAGATGTATTAAGCAAACAAGGTTTTTCTATAAATCAATATATAACAAAAACAATGCGTAAATTTATAAATAAAGATAAAAATATATATGTATTAGAAAAATAGAATATGAAAAATTATAATTTGAATATTGTTTAACTATAAAATTATATAATTATGGTAAAAATTGAGAGGTACACATTGAAACAATTGGCTGAGGTAAAGCCTGTGCTGAGTTGTGAAGAAGAACTTGAATTAATTGGTGGAGGTGATGGTACTCCGACTAATCCTTATACGTATTCTGAGTTTGATACTCTTTATGATGTGGGGTCATGGTATGGGGGATATGTACAAGGCCTTGGATATGTATTGGGCTTTTCTAGTGGCTCTAATATAACGATTGTTGGTTCAGATCGACATAAACAGTCGGATAATGGTGTTCCCTATTATTTAGACCCAGGAACAGGTGATAATAGCTATGGTACTGGTGATTATTGGACTAAACAAAACGGAAATGATTCCTCAAACAATACAAGTTCTGGTACGTCCTCAAATAATTCTAATGGTTCGGACTCTTCTTCTTCAATAAATTTTGGACCTTATCAAGATCTTGTGTTGTCATCGATACAGGAGAATATAAAATCAATATTAAAAGACAGAGGAAAGTATTTGCCTAGAAATGAAGTAGAAAATATGAGTATGGTTATAGATGTTAAATTGCCGGTCGGATGTGTCGAAACGACATCTAATGCATTGAGAAATATCGCGAAAGGAACAAAGGCTTTGGGACTTGTTGGTCTTGGATGTACTATTATGGATATAAAAAAAGATTGGGATAGTGGAGATAAAGAAACGGCTACTATTAAAGCCGTTATAACTCTCGCCGAGGTTGTAGCTGCGGACGCTGGTCCTGGTGGTATTCTCGTTTCTTTCGGGATAGGAATTGCAGCATCATACTATGGATATTAAATTAAAAAATAATGAATCTATTCAAATATATATACTATAAAGCCCATCAACTTAATCTGAAAAATAATAATTTTGGTGAAGGGGAGTTTGGTTCTCTCTTGACTGGTACATTCAATATAACGATATCTTTTATGCTTATATCATTTGGTATATCAGGATATGTACGAATAATCTTTGGTGTAAAACTATTTTATATACGTTGTATTGCAGACAAACTCGAATATGCTGCTTTCGTAATCATATTTGTGGTTTGTCCCGTATGGTTTTACTTGAAAAAAAATGGGAAAAAGATAATTGAAGAGTGTGATAGGAAATCATTAACATCCAGATTTTACAGTTTGTCTCCTTACTTGGTTATTGTAAGTTGGTATATAATCGTCACTGCATGGTTAATAAGTGCGATTTACCTAACACCCTAATAGGTTTTTCCGATTCATAATGATTTTTTTGATAATAAGTCAAATGTAATTAAACTAAACAATGAATCTATTTAAATATATATATTATAAAGCCCATCAGGTTAATCTGAGAAATAATAATTTTGGCTATGGAAATTTTGGCTCTCTCTTAGCCGGTACATTCACAATAACAATATCTATTGTTCTTGTATCTATAGGAATAATGGAATATTTAAATGTTATTTTCAAAATAAATTTATTTCATGGGTATAATAGGTATGTATATTCCTCTTTTGTTTTTATATTTATAGCTGGTCCTATATGGTTTTATTTGAAAAAGAAGGGGGAAGAAATAATTCAAGAATATGATAGAAGGTCATTAACATCTAAGTTTTACAATTTGTCCCCTTACTTGGCTATTGGGGTTTTGTATTTTATTGTCTGTGCATGGTTAACGAGTGCTGTTTTCCTGATGAGTGTTGTCAATTCAAAATGATTGTTCTTGATAAAAAGTCAAATGTTATTAAACTAAACAATGAATTTATTTAATTATATATATTATAAAGCCCATCAGGTTAATCTGAAAAATAACAATTTTGGTGACGGGGAGTTCGGCTCTCTCTTAGCTGGTACATTCGCAATAACGATGTCTTTTATTTTTATATTATTAGGGATGTTGGGGTATTTACGCATAATCTTTGATATAGATTTATTTTTTCTATTTCATAATATGAATAAATTCGAGTATGGTGTTTTTGTATTTATATTTATAGCTGGTCCTGTCTGGTTTTACTTGAAGAAAAAAGGGAAAAAAATAATTGAAGAGTATGATAAGAAATCATCAATATCCAGTTTTTATAATCTGTCTCCTTACTTGGTTCTTCTGGTTTGGTATTTAATCGTTACAGCATGGTTAATGAGTGCTATTGCCCTAACACCCTAATGGATTTTGCCAAATCATAATGATTTTCTTGATAAAAAGAATCATAAGAGTATTTTTATGTACCTAAATTTTTAATACAAATCTGTTTGACAAAAGGTTGTATGAATAAAAGTTCATACAGTTGTATTATTGTCCGTTTATAATGCTTGAATATCATTAATGGTAAAGATTTACTTGATATTATCTTTTATAGTTGTGTTATCACCCAAAGTTTGTGCAAAAAAAACATTAACGTTGGGTGATGCCATCAATTTTTATACATTCAGCAGTCCTATAGTTAAGTCAGAGCGACTGAACTTTGAGAACGAACAGATGGAATATGAAAATTATCAGAAAGGCTTTCTTCCTTCGTTGCAACTGGAGTTGAATCCTGTGAGTTTCAATCGCTCTATGCGTTTGCTTCAAGACCCGTATAGTGGTAACTATTCAAATGTGGAAGATTATTCTAATACATCAAGTGTAAGCCTGTCAATGAGTCAAAAGGTAGGACCGACTAATGGAATACTAACTGCATCCAGCAGCTTAAGTCTACTGCGTGAGTTCTCCAGAGATAATAACAGTTTCAGTTCGACACCGTTCTATATAAGTTACAGTCAGTCATTATGGGGAGGGAATAAACAATATAAATACACACGTGATATTATGCATCTGCAGCATGATATCGTTGTAAAGAACTTTTGCACATCCATATCGTCGGAGCAGCAGACGGTATTGGCACTGTACCTCACTGCTTACTCGGAATTGCTGAAGAGGCAATTGGCAAAGAATAATGTGGACATAGGCGATACGCTCCTGAAATTTGCAAAGCTGAAACGTGCCAACGGATACATTACTGATTATGAATATAATCAGGTGGAGTTGCAACAGCTGGAAAACAGCTATGAACAGGAATACGCCTCACAGAACTACAGAGAGGCGATTCTAAAACTGAAAGACAGGCTGGATATCAATTCGGAGATGGAAATAGAGAAACCTGACGTGAAGGAACTGCCCGACATTCTGGATGCCGGCAGGGTAACGGAATGTATCTACAGAAACAATCCGCAGGCGCTGAATGAAGAATTGCAGAGGAAGCAGGCTGCATACAACAAGTATACATCGCGTATGACCACATTCATGAATGGCACGGTATCGGTGAACTATGGTCTCAACCAATATGCTTCATCAATGAAGGGGGCTTATGACAGGCCCGATAGCAGGCAAGCGGTAAGCATAAGTTTCAGTATACCAGCCTTTGGGTGGGGAATCAACCACAATAAACGCAAGATTGCAGATAACGAATACAAGATCTCTCTGCTAAATATGGAGACCACACGGAAAAACTTCGACGAGCAGGTCTGCACACAAGTAACGACCTACAATTACACATATAATATGCTGAAAATAGCAGAACGCAGTTATCTACTGTCGCAAGAACAGTATAGACTTGCTGCTCAAAAGTTTAAATATGGCAAAATCTCGGTATACGAACTGACATCGGCAGAGAAGGCACAACAGACAGCTATGCAGCAGTACTATTCTGCCCTGCAGTCTCTGTTTAGTGGATATTATGCACTACGTCATCTTGCCCTGTATGACTTCAAAACGGACAAGGAGTTGGCGGAGATCTTCAAAGAAACAAAATGATATGGATAAAAATGAAGAAAAGATATTGACGGAGAAGAGGTCAGAAGAGGTGCAGGACATTATTGATAGAATGCCTACGCATTGGGCGGCACGGGTGGCTGCAATTGTGGCTTTACTTATGGCTGCTGTGGTTGTAATGGGCTTCATCATAGAATACCCAGACACGGTGAATGGACAGATTTCCATTACGGCAGCCAAGGCTCCTGTAAGATTAGTTTCGGTAACGGCAGGACGTGTACACCTGCTTGCAGCAAACAGGGCGGAAGTAAAGAAGGGTAGTGTCATTGCCTATATTGATAATGGAGCAAACTATTATGATGTCTTACGTCTAGACGAAATCCTAAGGTCACCATTGATGTCGAATACGGTATTGGACATTCCGGAGAGTCTTCTTTTAGGGGACTTGAATGCTGATTATAATAATTTTGCCCTGTCTTATAAACAATATGACCTTCTACGCCGTTCTGAAATTTATACGAATATGCGTAGGGCAGTGACACAACAGATAATGGTAGACTCAAAAGTGGTAGTGAATCTGAAACATGAGTTGATACTGAAAAATCAGATGCTCAGAACTGCTTGGGAGAGAATGATCAAGGACAGTATACTGAATTCTAACGGCGCATTGAGTGAGGAGGATTATCATAGTCAACGTGTAAATTATTTGGCTCAGGAGGAGGCCAGGGTAAGTCTGAAAAGTTCGCACCTCTCAAAAATCGCCGATGTGACTAAAAATCGTATAGAAATGGCGAAGATGGATCTAGAGGAGAACGAGGCACTCAGAAAGGCATACATCGATCTGGAGGCTAAACGTAATGTACTATTGAATTCTATGCGACAGTGGAATGTACACTATCTGCTTATTGCGCCAATCAGTGGAGAGCTAGAGTATCTGGGATTTTGGCGTGAAAATGTCTTCGTACAGTCTGCTCAGGAACTTTTCACAATACTTCCTGATAAGAATAAACCTTTTGGGGAAGTATACATACCTTTACTTGGTGCGGGCAAGGTAAAGGCGGGACAGCAGGCAAATATCAAACTTGCTGATTATCCTTATGATGAATACGGAATGATCAAGGGCCGTGTAAAATCTATATCGAAACTGACAAACAAAGTAGCCACTAGCAACGGCACAACGGAAACGTATCTTGTGGTGGTTTCATTTCCCAATGGACTTACTACCAACTATGGGAAACGATTGAAACTGAACTTTGAATCAAAGGGTAGTATTGAGATAATAACAAAACAGAAACGGCTGATAGAAAGGCTGTTTGACAATTTGAAATCAAAAACGGTGAAATAACTTATGCTATATAAACGTTTCCCTACTGAATACCAGATGGATTCGCAGGATTGTGGCCCTGCGTCTCTGAAGATGGTGGCAAAATACTATGGAAGGTATTTCTCTTTGCAATATCTGCGCGACAAGTGTGGGCTTACTAAGGAAGGAGTGTCGTTGCTTGATCTTAGTACCGGTGCCGAAGGCATAGGATTACATACGTTGGCTATCAAGTGTACGATAGATGACGTTGTGAATAAGGTGCCATTCCCCGCCATCATTTTCTGGAATGAGAATCATTTCATCGTTGCATATCATGCAGACAAAAAACATGTATGGGTGTCCGACCCGATGAAAGGCCATGTGAAATACACTCACAAGGAATTCCGTAAAGGTTGGTATTCGAAAGGTGAATCAGATGGTGTGCTATTGGCAGTGGAACCAACGGCAGATTTTAATACCTCGAAAATTGAAATAGAGCAGCAACGTAATAGCATGATTGGCATGCTGCGTTACTTTCTTCCTTATAAGAAAAACTTTACATTGATCTTTATCGTGATGCTCATCGTAACCTTGCTTCAGGGTATTCTTCCATTCATATCGAAGGCTGTGATAGACGTTGGTATTAATACATCTGATGTAAACTTTATCAATATGGTGTTGGTGGGTAATATCTGCATTTTGGTCAGTGTGATGATCTTTAATGTGGTACGTGACTGGGTGCTAATGCACATCACGGCACGTGTTAATATTGCCCTTATTTCGGATTATTTGATCAAACTAATGAAACTGCCAGTAACGTTTTTTGAGAATAAACTACTGGGCGACATTTTACAAAGGGCGCAGGATCATGAGCGCATCAGGAGTTTCATTATGAATAATTCGTTGGCGCTGATCTTCTCAATATTCACATTCGTGTTATTTTCTGTAATCCTTCTGGTATACAATTCAATTATTTTTTATGTATTTCTTGCCGGTTCCATATTGTATGTAACGTGGGTATTACTCTTTCTTAAGATACGAAAGAAGCTCGACTGGCAATATTTTGAGTTGGTATCACGTAATCAGAGCTATTGGGTGGAGACGGTATCTGCAATACAGGATATCAAGATATACAACTACGAGCGTGCCCGCAGGTGGAAATGGGAAGAGATTCAGGCAGGTCTATATCATGTGAACAAAAGAGTATTGACTGTGACAAACATACAAAATCTTGGTGCACAGTTTATAGATAATATCAAAAACATGGCAATTGTCTTCTTCTGTGCCACAGCAGTAATCAATGGAAAAATAACCTTTGGTGTGATGATATCCACCCAATTTATTTTAGGTATGCTTAATGGTCCGTTGGTGCAGTTTATCAACTTTGTAGTATCGGCACAGTATGCCAAGATCTCATTTCTGCGAATGAATGAGATACGTCAGCTTGATGATGAGGAAGAACTTCTTTCAGTAGGTTCTACAACAATATTACCGGAGAAAAAGGATATAACACTAGAGAATGTAATCTTTCAATATACCCAGAATGCCCCATTGGTGCTTAAAAACATATACCTAAGAATTCCCGAGAACAAGGTAACGGCGATAGTAGGTGGTAGCGGTAGTGGCAAGTCGACACTTCTGAAACTATTGGTGAGACTATATAAACCCAGTTATGGCGAGATAAAGATGGGCGGGATGAATGTGATGGCAATCAATCTTCGGCAATGGAGAAATATGTGTGGTGTGGTAATGCAGGACGGAAAGTTGTTCAGTGATACGATTCTTAATAATATTGTGCTTGATGATGAACATATAAACCGAGAACGACTTGTCAATTGTTGCCAAACGGCACAAATAAAGGAAGAGATAGACGCCATGCCGAAAGGGTTTGATACAATGATAGGTGAAAGAGGACGCGGACTTAGTGGAGGTCAGAAGCAACGTCTTTTGATAGCGCGTGCGCTCTATCGTAATCCACGTTTTCTATTTTTAGACGAGGCAACGAACTCTCTTGATACTATCAATGAAAAGAAAATCGTAGATGCTCTGAATTCTGCTTTTGAGAACAGAACGGTGGTGGTGATAGCCCACCGTCTGAGTACCATTCGCAATGCCGATCAGATCATCGTGATGGATCAAGGACGTATTGTTGAAGTAGGAAATCATGAGACTTTGATGAAACAACAACAAATGTATTATCAACTTGTGGCCTCGCAATCGGAAAAAATTCCCGAAACAACGAAACTTATTGAGGGTAATAATAGATGAGATTAGAAAAATTGTGTCGGTTAGCTGTGTGAAAATCATTATATGTAAATATTAAAGTCAAAGAATATGAAGTCAACCCAACATCAACAAGAATGCGCAATATTACTGACAACTCATTTTATTGATGATTACATCTTGTATCAGCTTGAAAAGCTTGAAAAGGAAGTGAAAAATTATGGTGATTTATACGTCCTATTCCAGTCAGATAATATGAAATCCAACTGGAAGTACAAATATAAACATTATGACTTTAATCGTGAAAGCCTGAATTCATTGGGATATCAACCTTGGTCAGAAACAATAGTGCCGGGCAGCAACCATTTCCCATTATTACTGTTTTATAAGGACAATCCTCAATATATGTATTATTGGAATATAGAGTATGACGTTTGTTTTTCTGGTAATTGGTCGGATTTTTTTTACTTCTTTAAAGACAAAAAAGAAGATTTTATTTCATCTCATATTGAGACAAAGGAGGATAACCCGGAGTGGAACAGGTGGAATGAGATGGAACTACATGATATCAGTATACAGAAAGACAGATATGTAAAATCGTTTAATCCGATCTATCGGATATCAGGAAAAGCGTTAGCTTTTCTTGATGAATTTCTAAAGTATGGACATCGGGGGCATCATGAATTGTTAATACCTACTGCACTAAACGAGAACGGATTTAAGTTAGCTGACTTGGGAGGACATGGTGTATTCAGCTATAGTGGGCATGAAAATTTGTTCTATATGGGCGGACAGTCTCATCATCCATGGTATATGGACAGCACGATGAGATATAGACCAGTTTTCAGATTGGAGGATATGTCGGTAGTAAATAAACTATATCATCCGATAAAACAAGAAACCTTCCGACAAAGTATGACGATAAAAAATGCCTTTAATAGAATATTAAGGGAGACAGATTGGATGAAAAACAAAAATTGTGATACAAGCGGATATGCTACAGACGAAGGCTTCTTGACAATTCTCATGGACTTGCTAAACAAAGAAAACTTTTTAAATATTCTGGACTTAGGCTGCGGACAGTCAACAATGGTTTTTAGCCAATACTGCCAATACAAGAAGAGATGTCGTTTATATACAGTAGAGTCAGACCAGCAATGGGCTAAGAAACTACAGGAAAAGTATACTAATTTAGATATTCTTTCATACGTTCATTATTATCCTGATATACAAGAAGAGATGTCTTCTTATTTAGGACTCTCAAAAAAACTTATAGAGTCCGGTCAAAAATTCGACTTTGTATCTGTGGACGGTCCCATAGGTTATAAATGTCGGGTGTGCTCGAGAGTGAACATTTTGGAAATCATCAGTAATGACATATTGTCTGACCATTTTGTAATTATATTACACGATACGAATCGACTACCGGAAAAAAAAATGAAAGAGATGTGCAAGCTTATTCTGAAAAAGAAAGGTATTAAGTTTAATGAATATGAAATCGACTATGGAAAAGGCACTTCTGTACTGATGAATATAATAGATGATAAAAATAATGAGAAAGCATAAGTTTGGATAATGAGCGATGACACTTGATGGTAAATAAATATTAAGGTAAGGGGTTAATAACATAAACAGTTACGGTTTTCAGAGCCAAAATATAATGAATTATTATTTATTTGCATTCCAATACTTTTTCTAATAAGAATATTAAGATGATGAATGATATAAATGTATGGATTACCTATCATGACGACAAACAGATAGAAGAATATTCCCTAAAAGATACAGAGATATATAAATTGTTCAAGGCTAACGATATAGATATTGAAGGCTTAAACATTAACTATCTTAACAAGTTCTATTCTGAGATATGCACACTGTATTGGGTGTACAAGAACAAGAAAAACAGCAGAATTGTTGGATTCTGTCATTATAGAAGAATGTTGACAGACTGGTTTAATATAGATAATGGAGAGTGTATCACATTTCCTCCTGTATATATGCCTACAACTATATATGATTTTTACAAGAAAGCCCATAATATGTTTGATATGATGGATGCTATAGATATTATCAATGATCAGTATGGTGAGGGAAATAAATATACTAGGTATCTGCTTAATGGGAGAGTGTTTATAGGAACTTGTTGCTTTATCATGAATTATGGGGATTTTGAGAAACTGTGTGAGTTTCTCTTCCCCATCTTAGAAAAGTTTGACCGAAGGAATAATCTTAATATGAGCTTCGATAATTATATGGCCAAGGCTAAACATGACTTCAAATATGAAAAGGTAGACTATCAGTGTCGAGCCGTGGCTTTCTTATCGGAAAGACTGATAAGCTGCTATATTTATACGAATATGAATGCAATATCGATAACAAGAACAGGAAAAACCGCGGAATAATGATGTATGATTTGGTGATAGTCGGCAGTGGATTATATGGTGCAGTGAATGCATATCTTGCCCATCAAAGTGGATTACGATGTATTGTATTGGAACGTCGGTCAGCTATAGGAGGAAACGCTAGAGATGAACAACAAGAAGGTATTCATGTACATAAGTATGGACCCCATATATTCCATACAAACAACAAGGAGGTGTGGAACTTCGTTAACAAATTTGCAGAGTTCAATCATTTCAGATACTGTCCATTGGCAAGAAACGGAAAACGACTATATCATCTACCTTTTAATATGAATACTTTTTATGAGGTATATGGAGTAAAAACTCCTCATGAAGCAAAAATACAACTTCAGGAAGAGCACGAAAAAGAATATTATGAGAATCCAATAAATCTTGAACAACAGGCTATTTCGTTAGTAGGACGTAAGCTATACGAATTGTTCATAAAAGACTATACGGAAAAGCAATGGGGAAGGAATGCTACGGAATTGCCTACTTTTATTATTAACAGGTTGCCGCTAAGGTTTAAATATGACAATAATTACTTCAACGATAAATATCAGGGAATACCGATAGGAGGTTATTCGTCCTGGATCAAGACGATGCTTGATGGCGTAGAGGTTAGGTTAAATACAGACTTCATGCAAGCAAAAGAATATTGGGAAGATCATTCAAAACAAATTATATATACCGGGGCTATTGATGAGTTATATGATTATAAGTTTGGTGCGTTGGAATATCGCAGCTTAAAATTTGAGGAAAAGCTCTATTACATGGATGATTATCAAGGATGTGCTACCGTGAACGAAGTCTCTGCAGAGATTCCATATACAAGAAGCATTGAGCACAAGCATTTTGAATTCGGATGCCAGCCTGTAACAATTGTCACACGCGAATATCCTGCTGAATGGCATAAAGGTTCTGATGCTTTCTATCCTATTAATAATGAAAGAAACAACCAGCGACATAATGAATATAGGGGAATGGCATTAGTAAAAGATCCAAAAATCAAGTTTGGCGGACGATTGGGTGATTACCTATATTATAATATGGATGAAGTAATCAAAACAGCCATAGACAGATGGCCGTATAAATAAAGATACTGTTATATTTTTGTCCATACTGACAAGAAGGGCAAAATTACCAAGGCCGTAAATAGAAACCTTGGAGATGATGCCGCAGATGAACAGGGTATGTCCGAAAGTACTCTGTTCATTAAAGCGGAATTCTATTTGTAATAAAATAATAATATTATAACAGAGACGTTTAATAGTAAATACTGACCATTAATAATATGAAGAATAATATAAAGTTTCATAGATTTCCAAGACTTACCGAAGGTAAGGATTTGGATAGTACAAGAGTGATACTGAAAAGAAATATCTTAGTATTATTGACATTGTTTACGCAGCAAGCAGCTTTTTGTCAAAAAGTGTCGTATGATACTGTTTCTGTAGATGAAATGAAATCGTCATTTTATTCAAGTATAAAAGCAAAAGATGTGAAGTCTTTTGATAATTACGATTTAATTCTTTTTGGTAAATCGTTGAAATTTGTCTATTATGTTGTTCCAAATCAGAAGAGTAAAGCTCTTCATAAGGCTGGTAAGATGTTACTTCCGGCCTCTTTATGGAAATGGGTGATGAAAGATGGAAAGAATTATCTTTGCTGGATTGGTTTCCGCTCAGTTCCTACAAAGATAGATACGGTGGCTCTTCGGCGTAAGTTAATAAAAGAATATGGATCATATAAAGATGAAGATATAGAATGTATTCCGGCAAAATGGTATTCAGGTACGATTCAGAGATTTCAAGACAAACTTAATTATAAGAATAGTTATATAACAAATGCAATTTACAACTTTCAGATTGAAAATGGAACAATTGTACACAGATATTCTAATGAGATAAATATTGGAAGCTTGAGATTGGAAGTCTTCGATATAAGGGATGTTTATACCCTTCATTGTACAGATTCATTAGATGATTCATATCAAGAACGTAATTCACATTATGAGTTGTTTATTTTTCAACATGACATCAACCGTTTATGTCAAGAGGATACAACGGTAAAAAATGAAATACCTTATTCCTTTCTAATTAGTGTAGACGGCAGCCAGAAGGCGCACATTCATACATTGCTTCCAACGACGTTGACCGTAACGGATAGTTTGCGAATAAGAGAATTGACGAAAGCCGTGGAAGCTCAGCCTAAAGGAATCTTCGGTACAATGTGGACAATAGATGGGAGAGTTTTTCCCGGTAGATATCTGATGGCTGTTTATACAGGTGTAGGTTGGAGATTTAAGGACTATCGTTATAAGGATAGAATACCAGGCCTTTATTTTAATAATTGGAAGGAACCTTTATGATATCATCTAAATATATAGAGATATAGTTTAGCAATACTTCTTTTAATAATTAATTATTTAACGAAGTATTGCTTGGAATAAAATCAAATTTAATACATTATAGAAAATGAAAACAATTAAGAAAATCTCCCTTAGACAACACCATTGGACGAAACTGTTCTTTGTGTGCCTCAGCCTTCTGTCATTCTGTCATTCTGCTACGGCCGAGGTCGTTTCGGACACTTGCATCGTTGATTATAAAGGTGATAATCTGCTTGTCATAACTGACACCTTGAAGCATTTTAATGGAGATCTACAATACTATGTTTCGTACGTCAATCGTCCTCTTAAGCGTTATCGCCCTCAGCCATTTACTGAATATTCTTTACAGGAATATGAAAAACAAAAAGAATTTTATATCCATCTGCCAAATAGTAAGGTAATTCCATTTATTGACAAAACAATCCAGAATGTGCTGACCGCCAAGAAAGTGGCAAAACTCAAAAGAGATTATTATGAATTCCGCACCATATACTTAGACATTTCTAAGGATGGAATCATTAATGCCGCGAAGTTATTTATTAGAACTAAAGAACAGTTTCAATTCATAGGCGGTGTGAAAGGATGTGGAAAAATATTGGATGCATTCATTGGGAAACAAGCACCCAAAGAAAACTTACCTAATTTGGCTGACGGTTTTAATTTTGGAATGGATTTCTTCATCGTTCCTCCTGTTGAATAGCATTTACTTTCAATTATTGCTGTCCGGTAAAACCGGTCAGCAATAAAAACAGTAGATCATTATCAGAATATTGTCCCCAATCATTTATCTTTTTGTCCATACTGACAAGAAGGGCAAAATCACCAAGGATGAAAAAGAGATTTTGGTGATGATGCCGCAGATGAACAGGGTATATCCGAAAGTACCCTGTTCATTATGCGGAATCCAATTTGTCATAAAATAATAATATTAAAATAGAAACGTTTAATAAAAATGATAACCATTAATTC
>Ga0302286_10001553_pt1 | contig 16889 bp, 18 predicted proteins | sample III_Fen_E2_3_FD_198765 | JGI IMG/M metagenome (GOLD analysis project Ga0302286, IMG submission 198765) | Peat permafrost microbial communities from Stordalen Mire near Abisko, Sweden - III_Fen_E2_3 | ecosystem: Environmental > Terrestrial > Soil > Wetlands > Permafrost | place: Sweden: Abisko...
ACCCCAACCCAAACCCCACCCCCAACCCAAACCCCAACCCCAACCCCAACCCCAACCCCAACCCCACCCCCAACCCCAACCCCAACCCCAACCCCTTGATTTAAAAAATTTATTTGTTTTATTATCTGCTTACAAAAACCTTAAATAATAAATAAAAAAATTACAAAAAAAAATCAAAAAACAATCTGAATTAGATTGTAAAAAATTTCCTAAAATATTTATTAATTTCCTCATATTAAATCAAAGCTTGACAAAAATAAACAAATATACACATTTTAACAAATTTTTTAATCAACTTCTTCTCAATATTCTTCCATATCTTGATACACATGAGGATGCATATTGAAGGCCAACGCCTCAGATGCATCTTTGATTTAAGAAGAAGAAAACAAAGGATCTTTCTTACTGCCTTGTGTCGCAAATGGTCGCTTAGTCTTCCTAAATGATTATGTAGAAGACGCACGGGAATTCTAATTCGACATCTCCATCTTGCTTAAATAAATCTTCTCCATATTCTTCAGCTTATCGACTAAGTCATTGTTATTGTTATTGTTATTGCTATTCCTAGATTGCATCTAGTTAGCTGTGTTAAGTTTGGATTCATTTTAGCTATGAGCAGGATTTATTATATTATTATTTACATTATTAGCTATTTAGCTTTATCTTCTACCCATCACCTCATCAATGTTCTGATCGAGATACTCCTCCCTCATTCGAGTATTATTGTTATTGTAGTTATTACTGCTACTGCTCCTGAGAGAACCTAAATATGTCTCCCTCATCTAGTTTAGCTAAGTTTCTCTCAACGAAGAAGAATTAGCCCCTTACTGCTATTAAAACAACCCTTATCTCATTGGCTATCCTCCACCTCCTTAGATTCCTTCATTTCTCTATTTATTCGTCATTTAGAATCGATTCCCTTGAGCTGTTGACGACATACCTTATGAATCAATTCCAACTTCTGCAACTGAAGCACTCCTAACTTCTTCATAACGAAGAGGATTCTGTAGATGTTCCCCATATGGATTTAATCCCCCCGAACGGATAGATGCACCTGCTAGCCGTTAAATAGGGTTATTACTCTACTGATTTGGATTATTTTAATCAGGAAGTATGCTAGAAATTGGCTGGATAAATGAAGATATCGCTGGATTGTTATTATTTTACCCGATTAGGTTGTAAAACCCCTGTTATGCAATTGAGCTATTTGTCGATCTAGATCGTGGCTGAGCTAAATGTTTGTTACTTTATCTATCTTAGTCGATGTAATTATTATTATGAAACTCACCATGCTTCCTTCTAAACCTATTATTATCCTTCTGAATATCTCTCCTATTCAATGCAATCTCTTATGCCCTAGGTTTATTTGCATTATCATCTGAATCATCTTATTCCTCTAAATTTCCATCTTCTCCTTCTTGTTCTTGTTCCCCTTGGCTAAGATGCACTCCAATATCCTCATCATATCGTTGATTCAGCACATTGAAATCACTAGGAGATATCTCATTGAAATCTAAATTCAACTCACTACCACTTCTAATCGACTCTTCTGGATCAAATATCTAACACAACAACAATCACAAATATATATTCAATTATCTTATTTTTCATAAATTCAATATCTTACCTCATCAACCCCTCTTCTTTGCATTGATAGCCCTTAATTCTTAACCACTGATCTAACTGGCATTGTATTACTACTTCCTTTCTAAGGCTATTATTCGCTATCTTCTCCATTATCATTATTATTATTATTCTTCTCATCCTCATCTCCATTGATACTCTTCGGGTATGTTTCAATTTCTTTCTCTCCTTCACCAAAGAATGTATTCTTCTTCTTTGATTTATTGTTATCCTTCTAATTCTTTTTATTTCTGCCTAATTCTTCACTCTTTCTCTGTTTAATAAATCCATCTCTATATCCAATAGCTTATTGCCCTTCTTCAATCTGTTATTATCTTTAACTTTCTTGGAGTGAATTCGGTACAACTGAACTAGCTCTTGTGTTCTAATTATTATTCACAAAAGGTTAGACTACTCCTGTCGTAGAAGAATCCGCTATGAATGATCTCCCAAAATCATCGAGATCTACAGCGTTGAAGTCGAGTTATTGTGATTGTTTCACTGGAACAAGTTGAGGATTAGTAGCCTATGCGACTTATTGTTAATTGTTATCTCTTGAAGGATAAGGGAAGACTTTATATAAACCATTGCTATTGTTGTTTTTATTGTTATCTTTTGTATTCCCTGCTAAATCTAACTGCTATTATTACTAGCTTACTTAAGGTGCATTCATTTGTGATGATTGCTAGTTTGATTAGGGTTAGTTTATCTCTCTATGCTGATTAGCACTCTCCAACTTGTTTTCACTAGCAACAGGGATGATTGTAGGTGTTTACCCTGGTGATAACCTTGGATCATTGATATTCTTATTTGCACCTGAGTTAGTTGTAGATTATCCTTACCCTTTCGATTAGGATTATGTGTCCTCCTGTTGAATAGTTCCTAGCTAAAGAGGTTATCTTTATTATCCCAACCTAGCAATGTTATTATTTGGAGCATTCTATGAAATTACCTCCTCCAATTGACTTCCTGTATTATTATTCTCATTATTATTACTATTTAACCTCGTACTTTCATCTTACTACATTAATGGATGCCTAAGTGGTGACAAATCAGCATTCTATTATGTGTCTTTGCTTTCATTTGGAGTCAGTGATTACGATAACAGATATCCTCCTTAATGGATATCAGAAGCAGAAGAAATACCAACAACGATAGCAGAAGGGGAACCTCTCTATTGCTATTACTAAGTCTCAGATGGTTGTGATTATTGAGTGTTATTAACAAGCACAACAGCATTTGGATTAGCATTACTAACTGATTTCGGTGTTGTTGTCATCTAAGGTCTTCCTGACTACCCAGGGAGTGGTGGCTATTATTAATTACCTAGATAATCCTCATCAACATCATCATCATAATACAATTAAGCATTGTTATTATTATTCTAAATCTAAGGTATGATTTGCGAGTGATCAGATAGATCAGAGCATAATTAAATCACTTAATGGTGCTCTGAGCTAAGAGACTTTTATGAATGAATTGTCTCCCCTGCTACGATTCTAACTTACTAGAGAGTACTATTACCTCCAGGAGTATTCTGCTGTGCTCTCTGTTAATATGCTTATTCATCCTCTGAGGATTGTAGCTATAACTATCTCCCCATAGGTTGTGATTCTTCATTTGTCAGCTGATTCCCAGTGTCTTATTAGAATCCATTGCTTGGACTAATGCTGATATTACTGATACTTCTACCTGTAACAGTGTTAGTAGGTAAGTTATTACTGTTGATATTAATATTCCTTCCACTGTTGACCTTACTAGGGATATTACTTGGCTATCTGAAACTAGCTGTATCTTTCGACATCGACTATGGAGTAGTTATTTAATTTTTCGATGTTCTACTTGGTTAGGCTCCATCATCATTAGTAATATCATTATTATTTATCATGAAATCCTACTATTTCTTAATGAAATTACTTGCCTAACTGTGTCTTGGAATATTCTTCTATTATCTAAGAACACCCGAGTTATTCTTATTGTTAGCATTCTACCTTTCATCAATAACTTAATCATCTCCTTCATCTTCTTCTCCTTCATAATCCCCTCTATCATTCTATCTTTCTCTCTCTTCAAATTTACTATTCTCTTTGGAATCCACTATTTTCAATGGTCTTTTAGCATATCCTATCAGCTAGCTCTGCTAATCTTCTACTTCTAAGCTACCATTACTACTATTACTTCTACTATAATTCACACCTATTTACTACTGATTATGCTTATTCTTCTATTCTTTCCCTTATTCCTCTTAATTCTTCTCATCTTTTCCTTCTTCTTCCTCATCATCAGCTAATGCAAGCTATCTATTTCTAAAGAACTTATTAGCTTTCTATTATTTCTCTGTCTACTTTGACGTCTAAGAATCAACTGATCCACTATTCATCTACATAGGATTCGCTAAATAAAATAATCCTTAATTCCCTTATCCTCCTCCTTGCTTAGTCTATTATTATATATTACTCCTCCCATCTTTGCTATCTTATCTCGCAGGTGTTGACGATGGATAGCTTCTTTCTTCTACTTTCTAAATCATCTTATGATCTTTAAAATATTACTCATCTTCATCAAGCACACGTAAGGGCTTGCCATTCAATTTTTCTCTATTCTTCTTATTCTAATTACTTATATTACTACTGTATAATCTACTATTCTAGCTGTTCTTCGAAGCTTAGAACATCTACACTGAAGGTGCATTACTACTAGCGATTGAATGATCACTACCATCATCTTAATCTACCCATATTTTATGCTATTATCCAAGAATGTTATTACGATAATAATCACCAGTGTTATTACTTGTGTTATGATGATTATGATTATCACTGGCATTCTCATTGAAGATATTCCCTGATTTTGATCGCATTGTCTCATTTAAATGTTTGATTTTACTTATCTATTATGAAGTCTCAGCATCCATTTATACCTCCAACACGCTCTTCGATCTGCTCAATGCATTCTATTACCCTTACGATTGCTAAGAGACATTCAAGTTAGAAACACCACCTGTTGGTATTCTTCCCTGAATACCTCCTACCTTCCCACCTACAGTTTGTTACTTCTCAACTGACCCAAACAACACTGATTCATTGTTTCTCACATTATTGTTATTATCATTTCCTTATCTTCTTTCACTAGTCAGCTATTCCCTCATACTTTATGGTTTACTCCTATCAAACTTCTTACCATTAGTATTCCCACTGATCCCATAGAACTATGTAGAATCTAAAACAGATGCTATCTTCCCTGTTTTCAACATCGATTACATCGCAAGATTCCTGATGTTGCTATTCTCAATCTTCTACGATGATCTTACATCCCTTCTATTACTATTTTTATTAGCAGTCTTCTATTCAATAATACTCTAAGCTGTAGGTGGACGTAGCATTGAATTATTAATATTATTACTATTGTTCTTTTTTGAAATACCTGATAGTTATTATTAATTATATTACTTTTCGACTGAATTTCGTTGACTCTAGCGAACACTTAGTTAATTCTATTATTACCTCAAACTCGATGAGCGTCTTCTATGATAATTTTAACTACTTCTCCTACCATTAGATGCATTCAAATCAGCATACTCTAAATTATTATCATCTTCATTCTAATTATCATCGTTCTCTGATAATTCTTTGATGACTTAATCAGCTACGGATGGTTTCTGAATAGTCTTACTTACATACTATCTAATCCCTCGAGTATTACAAGACTCAGTCATCTCTTAGCTGCTATGGTATACTCCAATTGAAGACATACTACCACTGACTAATCCTGGTTCTTTATCAGATCTAAAATGAAACATATTATTATCATACATAATAAATCAAATCAAATTCTTACTTATAAATAGGTTCGATTGTGTTATCTTAGTTATTAATATAATATGATGTATTCTCTGAGTTTTATTCTTTATTATTATTTATATTCTCCTTGTATTTCTCATAGCCTTATTACTCAAACGTTAATGGTTTCTCTAATTCACCTACTACAAGATATCTCGAATTAAACTTAAACTCTTATCGATCTGAATCAGCCCCATACCAATGATTATTCAACGATGATTTCCCAAGTGGACTATTAATATAATATGTAGATCCATTCAATCGATTCTACATAATACCATCTAATCCATATCCTCCTCCTGCTCCTACATTCAAATACTCTAGACTCTTACGATTATTCCTTGTAACCGTCTTATCCAAAAAGAAATCCATAGGTTTCTTGATATTAATTATTTAAAACACAGCGAGGATCAATGATATTATAATAACTTCAAGTGCTTCAACGAATAGCTACTCGAATGCATCGTCATAGTAGCAAGTCATTGCTGCTGATACTACCATCGGTAGACTTACGAAAAACAATGACATTCCTGAGAGGATATTGTATGGTAGTAGTGATACACCTACGGAAGATAGCTTAGCTTTGAAGAATCCAAATCCAAAGAAACCACAGAAGAGCACATTTTCGACTTTGTGTGAGCAGACTAATGAGAAGATTCTAACTAACCAATGTGTGATTTTGTTAGGGAGAACACTCAGCCAATATTAGAAATGTTTATCTTTACGGAGGATCTTGAAGAATAGAATAAGATTAGCGATGTTAAAGAAGTAATGAAGGATAAATGCTGCGATGGAGAGTTTGTTTTAGGATGTTGAAACGGAGTCATTTTTAATTTGTAAGATTAAGAATGTTAAATACGCACCAAACTCTAGAAAACTGCCGAAGCCAACTATGCAAGCAGATATTTATGTTTCTAAAGGATAGCGATTCCTTGAGAATAACACTAAGATTATCCAGATAGCTAAGGCGATTATGAATGGAAATGGGACGATTTTATTAGAAGAGATGTTCTCAGAAATTATAGTAGTGATTCCTTTGAAGACACAGTTCGTGGAAGTAGAATCAGCTGTGTAGTTAGTCGGACAGGTTGACACACAAGATGATTTGAATAGTAGATACGTTGATGTGCATGTTTAGCATATATCTAAAGATGTGCACGTAGAACACCCAGTTGGACAAGCTGTGCAGATTCCATTAATAGAAAGTGGGACATTCGATGGACATGTAGCATAGCAGGTTTTTAAATAGTAGGATGCAGTGGATACACATGTTGAGCAGTTAGTAGCGGAAGAACTACAAGCTGTACAGAGACTATCACATATTACACAGTTGTTACCTCCATCTGGGTAGTATCCACTGTTACATGATAACTAGCAAGTTGTGCCTTGTCTGTATGGCAGTGCAGATAAGCAAGTCAAACAGGTGTTGTAGGAAGTAGAGCATGTTGCACAGGGGGATAAACATGGAACACAGTAGCCTCCTTTGAGGAATAAGGATAAGGTAGTTGTACAGGTTGTGCTGTCAACACAGAGGTCTTGATCTTGGACTTTGTAGTAGCCTATGGAACATGTTTAGCAGATGTTTGATTCTAAAGGGAGGGGAAAGAAAGAAAATAGAGGTAAGAAGTGTAGTTATTGGTATATTAATGATCTTTGTTGTATTACGTGTGCATGTGGTGCATTTGGAATCACATTTGGTGCAAGTAAACGAATCGCTTTGGTAGTATCCAGTGGTACAGCTGGCAACACAAGTGGAGGAATCAGTCACGAAGAGATATGTAGAATTGCAGGTTAGACATGTTGTCTTCGAAGTGCATGTGTTGCAATTATTTTCGCAAAGTGAGCATAAGGTGTTGGATGCTTTGTAATACCCATCCTAGCATGATGACACACAAGTGTTGTTCTGAAGGATCTTATCACTGTAGCAACTCAGACAAGTTGATTAGTTAGTGGAATCACATGTACGGCAAGTAATGCTACACTAATAAAGGAAGAGAATAGAACAAAAGGGAAGGTAAATTAGATATAATAGGATAGAAAATATTTATTTGTTACATTGAAGACATATCTGATATCAGTTCTTGCGGTTGAAATGATTGAGTTGGATATCGAATAGAGACTCCCATCAGTTATGGCTACTTAGAATTAATCACTGGAAGCTACTTATGGGTCTGGATTCATGACATTAGATATCGTGATCGTGGATAGCCCCACAATCGAGGATGTCACAGTGAATCTCCTAGAGCTGAGTGAAGTAGCTGAACAAGAACATACAATACTCGCTGAAGCTAAATTTGCTTCTGTGAATTACCCTGGGAAATCAATTATGACTACTGCACCTGAAGGAATCGAATGGTTCGTTGGGGTCATAGTCAGCAATGTGATCTTCCAGACAACATACTCCTCCCTTAGAACTGAACTCACTGCAGTTGTGAAATCAATTGTGTTTGCGAGACTATTACTCGTAGTGGTACTGCAGCTATAAATTTAATACGCACTGTTAGATTCACTGATTAAAGCGGAGAATGTTATGGGCTGAAAGCTGAGGATATTCTCAACTGTTAGAATGAAGTTAATCGCAGTTGTAAATCCACCGGAGGTTATCGACAGAGTTAGGATATTAGCAGATATTGAGCAGGTTGAAATAGATGATGTACCTGATGCGCAATTGGAAACAGTGATGACTGATCCAGCGAAACTAGGTAACGTTATGGTAATCAGATAACCTGTTTGGATAGTGATTAACTTAGGATTTGTAAGTGTAAAGGTGTATAATGCGTTTTCACCGTTTTGAGTTGCTGAGTTAGCATTGATGGAACTTCGAGTTATCGACATAGATGAAGAGAGAGTGTCTAATGATAATACAGAGTAATTAGCTGTCCCAGAAGCGATTTTGTTGCTTTAATAAGAAAAGGAAGAAAACAAAGATAACATTTGAAACTTAAATCCTATAAAAATGTGTGTGTTATGTTTACTTAGTTGAATCTGTGATTGCAAATGCAATGATATGTACTCTATTAGAAGAAAACGGCAATAGGATGCTATTTTGAATGTTAATGATTAATGCTCCTACTTTCGTGCTCCCTGTGTACTACATAGTTATGCTTAGATTCGTTGTATCATATGTTATTAAACTCAACGTATCTGAGCTGCTAGTACTCCATGCTGCAACGAAGTCAGTTGAAGATACCATATTAAAGGAGTTAGCTGGGAAGGTAATCGTGTATTTGGTATTTGCTGGGAGAGTAAATGAACTGAATGTAAAGCTAATCGCGAGTGTACCGATGTTAGCGCGAATAATAGTCGCTGTTGTTGTGATAGATAGCGGTAATAGTTATATCTCTAGGTAAGATGAAAATTATGTCCAAACAGTCACGGCGGAATCAGTTGTTTCGACGAGATAGTTATTGGTAGATGTACCTGAGAAATATGTACTGATTTTAGGTGTGTAGAGGTAGGTAGAAGATCGAATTGAGTTAGGGTTTATGACATTCCCTAAGGTTATTGTGACTGTGAATGTTGCAGTCATGTCGGAGAGGAATAGTAATGTAATAGTGATCTTCTTAGCTGTCTAATCGATTGTGCAAGAATATTATGCACTAGTTGAACATCCTGTGATTGAGCAAGTAACGGATGTGCATGTCGCAGAACTAAACGAGATATATGTATTCGTGAAATCGACTGTGATATATCCAGAAGATGATAACGGCTGAGAAACTTAAAATACTATTGAATGACTAGCTGCCATGCCAAGATATTGATTGGTTGCAGAATCAGCGAATAATACTGATTATGATACAATCGATGCTTGATTAATGTTGAACCCTGAAAGAGATGAAGTACTCCCTGAATCGACACCATAGGAAGAGGAATAATAGGTTTTAGCTGCTATTGTCCCAGGATAATTAACATAACCACCTGATTTCACATAAGGAATTTTCAATCCACAGACGAATCCATTGGATGCTGAATAGGGAAGGAAAACAGTGCTGGATGTGAAGACTATTAACGCTTTTGTAGATGTGGATTAGGTGATAGCATAGGATGTTAAAGATGATTTGCAGACACCAGATCCAATGATTGTAGGGGATTTTGAGCTTGTTGTTGTTAAGTCAAATGGTAGTTCTAGTGATAAGTAGTAGCTAGTGTCAGTGACGGGTGTAGTGAATGTTAAAGATATGTCGAGTGTAGGTGTGATGTTAGATGGGATGGTGTTGACGATGACAGTAGAGGAGAAAGCAGCTGAGGAGATTGCTAAGGTGTTTGGAGTGGATACTGCTGTTGCGAGAATGTTTGGGACTTAATACATGTAACTAGTCGAGAGAGCGGATGATTAGACAGAGAACGTAAAGGTGATTGAAGAGTAGACTGCCATAGAAGGAGCGGAAGTAAGTCCATTGATGGTTATGGAGTAAGCTGTGCTAGCCGCAAGGGCCATGGAAGTTGTCATGGTAATAGTAGCAGTTGAAGAGGATATTGAAGAGCTACAGGTGGATCCAACGACACCAGACTTGGAGGGAAGGGGAGAGAGAGAAAAAGATAATTAAAATAATCATAATATTGACATTATTTCTGTTACTGAGGTGCATGAAACAGTTGAAGTGATGATCGGACAGCACAATGTAGTGAGATCCCAGTTATAAGGGAATGACAGGAGGATGATTTAATTCGCTGGGATAGTCAGCGATGGTGTGACTGAGAGTGTCAATCCACTACTTGAATTCACAATCCCACTCACTGAGCTTAATGTGATCTTACCTAAAAACGAAATAATAGATTATGGGTTAAAGATTCTTGGTTAATCATCATTAGCTCATTAGGATTAATCTTACTGATTGTGGTGAGTGGTATAATATCCAACGTGAATGTAGTCTCCGATGCCCAGAACTAAGTCGATGAATTTAATGAAACACCAGCGGAATCTGAGAGTCGAATTGTAATATCATGCCCTCCTGAAAACCCAGGATTATATAGTCCACTGATTGTTAGCGTAGGATTGCTAAGACTCAATGTGACATTGACAAGTGTCACTGGCATTGTGAAAATTAGTAAATCACCGTTCACTGTGTAGCTACTCGAGACTATGTTACCAGCACTCTAGATAAACATAAAGGGAAAAGGGGAATATTTATTGATAATCTATAAAGAGAGAGAGAGAATAACGATGGAGAGTTTGTAAGAAATAACTATATTGTTTGTTTATTCTTCATCTCCTTGATTTATGTTGCTTGTAGTATGCTGTTGTGTCTGTTTGTTACATAGGTGCATGTTGGTGATGACAGTGTATAGGAGGAGATACCTACTAAGGTGAAGTAAAATGTCGATGGGATTGTGTTCGATGCGACTTAAGCTACGATTGTCACAAGGGGTTACGCTTATCCTACAGTGAGTGCAGTGGATGCAATAGGAACGAGAATGATATTCCCTGAAACTGTCGATATAAAGAGGAATATGATTCCAATAAGAGCAAGACTTCGAGAGATTCTCGCGGGGTGTCTCAGGGTCGGCATTATATGTGTGTTACTCCTGCTATTCCCTTCCTGATATAATTTGGCTTTGAATTAAGAACTAATTTATAATGACAAGCAGACTCGTTCAAACAATCAAAAGAATATTTGATTTTCAAAATCATAAGTATGAATCTCAAACTCTTTTTTGATTTTTTTGTGGGGAGGAGATTGCAGAAATAATTCTATTCTTCTGAACCATCCACATATGATATTAATAGATTAGCTTCTTAGAAAATATTGCTAATATCTCTCTCCCCACTACTGCTTTTAATACAAAATTAAACAACTAATCAATTAATTAACTCCTATTTGCATCCTGATTTTTCTAGCAATTTCAATGATTTTATGATTCATATCTTGCTGTTACACTTATAAAAACCTTGAAACATCTTGACTTGGATATTCTTCTTATTTAAATAATACTAACATTGGGCATAAAGCTATAAATATTTTCTAACAAAAAAAATGTGGAATATTGGATACAAAATATTATGATTCTATTTATATGGGGATAAAATTAATTGTCCCCAAGAAAGGAAGGAGGGCAATCAACTCTATTTGATTAAAAATATATTGTAGGTTAGTGTATTTATATCACAGTGAACTCTAGAGTAGTTCATCCTTTCTTCTTCTGTTTGCTTAACACATTTGTTCTTTCTTTCTTCTTTTTCCATCTCAAAAGATGATATTGACTAATCCTCACTATGCATACTATTAATACTTCTTTTCTGCTGGTAACTTATCAGGTATCTTCCTACCTTCATCTTTTGTAATATCTACATGTTATAGCCTTTCAATATAATCACTATTATACAAATCCTACTTATTTTTCAATAATGCTCTCAAGTGATTAATAAACCCTTTATAATCTACTTCCTTCAAATACAGTATCAGCACATCGAATGATACCACCATAGTTACCGTGAATAGCAAAATTAAATAGAAATTAGGACATGTGAACACCGCCTAAGCTGTCAAATAAACATTGAAGGATTCGATCAAATTCGCTATGAAGACGTAAAAAAAATACACTCCAATCGACGTCACTAATATCGATACCACCAACATAGTCGTCCAATATTTGGTGTTCAACGCAAGCTTCATGTCCACAACTAGCACCACACATGAGTAGATTGTTATCGAGTATACCCACAAGTCCGGTGAGTATCCATCGCTTGTCATGGTGCTGTTAGAAATAGCCAATGTAGCAACAGCGTAGATGATAGAAGCGTGTATCAGCGCTTATATTAACCAAATTGCGAAGTTCCTTTTGTTGAATATTAAACTCTACTATCCAACATAGTATGCTTTCGGGTAGAGTTTCAATAGTTTAGCGTTTTCAATGAGTTTTTCAGTATTGTCAATAGGTGATTTTTCACGAATCTTGTAATACATATCTTGTTCTGTGATAGCACGAATAATCAAGGGCGAAGCTGTGAAGAGGATATTGTAGAGTGTGATGTAGTAGTCATCGAAGATACTTTAGCCACTGAAACCATTCGAGAAACTGAAGAAAAATTGTGGAATCGTGAATACAAAGTTCTTGTAAAAGAAATATAAGATCATCTCCGATATACGAATGTAGTTCCATCTACAAAGAAAAACACAGAAAATAGTCAGAAAATCACATCACAACAAAAATTCAAAAAAGAATCTTTTACCTCCCATGAACGAGCAGCAACCTCCAGAGCCCTTTGAATTCAGGCAGAGCATAATCACTGGCTTATACAGCTCTCATACCTTCTTATCCGAATAGCCCTATTCCGATGTGTGCTTCTTATATCATATTCACATCATTTGCTCCGTCGCCTATTGCCAAGGTGATTTTATTCAACCGATCCTTGACCATTTTGACGACTTGCGCTTTTTACTTTGGCGTTGCTCTACAACAGACCACTGATTCGCAGTCCCTCACTGTTGCAACGAGAAGCTCTTAGTATCTCGGGGAAGATAGCACATCAGCTAGATCTTCACCTTCAATTAACAATGCTTTTTCTCTTTTGAGTTTCATGAGCTACTCTTTTTCCAAGTGAAGTCTTTTCAACTCGTTGACGATAAGTGCCTCCGGTGTCTTATAAACCTAACCTTCTTTGATAGGAGGTCTCTTCACAGTGTACCGTAGTACTTTGAATTAACTTTAGATTAGCTTGCAACTTTTTGCAATATTCTCAGCTGTCTCCATTTTATCACCCGTTAACATCCATACATTTATCTCTAAAAAAGTCAAGAAATCGTTTAAGATAAGAACAGTAAAAGCAATATGTGCTTCTTACTCGCTGAAAGGAGATCTCTAATCGTCTCTGGAACTCTATCTTGCAGCTTATCCTCCACAGCTACGTAAACAATCAAAAACAGACATTACACTATCATCCCCTTAGCCTTCCCTCTTCTACTTACCTGTAGCTCCTAGTAAGAACAAATCTTTCTCATAATCTTCAGCGATTTTAAAAAACAATTCTTCTCTATTCGGTGCATTACCAGCAGCTTAATATCTCTTGTCTAGTTCTGCATACTCTTCTTCATCTAGAACCTTCATAGCGAGTAGCAGTGTTCTTAATCCTTTCTTGGAAAAATCATCGATACTAGTTTAAATCGTATTCATAAATGGCTATTCCACTGATGTAGCTAATCGTGCCTTGATCATATTATCAGCACCTTTGATATACATCTTCAGAACGCCTTGATGACGGACTATTACAGACATACGCTTCCTATCACTGTTGAACTCAAAAAGTTTGAGCAATTCCACATTGGTTTTTTAACCATGGATATCAAGATTCATAGCACTTGAAGTGGAACCCATAAAAACGTAGCCATATTGCTTAGCTGTGTCGACTAATGTCACCTCGTCAGGAGAAGGACCCTATAGAAAGAGGTAAGCAATATAAATATATAAATAACTCAAATGATCAAAATCTATTAAGAATCAGGTGTTTACTTAATATTTAATATCAGCATATTTGCTTTGATTGGAGTTAAATCCACTGTTATTGTTGTTGAGATGTGACTACAATCCAGTGATATTATGACTAGATACAAATGGACTTGGATCAGGTAGATTCTATATTCCCATCTCCATTCTAATTGTTGTGTTATTTATATTTTTATTATTCTAAAACGATGTATTCCCAATAATACTATTATTATTAGTATTATTCTAATAATTCGTTCCATTCGTGATAGGAGGACCTACCATATTCGTTAAATTCGGTGTATTATTCGCCGTTGTATTGATATTATAATTATTCTAACTATTATGATTAATTGGTTTTTTCATAGGTGATTTCTACTAACTAAGAATCTTCTCGTCAGTCTTACCATTCACAGTAGTCTCCCCTGCACTTTAATCTTTCTATTCTAACACACATTCATGACATGTCGCTAGCAGCATGAAATACTCTATTGCTACATCTTTTTAACTCATTAAATTATAAATATCCTTCCTTTTAAAGCTATTCACTCCAAATGGTGCCATAAGTTTAAAATCACATATCCCAGCTAAGACTTTCACAAGTGTATCGTCTTTTTAATAGAACACGATCTCTGAATTATCATCAACCATCGATGGCTTTCTACTTCTTAGCCCACCTTATCCATGTGCATGATCATGCTAGGGTGATCCATTCGGTGAAGCTTATTATTCAGCTAGAGCTAAAGGATCACCATATAATTACAGTCCAATACACATGAGCTTGAGTTCCATTTTATTACAAGTTAATGTCCCTGTTTTATCACTGAAGATATATTATACTTACCCTAGTTCTTCGTTGATAGATGTTGTGAATACCTTAGGCTATTTCACACTTCCATCTTCTTGTTTTTAAACTAATTCTTCATCAGCTGCGATGATAAACCCTTAGATGAGCTTTACTACTTCTAAAGACACAATTAGTGATATCGGTATCATCGTATTATTCAACACTAAATACGTTAAAAACGTAAGAAACCCTGTGAAAGCTACACTATCAGGATCAGGAATGTATACTAAATCTGGATTACGGTTTGAATTCCATATATCATTCCCAATCGCGGACACAACTGAGATGCACAGTTAAAAGCAGAAAATGAATAAAATATAGTAATTTGTATCTTTTTCGATATTGGACACTTTGTATTTAGATTTATCAGCATTTTTCATGATTTTGGTATCTTCACCAGTATATACTACAATCCCTACAATCCATTTGGTATTCTTAAGTTTAGCCCCTCTGAGAAGGAACTGCTTAACTCCAAGAATCACAATCTATCCATTATATGAAATTGTCCCTTCGAATTACCCTAGATTCTCATTTGGTTCGATGCAATTCACACTGCCCATTAATCGAACTACCATTGGTTTTTCAGGATGAACCCATCGTAAAGTTGATGTCATAGCTTCTTTGTTTTTATAGTTCTTCTCACCGTCTAAGGAACTTGTCTCAATGAAGCATACACCGCTTGTGAGGGTAATTAACAAAACAAAACCAAAATAACACATTAATTTATTATAAATTCGTATGAATATATTAATAATAATCTTCCTCCCAGTGATTTACCCTTCGTTAGACGAGTTGATTACAATCAAATCTGTAGGGAATGTCTCATTCTCTTTGACTAAGCATAGATCCCCTACAAGGATGTCTCCCCATTTGCAGTCGACAAACTTTGAAAGTCTATAGACTCTACTTTACGATGCATTCATTTCGACATCTGATTTATATCTTTAGTAGTCCTCATATCCTTCCCTAGCGATGGATATCCCGATAACGAATATCAACGGCATCCAAGCGGAGAACGGATTCAACGGAGAAATTGCACTAATCGATTGCAGTGTTGCGATAATTAAAAAATACACATTCGCGTATCGCTTAAACTGAAGCAGTAAACACAAGGGGAAGAAGTTCCAGACTGTATATTTAGATGTTTTTATGAAATTCGAAGCGAATTTAGCTTAGGAATTCATTGTCTATGATCCAATATGAATTCTTCGTCTCCCTGGCTGCTGGGAGTTATCAGAATTCTAGCGATTTAGACTTTCATTCAAACGCCGATCACTGTCAGCTGGTGCTTCTCCAGGATCATTTGTTTTCATGAAGGAGATAGCTATGAACTGAAATGCGATGAGAGATAAGCCACCAAGAGAGAGAAAAGGAAATAGTATTATTAAGAAGATTATGTTTTGTATTTGTTGTTTTCTGCTTATCCTGCTTTAATAATGCGATTTGTATGATATCTTCTGGGGTTTAATTTGTTTTTCATTTTTTTCATAATTATTAACTTACTTTCGTTGAGATGAATTAGTGAAATCGAGCAAATCAAGTCTACGCAGAACATAAACCACATACAAACTCCTTCCAGCAAATAACCACAAACTTTTTTTTGTTGTTTTAAATTGATTCACACAAAGGTGAATTTAATTTAATCATTTCATAAAAATTTTAGATTTACATTGCTGGCAACCATCTCCCAGTTAGAATTCTATTGCCTTATCAATACAATTGTCATGCAGAAACGAATGCTCTTAGGTGGATAATTTTTCTTTTGAAAGCTAAATATCGTTTTAAACGAACAAACCAAAAATGGAGTTATTAATACAAGTCTTCGCATTAAAACATACAATTGATAATAAAACTACTATTATTGAAGGGTTGTTTTTGTTGTAGGAGCATGCATACACTGGTAAAACTATTCTTCTTCTTTCAATAAATAACGAAGACAAAACAACCATTTGAATGAAATCAGTTAAGAACTTTAGTAGAAAAATCTCAAAAAAGAAAAAGAAATAATGTTTGAGTTTGAGCACATTGCAATTTGTCTTTTTCTTCATTCATTTCTACCCTCCCTTAGAATGCCCTTCAAATGTCATATCAGCTTAAGAGAGAGAACCTCTATTCGTGTTTGTTCTTGATTCTATTGCTTATTTTATATCTAATATCTT
>Ga0302286_10001558_pt1 | contig 16856 bp, 13 predicted proteins | sample III_Fen_E2_3_FD_198765 | JGI IMG/M metagenome (GOLD analysis project Ga0302286, IMG submission 198765) | Peat permafrost microbial communities from Stordalen Mire near Abisko, Sweden - III_Fen_E2_3 | ecosystem: Environmental > Terrestrial > Soil > Wetlands > Permafrost | place: Sweden: Abisko...
CGGCGCGTACTCGTGCGTCTTGAACACGCCCACGGGTTTGCCCGACTGCACCAGCAGCGTCTCGTCGTTCTCGAGATTCTTCAGCGAGTTGACGATCGCGTGATAGCAATCCCAATTACGCGCCGCCTTGCCCGTTCCGCCATAAACAACAAGATCCTGCGGCCGCTCGGCCACTTCCTCGTCAAGATTGTTCATGAGCATCCGCATCGCCGCTTCCTGCTGCCACCCCTTGCAGGAAAGCGTGTTGCCACGGGGCGCGCGAATGCGGGTGTAGGCGGACTGCTGAATCTCGGTGTCGACAGGCATGGAGATATGGTAGTTCGTTGCCTCTGAAATCGGCAATTCAAAACCTAGTCAACATGGGATACGGCATGACTGTGCGGAGCCAGTTGTGCCCGTTTGTGATCGTCGTCATAGACAAACCTGCAAGCCAGTGCGTGAAACCTCTATAAAGGAGGATATTTCCATGCTGTACCTAGCCGATTACAAAGGCGTCTGGTTAAGCGGGATCGCTAATGTTTCAGCGGAAGAAAAGTCGATCGGTAGTGCCCTTTCGGAGGAAGAGTGGCGCGAGCGCAAGAAATGGGAGAAACTCGGTGCATGGGACGACATCAAAGAGGAGTGCGAATTCCAAAGGCGTGTGCAACGAAAACGACCCGTGATTGACGTGCCCTAAAAATAACCGCGCGCCCTTGGCGCCTCATAATTTTCTGACCACTAGCCACCATTCACTAACCACTGCCCTCACTCCCATTCAATCGTCCCCGGCGGCTTTGACGTAATGTCGTACACCACCCGGTTCACGCCGCGCACTTCATTCACAATCCGATTCGAAATCGTCTTCAGGACTTCATACGGTAGCGGCACCCAGTCCGCAGTCATGCCGTCCTCAGAATGCACGGCGCGGACAGCGCAAGTGTAAGCATATGTCCGCTGATCCCCCATCACGCCCACCGACATCACCGGCAGCAGCACGGCGAACGACTGCCAGATCTTCTGATACAGCCCGGCCTTCTTGATCTCGCCCACCACAATCTCATCGCAATCGCGCAGCAAGTCAGCGCGTTCTTTCGTGACTTCACCCAAAATCCGCACCGCCAGTCCCGGCCCGGGGAACGGCTGCCGCTGCAAAATGTCCTCGGGCATCCCCAGATCGCGCCCGATCCGCCGGACTTCATCCTTAAATAGGTCTTTCAGCGGCTCGATCAGCTTGAGCTTCATCTTCTCCGGCAGCCCGCCCACGTTGTGATGCGACTTGATCACCTCCGACGGCCCGCGCACCGAACGCGATTCGATCACGTCGGGATAAAGCGTCCCCTGCACCAGCCAGTCGACCTTGCCTTCTTCTTTCTCGATCTTTTGCGCCTCGTCGTCAAATACCGCGATGAACTCGTTCCCGATGATCTTTCTTTTCTTCTCCGGATCGGTCACGCCCGCCAATTTCTGCATGAAGCGATCGGTTGCATCCACCGCGACCAGGTGCAGGCCAAGATTGTCCCGCAGGTTCTTCTGCACTTGTTCGAACTCGCCCTTGCGCAGAACTCCGTTATTGACGAACACGCAAGTCAGCCGCGTCTTCCGGGAAGAATTACGCATGGCGCGATCCACCAGCACCGCTGCCACCGACGAATCCACGCCGCCCGAAAGCGCGCAGATCGCCCGCCCGTCTCCCACCTGCGCCTTCACCTGCGCCACAGTCGCGTCAATAAAGTGTTGTCCCGTCCAGTTTGGCTTCGCCCCGCAAATATTCACCGCAAAATTCCGCAGGATGTCCGTCCCCAGCGGAGTGTGATGCACCTCTGGATGGAACTGCACCGCCCACATTTTCTGTTCAGGATTCTCAATTGCCGCCACGGCGTTAGGAGTTCGCGCTGTTAGCCGGAATCCCGGAGGCAACTCTTCCGCCGAGTCGCCATGCGACATCCAGACTGCCAGCACCTTGGGCAGTCCCTGAAAAAGCTGCGAGTCGCCATGCTGGAGCTCAACCTTCGCGTGTCCGTACTCACGCTTCTCCGCCGGACGCACCTTCCCGCCGAGCGCGTACACCATGAACTGCAATCCGTAGCAGATGCCGAGCACAGGCAGGCCGAGACTGAACACTTTCTTGTCGGCATGCGGCGCGTCCTTGTCGTACACCGACGACGGCCCACCCGACAGAATGATCCCGACGGGTGAGTAGCTGCGAATCTCTTCCAGGGTGACATTAAACGGCAGGACGACCGAAAAGATCTTCTGTTCGCGGATGCGGCGCGCAATCAGCTGCGAATATTGCGCCCCAAAATCGAGGACAACGATGGATTGGGTTTCCACGGATGAGTGTCTCAGATTGCCCGCTCAGTTGTAAACCAACAGAAAATGATTGTAGTAGCAACCAGAAAAGGTCGTATGGTGTGCAACGAGGGTTGTTCCCTCCGTTAGCGTCAAAGGACGGACGTTGGCGCCACCGGCACGCCAGCAAAGCGCCCGCGAGACGGGGTTTCGCGGCCTGCTTTTTCCACATTCCCTTTCAGAATAATCTCTGCCATAATTGATCGTGCACCCCAGCCTGCACAAAACTCAAAGACAATTTAGAGCGAGGAATCGATGTCGGCGAAGTACATCTTTGTAACCGGCGGTGTGGTGTCTTCATTGGGCAAGGGACTGGCGGCGGCCTCCATGGGATGCCTGCTCGAAAGCCGGGGCCTCAAGGTCAACTTGATGAAGTTCGACCCCTACTTGAACGTCGATCCCGGAACGATGTCTCCATTTCAGCACGGCGAGGTCTTCGTCACTGACGACGGCGCCGAAACCGATCTCGATCTTGGCCACTACGAGCGCTTCACCCACGCCAAACTTTCTCGCGACAACAACTGGACCACCGGCCGCCTCTACGAGCAGATCATCGCCAAGGAGCGCCGCGGCGACTACCTGGGCAAGACCGTGCAGGTCATTCCCCACGTCACCAATGAAATCAAGGCCGCGATGAAGAAGGTCGCGCAGGATGTGGACGTTTGCCTGGTGGAGATCGGGGGCACCGTCGGTGACATCGAGTCGCTGCCGTTTATCGAAGCCATCCGCCAGATGCGGCAGGAACTGGGCCGCGAACACACCCTATTCGTGCACGTCACGCTGGTGCCGTTTATCGCCGCCGCGCAGGAACTGAAAACCAAGCCGACCCAGCACTCGGTAAAGGAATTGCTGAGCGTCGGCATTCAGCCTGACATTTTGCTGTGCCGCACCGACCGCTTCCTGGCAAAAGAGATCAAGTCGAAGATTGCGCTCTTCTGCAACGTGGAAGAAGAGGCCGTCATCACAGCCAAAGACGTGGCCTCGATCTACGAAGTGCCAATCGTTTTCGCGCATGAAGGCGTGGACACGCTCGCCATGCGGTATCTGCACCTGCAGGCAAAAGATCGCGATCTGTCGCAATGGCAGGAACTGATCCGCCGCGTGTACAACCCGAAAGATGTAGTCCGGATTGGCATTGTCGGCAAGTACGTTGAGTACGAGGATTCCTACAAGTCGCTGAAAGAAGCCTTGGTGCACGGCTCACTGGCGCACAACCTCAAGCTCGAACTGAACTGGATCGAAGCGGAGGGTCTCGAAACCGCCGACAAGACGGACAAGAGTTACGAGGCGCAACTGGAAGGCTATGACGGCCTGCTCGTCCCCGGAGGGTTCGGCAAACGCGGCATCGAGGGCATGCTGAAGGCGATTCAGTATGCGCGCGAAAAGCAAGTCCCATATTTCGGAATTTGCCTGGGCATGCAGACGGCATGCGTCGAGTTTGCCCGCAACGTCTGCGGGCTGTTGGACGCTAATTCCAGCGAGTTCGATCAGGCAACGCCGCACCGCGTGATTTACAAGCTGCGCGAACTGCGCGGTGTGGAAGAACTGGGTGGCACCATGCGCTTGGGCGCGTGGCCGTGCAAGATCGAGCCCGGCACGCTGGCGAACAAAGTCTACGGCCAGACTGAGATCAGCGAGCGGCACCGCCATCGCTACGAGTTCAACCGCGAATACGAGGAGACATTGACCGCGGGCGGGCTGCGAATTTCCGGCTCAACTCCCGATGGCACCTACGTCGAGATGGTCGAGATCCCCGGGCATCCGTTTTTTATCGGCTGCCAATTTCATCCCGAGTTCAAGTCGAAGCCGCTTGAGCCGCATCCGCTGTTCAAGGCGTTCGTGGGCGCCGCGTACGAACACGGCAAGAAACGCAAAGAACAGAAAGAAGCCGCGGAAGTAGAGATGTTTCTGCGGCCCGAGAAAGTGGGACGGAGATAACCTGTGGTTTCCATTTTCTGGTTGCTCGTTTGTCGTACTGAGCTTTCGCTAGAAACCAGCAACAGGAAACCATGAAACTCAAGCCGTGACCTTATCTTTCCAAATCGATAACGTCCGCGTCGGCTCCGACAGCCTGTTCCTGATTGCGGGCCCTTGCGTCATTGAGAGCGAAAAGCACGCGCTCTTCATGGCGGAGGTTATCAAGGGCATCACGCGCTCGCTGAATGTGCCGTTCATCTTCAAGGCCTCCTACGACAAGGCAAACCGCACCTCGATCCGCAGTTTTCGCGGGCCGGGGATAAAAGAGGGCCTGCGGATTCTGAAGAAGGTGAAGGATGAGGTGCACGTTCCGGTGCTCACCGATGTGCACCAGGTCGCGGACGTGGCAGCCGTCGCGGAGGTAGTCGACGTGCTGCAGATCCCGGCATTCCTCTGCCGCCAGACCGACCTGATCGTGGCTGCCGCGCTCAGCGGACGCCCGGTCAACATCAAGAAAGGCCAGTTCGTCTCGCCCTGGGACATGAAGCACGCCGTCGACAAGTGCCGCGACGCCGGCAACAGCCAGGTGTTTGTGACTGAGCGAGGCTCAAGCTTCGGCTACAACAATTTGGTAGTGGACATGCGATCGCTGGCCATCATGCGCAAGTTCGCGCCGGTGGTGTTTGACGCGACTCACTCCGTGCAACTGCCCTCGGCCTTCCCGGGCGATGGAGACACGCCCGCAGCCAGTGGCGGCCAGCCGGAATTCATTCCCGTGCTGGTGCGCGCCGCGGTCGCGGCTGGAGTGGATGGCGTGTTCATGGAAGTCCACGACAATCCCAAAGAAGCGAAAAGCGATGGCGCCAACGCGCTCGACACCCGCAACCTGCGCGGTGTTCTGAAAGAAATGCTGCTGATCAAGAAGGCGCTGGAGACGGCGAAAGCAACCCCGTGAGGGGATGGAAGTCCTGCTTTCGGGAATGTCTGCACGCGTTTCGGGACCGAAAGAATCAGGCAGTGGCGGCGCGGGACTGTGGGTTTTCCTTGGCCGACTCGCGGGCGGCTACGCTGAGCTCTTTTTCGATCGAAGAGAAACGCTGGAAGACTTCGTGAAGACGCAGGGCCATATTGCGGATGGTATCGGCCTGGGCAAGCACGGTTGCGGGCAGTCCGGGCTCGAGTAGCAGCAGTTCCGCATTCCCCAGAATGGATGTGAGAGCGTTGCTGGTGCTGTGGCGCATTTCCGCCATGTAGCGCCCCAAAGTAGCCTCGGCTTGGGCGGCGGCGCGAATTCTTTCCGACTCCCGGGTGCGGGACTCGGCCCGGCAGCGGCGGAGAATCTCACGCCCGACCAGTCCGAGCGTGGAGGGCCACAACCCAGGGTCGCGGCGCAGCCAGAGAATGGGACCATGAGTCGAGCTGCGATCGCCGGAGGCACTGGAATGGACCACAATCGCCGGCTTCCCCGCGGCCGTCAGAGCTTCGGTCAGGCTGTCGCGGTTCTGCAGCGACGAAGCGTCGGCGACTGCCAGGTCGTAGGTGTCGCGGTGGAACTCGCGGCTGAGATCCTCTTCGAGCAGGGTGAACTCCGGCGTTTCCGCGTCCCGGGGCCATGCTTCGGTGACGGCGCGGGAAAAAGCCGGATCGCTCGAAAGAATCAGTACGGTGGCACGATTCAGGTTCATGATCGCACGTCGCGCGGACACTAGCTGCGCGATCCACCACCTTCGTTTTCAGAGTCGCCGTCCGGCGCAGAAATTTCGAACTCCTCATGGGACGTGGGTGGCACGACGATAGCTTGCCGGGCCGCTGGGGCTGGGGCTGCACCGGCGGCCGCCGCGCGCTTCGCGGGTGCGGTCTGCTTTGGTTTGGCCCCCTTGGCGCCGCCCTGAAGAGCATCATCCACCGCAGCGCGGAGATCCACGAGCATGCGAAGCGGCTGGCCGGAAGAATATTCGGCGTGGAACATCACCTTCCAGGACTGGCAGATCATGCGCAGGCGGGCGATGGGTTCCTCGGCCGAGAATTGCGCGCGACGGCAGTCAATGGTGGGCACACCGCGGCGCTCCAGTTCGCGCAGGCCATCCAGAATGGCGTTGAGATCGTCGTGCATGAGGCGAAAAAACACGCGCCGCATCATGAAGCTGAAGCGCGCGAATGCCACCATGGCCGCTGGATCAAAGTAACGATCGCCGCTCTGGGTCTTTAGTTTTCGTCCCTGCTCCAGGATTCCACTGTGCAGCAGTTCGCTGAGCCGGCGGCAGCGGGTGGCGGACTGCATCAGCGTCTCCAGCGAGTTGAGCCACACTGGCATTTTCGGTTCTTGCGGACCAAGAGCGGGTTCGAGCACCTGGGCCACATAATCGAGGTCAACATCTCCGTCTTCCATGCCCGAGGGCGCGCACAAAGAGAAGTACTGCACCAGCAGGAAGTCGATCTTGTCGCGGTCACTGGGCGTCTTGATCGTCTTGTGCAGGTGGTGAACAAGAAGATCGCGCAGGACCGGTTCGCTGGCGAGCGTGGTGGTCTGAAGAAACTGGCGCACCTGGTGCACGCCGATCTGAGCATCGACCTGCTGCATCCAGGCTTCCACCTGGCTCATGATCTCCTGCGAAGGTGTCTGGTTTTCATCCAGCGGGACGCAGGCTTGGACTTCGATGACGAATTCGCGGACCAGAGTGGCGTAGATCGACTGGAGCGCGCATTGCAGCTTCCAACGCTCCTCCGCGGAGAGGGCCGGGGTTTTGGACGATGGTGTCATAGTTTCACAATCCAGTTGGGTACGTCTTTCAAAAATCGGGCTGCGACCACCGTGCGCTCGGGGTGATACTGAACCGCCACCACCGAAGCCTCGACGTGCAGCGAACCATCCGAATTCTCCAGCACCACGCGGTCGGCGAACTCGAGCGGACGGTCCACGGCAAACAGGACCTCGCGCGGCGTTCCGAACTCGATCACGGTCTCCTGGAAGAACGAAGGTTCTTCCCCGTTGGCGCGGCGGAGCGTGATCGGAATGCGGACCGGCGTGGCGAGCGGAAAGAACTTTGCCAGGCGTCCTACGATATCGGGTTGCGGGGCACGAGCGGTGCCGACGGCCTGGTTGGGCACGGAAAAACCTCAAACAAAATGTTAGGAGCAGTCGAGTCTCCCCTGTTTCCCGGTTAGGAAAGTAGCCAAGGAGACTCGTCCTGCTTTATCGGTACAAATACGTGCAACCCCCGCGCCAAAACCTTGAAGGCCATGCACTGAAGGGCAACTACATGCATGCAAATGGTTTGCTGGGGCGTAAACAGCTTGGAAAGGGCTGAATTGGCGGGGGATGGGAAATGGCGTCTCAGGCTGAGACGGCAGTCTCAGGGGTGACGAGTAGCGAGAAGCGAGTCGCGAGTTACCGCCGCCAGAGGCTTGGAATGGAATTCGGCGTGAATCGGGAGGACAATCGGGCAATGAAGCACCACGACTCTGGCCGCCACCCTGGTCCCTGGCGGATGATGCGCGTGGACTCGGAGTCTGCCGGGATCATTGTCGCCCTGGGATTTGTGGTGATGGGGCTCGTCGGCGTCCCCATCGCGAAATGGTTCCTGATCGGAGCCATCGTGCTCGGCGGCGGAGTGGCGCTGGTGCTTCGTCTCACCCGCAGGGGCTAAATCATCTTTTCCTCACTTCTCAGGAGAACCTTTGTACCAGCTGTTCTTACGCTCCCACGGGGCTGAATCATGTCCCACTGTACCCACGGCTTGCGCCGTGGGCTGCATTCTTGCGCCACTCCGTGGCTTGGAAATTCGGTAGGTTTTCAACTCGCCACTCGCCACTCGCTACTGCAACGTGGGCGAAGCGCCTTCCGAGCGTAACGCGATGTTGTAGCGCTTGAGCTTGCGATAAAGCGTGGCCCGGCTGATGCCCAACATCTTTCCGGCCAAGACTTTGTCGCCGTTGACCTGGACAAAGACGCGCTCGATGGTGGCGCGCTCGATGTCTTCGAGATCGGTGGCCGGGCCGGAAAACTCCGGCGAATCGGAGGGGACAACTTCGGCCGGAACCTCGGCGCGGGCGATGGACGAAGGAAGATCGCTGATTTCGATCCTGAGTTGGTCGCCGAGAGCGACCGCACGTTCCAGGCAGTTCTCCAGTTCGCGGATGTTGCCGGGCCAGTCGTAGGCGAGCAGCGACTTCATGGCCGAACTCGAGACCTGCACCCCGCGCCCGGGAGCGAGCCGGTCCAGAAACCAGGTCACCAGGATGGGAATGTCGGAACGGCGGTCGCGCAAGGCGGGAATATGAATGGTCACCACGTTCAGGCGGAAGTAGAGATCCTTGCGGAACATTCCCTTCTTGTACTCGGCTTCGAGGTCGCGGTTGGTGGCGGCGATGATGCGGACATCCACCTTGACCTTTTGATTGCTGCCGACCGGACGGACTTCTTTCTCTTGCAAAAAGCGAAGGATCTTGGCCTGCATCTCGAGCGGGAGTTCGCCCACTTCATCGAGGAAGATGGTGCCGGCATCGGCCGATTGCAGCAGGCCTTGCTTGGAGCGGAGGGCGCCGGTAAAGGCCCCTTTCTCGTAGCCGAACAGTTCGCTTTCGATCAGCGTGGGCACCAGGGATCCACAATCCACGGCGACAAAAGGACGGCTGGCGAAGGTGCCGCGATAATGCAGGGCGCGGGCCACCAGCTCTTTGCCGGTTCCGCTCTCTCCGGAGATGAGCACCGGGGTGCGGGTATCTTTCAGGCGGGAAATCATGCGCAGTACGTGCTGGATGCCGGGAGAATTCCCGACGATGCCGTGCGCGGCGGTTTCAGAATCCGAGCGCTCCCGCAGGTACTGGTTCTCTTCTTCCAGGCGGATCTTGTCGGCCATCCGCCGCAGGAACAGGCGCAACTCGTCGAGTGGCGCGAAGGGCTTGGTGATGTAGTCGTAAGCGCCGAGCCGCATCGCCTGCACGGCGGTTTCGATGGAGCCGTGTCCCGTCATGACCGCAACCACGGTGCGGGGCAGCACGTGCTTGACCTGCTCCAGAAACTCAAGTCCCGACATGCGGGGCATGATCATGTCGGTGAGGACCATGTGGGTGGGCTGTTCTTCGAGCAGCGCCAGCGCCGCCTCGCCGCTTTCGGCCTCGAGGCAGGCGAACCCCAGCGACTCGCCGACGGTCATGCAGAGCTTGCGGATGCTCTGCTCGTCGTCCACGACCAGCAGGCGGATTTTGAAATCGCCACTACTCATGCCATGCCTTACCCATGGTGTTTTCGACTACGGCAATAAACTCACGCACCCGGAAGGGTTTCTCCAGGCAGGGTGCGCCGGTCCTGCGCAAGGTGGCGGCGGTCTCGTCGTTGGCGATATCGCCAGTGATGAATACCAGCCGGGAGGCGAGTTCGGGACGATGGGTGGTGATCCAGGCATGGACCTGGGCGCCATCCACGCCGCCCGGGGTGCGCATGTCGGAGACCACGCCCTGAAACTGGCCGTTGGCCAGCAGGCGCAAGGCGTCGGCGCCCGATTCGGCGGTGACGACCTGATATCCGTAGCGCTCCAGGACGGAGCGAACGAACTCCCGGATCCCCCCCTCATCTTCAATCAGAAGCACCGGCGCGCAAGCCGGTTGCGTTCCCGTCTGCGTCATCTTGGCTGCACTCCTGCCACGGCTCCAAACGTTGCCCCATCGGCCGCCCATGGCAGGCGGACGATGAAGGTTGCTCCCTCGGTGTCCAGGTTGTTGTGACACACCACTTCGCCGCCATGTTCGCGGACGATCCCATAACAGATGCTGAGGCCCAATCCCGTTCCCTTACCCACTTCCTTGGTGGTGAAGAAAGGATCAAAAATACGGTCGGGTTGCGCGATCCCGACGCCGTTATCGCGGAACGAAACCTCGACAAAGGAATCATTCCGGGTGCTTGCAATCTCGATGCGTGGAGCCCGCCCGATTTCGTGAACCGCATCGTGCGCATTATTCAGAATATTGAGGAACACCTGCTGGAGTTGGTGCGAGTCTCCGATCACCTCGGGCAGGGACTCATCGAGACGCTCGACGATCTCGACGCCGTGACTGTGGAAGTCGTAGGCGCGCAACTGCACGGTGCGCCTCAGAACGGCGTTGAGCTGGACCGGTCGGCGCTGGGGCGGGGTCTGACGGGCAAAACTGAGCAGGTTCTGTACGATCTGCTTGGTGCGCTGGGCTTCCTGCAGGACAATGCGCAAGTCGCGGCGCGCGCTTTCGGGCAGATCCGGATTCTCCATCAGCAGGTCGGTGAACCCGAGAATGGCGGTCAGGGGATTGTTGACTTCGTGGGCCACCCCGGAGACGAGCTGTCCGATCGCAGCCATTCGCTCCGCGTGCACCAGCTTGGACTGCAGCAGGGCCGAGTCGGTGACATCGGTCATGACCACCACGACGCTGTTGACGCGGCCATCGTCCCCGCTGATGGGGCTCAGATTCACCGAAAAACGGCCGCTGGCGCCATCGCCACGGACCAGTTGTAGATCGAAGTTGTCCACCTGTTGCCCACGGGCGACGGCAGCCAGTGCGTCGTGCAGCCCGGCCCGGCGGGAGGGTGCCGCTAATTCCGGCAGCGGACGCCCCAGCAGATGGTTTTGCTCGAATCCCAGTCCGCTCCATCGGCGGTTGGCATAACTGATCACGCCCTCGGTGCCGGTGACCAGAATCAGGCTCTGCGTGTGGTTCAGAATCTGGTTGGAGAAATCGCGCTCCCGCTGCAATTCGGTTTGCGACTGGCGCAGTCCGCTGACATCGAGCAGCAGGCCGCGGTATTGCAGGACTTGTCCGGAGGGATCGCGCACCGCAAAGCAGTTGATGAGGACATGGATGGGCGATCCGTCCTTGCGCCGCAGCACATCCTCGAAGTTGCGCAACCCGCCCTCCCGCTCCAGGACCGCCGCGTTTTCCTGCCGCTCCTCGGGTGAAAAGTAGACCTGGGAGGGAATGTCGAGCTGGAGCACTTCTTCGCGCGTGCTGTAGCCGAGGATGCGGACCAGGGCGTCGTTGACTTCAATGAATCGGCCCTGGGGAGTAGAAAAGAAAATACCCTCCTGGATGTTGTCGAAGAGCTCGCGATAACGGCGTTCAGCTTCGCGCCGGTCGGTGATGTCCTTCAGCACATGCACGGTCTGCATCTGGGGGCGATCGGCGCCGCGGATGCGCGAGGTGGAGATGAGGTAGGTGCGCTCCTGGATGGGGTGCACATATTCGTCGAGGCCGTCGCCGCTCCGGCAAAAAGGGCAGGAGTGCGGAGGCACCCCGGCGGACAGTGCCTGGAGCGCGCGCATGTTGACCCCGATCAGTTGTTCGGGGGCCAACCCGACAAAATCGGCCAGGGGACGATTGACGCGCAAGATGTTCTGCGCCTCGTCGTGGACAACGATGTAATCGCTGATCGCGTCGAAGACTTCGACCCAATGCCGGTTGGCCTCTTCCATGCGCGTAAACAGGCACGCATTCTCCAGGGCAATGGAGGCATGCCCGGCGACCGCCCGGAGCAGTTGGATGTCCTCCGGAGTGGGGGCCGACCCGCGATCGGCCAGGCAGAGGACTCCGGTGAGGCCTCCGGAAGCGCCCGCCAGACGGACCAACGTGCAGTCCGTCCATCCCAGGGTGGAAGCGAGGGAGGCTCCGAGAAGCTCGCTCGCCGGAGCAAACACGACGTCGGTATCGTGCTTGGCCAGCACGGAACGCAACTCCGAGTTGAAGCGGTGCAGGAGAGCCTGGTCCTCGACCTCGGCGGGACCGCATAGCAGCACGGTTTCCAGCGCGCCCTTCGGGAAAAGGCTGAGCGCCACCGCCCGGCCTCCCAGAATGTCGGCGGCCCGGCGGGCAAAATTGCGGGTGAACTCGGGGAGGTGCAGGACGGTGTTTAACTCCAGGGCGAGCGCGACCAGCGCTTCGGCACGATGGCGGACCTGCTCGGAATCGTGCAGATTCCGGGTCAGTTCCAGGGCGATGGCAGCCTGTGCCGCCAGAGCGCGGGCCCGGCGCACGTCCTCCGGGGTAATGTGTCCCGGCTGGCGCTGATCGAGTACGCCGAACATCCCCAGCAGGCTACCGTTGGAACCGAGCAGGGGCACGGCCAGCAGTTGCTTGATTTTGAAGGCCGCGATGAATTCCTGATTGGCGCCCGGGGTCCGGGAAGCGTCTTCGGTGTGGAAGACTTCCTTGCGCTTCAGCGCCTGGGTGGCCACGCCCTCGTAGAGCGGGATATCGGCGGGGCGCGCGTGTCCGTCTTCCAGCGCCCATCGGATATGGAACACGTCATTTTCCAGAAGTCCGATAAAGCACCGGCGGAATCCGAGGAAGGTGGAAGCGCGCATGACGAAGGTGCGCATGAACTGGTCGAGTTTCCCCGCTGACCCCAGTTCAAAGGAGATTTCGAGGATCTCGTGCAGTTCCTGCGCCTGGGCCCGCGCCATGCCATACAACTCGGCATTGGCGATCGCCACCGCCCCGAACCCGGCGAGGGCCGTAACCAGGGACTTTTCGTCCTCGCTAAAGGGGGGAGACTGGCGCGGGTAGACCAGGATGACTCCATGCGAGCGCGAGGCACGAAATGGGGCGGCAATCAGGACTCCAGAAGGAAGGTCCTCTCCAAAATGAGAAGCGGAGTCGACCGCGACGGTAATGCGTTCGCCCGCAGCCACGGCGCGGGCGGCGATCTCGGCCGCGGAGCGCAGCTTTTTCTCCTCGTGGAGAGCGCGGATGGCGCGCGCCAGCGCCGGCGTATCCGCGGCCGCCGCCTGCATTTGGAAGCAATCACCGGCTTGAACGAAGATCACCACCACCGGCGAGCGCAGCAGGACGCGCAGCCGGTCAGCCAGGCTCTCCATCACCGAAGAGGTGTCGGGCATGCCATTCAGGGAGTTCGCCACTTCGGCCAGAATCATGGCCCGGCGGTGCTCTTCTCCCGACAACTGCTTGAGACGGAGCGCTTCGAGGGCCGTTCCCAACTGGCCGGCCAGGATGGTCGCTTTGGCGGCGTCGTCCTCGACAAACTGGGCGTCGGGCGCATCGCGCAAAAAGGCGATGGCTCCAATCACTTCGTTGAACACCAACAGGGGAGCGGACATGATGGCCTGGGCGCGGAACTCGGCCACCAGCGGATAGCGCTGGGGATCAATCCGGTTGCGGAAGATGGTTCGCCGGCTCTGGACGGCCTCGAGCGCGACCGCCGAGTCCCCGGCGCGCAGCTGCCGGCCGCGAAAATGGTCGGCCTGGTTGCCGTCGGCCTCGGCGCCGGTTAACTCGCCCTCGGAAGTGCGGCTCCAGAAGTAGGCGCCGCTTCCTGCGAAAAATTCGCGCGCCAGGCGGCAGAACAACTGGATGAGTTGACTGGAATCGGTGCCCTGGAAGGCGGCGCGGGAGAGATTCAGCAGCAGTTTCTGAAACGCGTCGTCAGAACGGGAGGCCGTCTCTGATGGGGGAGCCGAATTTCCGGTGGGGCTGCTCAGTGCACACCTTTCCGCTCGTTAAGCGGTTGAAAATAATTGTATTAAAGATAAAACGTACTCTGGATTCTCAAATTGAGTCAAGGAGATAGTCCCCGTGAGTGTCAAAGTGTGAAACGGGTGCCGGAAATTGGCGGATTTGTCTCAATCTGGAAGCAGAAAATGGCACTTGCCACCCGTCCCCCGGCCAGCGCCCGGAGGATCCTCGGGCCCGCTGGAGCCTCTAATTGTAACTATTGATTAATCAGCAGTTTACAGCCGTCACTAAAGTAATCAGCCCGAAGCACCGTTCGTGACCTGCTGGTACGGAGGATGCACGGGAATCAGCGGTCAAGGACCCTGGGAGGAATTGTGCCTTTTCGAACCCTACGTCATTGGATCGCGGTGGGTCTGCTGGTGGCAGGCGGATGCGTCGCGTTGAACCCGGCCTTTGCTCAGGGGCAGGAAGAGATCACTCGCAAGCTGAGAAACAAGGTCGCGCCGTCGTATCCCGACCTGGCGCGCCGGATGAACATCACCGGAGTGGTGAAGATCCAGGTCACGATCGCCAATAACGGCAGCATCAAGAACACCAAGCTGATTGGTGGTCACCCGGTTCTGGCGAACTCTGCGATGGAGGCATTAAAGAAGTGGCGCTACGAGCCGGGCAGCGAAGAAACCACAGGAGTGGTGGAATTTCACTTCGATCCCTCCCAGTAAGGTGGCGGTGCGGCCCAGACAGGCAGTTGAGGGAAGGCAAGCGATGAAAATCGGTAAAAAGCTGTACATAGCTTTCAGCATCATCCTGGCAACGGTTCTGTTTCTGCTGGCCGTGAACCTGGTGGCGGTATGGCGCGAGCACTCCACCAAGGCGGCGGCGCAGAAGTCCATGGAAATGACCCAGGCCACCTCGGCGGTGCGCTTCCGGATGATGCAGAACCGCCTCCACCTGCAGAACTACCTGCTCAGCGGCGACACCCGGGATGTGGAGAAGATGACCGAAGGGGAACGCCAGTTGGGGGAAGCACTGCACTGGGCCGAGGACCTGGTGAACTCCGACCAGGAGCGCGGCCTGCTGGAAAAAGTACAGCAACTGGAACAGAACTGGGCCGCCGAGTTCGCCAATCCGATGGTGGAAAAGCGGCGCCAGGTCGACAACGGCAACGCCACGGTCGCCGAACTGCAGATTTTCTATCTGCAGAAGGATCCGAATTCCTGGGTGGTCCGCTCCAGCGAACTTCTGGATGAAGCCGACAAGCAGAACAGCACGCTTTTGGGGGAGCGGCGTCGCTCCGATGAATGGGCCACCGCCGCCACCATCGCCGTCGCGGTCTTCAGTTCGCTGTTCGCGCTGATCCTGGGCGGGATCGTCGCCTACCGCACCACCAAAGCCATCTCCACCCCGCTGGCCAGCTTGATCTATGTGGCCAGGCAGATCGGCGAGTCGGGCGACTTGAACCACTCCATTGATATACAAGCCAAAGACGAAATCGGAGATCTGGCCCGAACTTTCGATTCCATGGTGAAGTATCTGAAAGAGATGGCCACCGTATCGGAGGCGATCGCCGGGGGCAACCTGGCCCTGGAAGTTGCGCCCCGTTCCGCCAACGACACGCTGGGCAATGCATTTGCGCGCATGATCGAAGGCCTGCGCGGGCTGGTCCGCAGTGTGCGGGACGCGTCCTCGCAAGTGGCCAGCGCGTCCAGCCAGGTGGCGGGAGCTTCCGACGAATCGGCCAAGATCAGCCTGCAAACATCGTCGGCGATTGATGAAGTCACCAGCACCATGCACGAGATGAGCGTGAACGTGCAGAACATGGTGAAGAGCACCCAGACCCAGGCTTCCAGCGTCAGCGAGACTTCGGCCTCGATTGACGAGATGGTGGCCTCCATCCAGCGGGTGGCGGACACAGCCAAAGTGCTGCTCGACATTTCCAACCGCAGCCGCGAAGAAGTGCACAGCGGCATCGGGACCATGGAGAAGGCCACCGACGGCCTGAACCGCATCAACACGACGATCCGTTCCTCGGGCGAGATTATTGACGCGCTCGGGTCGCGCGCCGACGATATCGGCAAGATCATCGAGGTGATTGACGATCTGGCCGAGCAGACCAATCTGCTGGCCCTCAACGCCGCGATCGAAGCGGCCCGCGCCGGCGAGCACGGATTGGGATTTGCGGTGGTGGCCGACGAAGTCCGGAAACTGGCCGAGAAGTCGGCGCAGTCCACCAAGGAAATCTCCGAACTGATCCAGAGCATTCAGAAGGAAGCGCGCAAGGCAGTCCAGAACATGGAGAACAGCACCACCATCGTGAACGAGGGGCTGAACCTGGGTTCGGAACTGAACGCCGCGCTGCGCAAGATCTCGAATGTGGTGACCGAGGTGTACAAGTTCGCGCAGGAAATCGGCGCCGCCACCAACGAGCAGTCGCACGGATCTTCGCAGATTGCCCGCGCTACCACCCGGCTGAACGAGATCACCCATGAGATCAACTCGGCGGTGGAAGAGCAGGCCTCGGGAGCGACGGCGGTGGTGAAGGCGATGGAACGGATGCGGGAGCTGGTCGGGTCGTCGACCTCGGGCTCGACGGAACTGGCCGCTTCGGCGGAGCAGATGTCGAAGATGTCGCGCGACCTGCTGGACAACATGGATCGCTTCTCGCTGCGGCCGGGCGAGAGCTTCTCTCCCAACAAGTCCGCCCGGGCGGCTGCCGGGGGGCGCTAGGCCGACATGAGCCGCGAAACTCACATTGTGGGCTTTCAGGTGGGCCGCGAGACTTACGGCGTGCCCATCACTTCGCTGCACGAAATCGTGCGCGTGCCGGAAATCACGGCCGTGCCTGACGCGCCCTCGTACGTGGAAGGCGTGATCAACCTGCGGGGCAAGATTGTCTCCGTCGTGGACCTGCGCAAGCGCTTCGGCAGGCCGGCCCCGGAAGTTCACCGCCGGAACCGCATTCTGGTCGTGGAACATCGTGGCCGGCTTGCCGGCATGATCGTGGATTCGGCTTCGGAAGTCCTGAAGATTCCGGAGAGCGAGATCGAATCGGCGCCCGCCATGATGCAGGAGAGCGGTCTGGAGTGCATCACGGGGCTGGGAAAGTACCAGGGGCGGCTGATCATCCTGCTGGATGTCAACAAGCTGCTGGAGGTGCGGGAAACAGAAAAGAAGGA
>Ga0302286_10001561_pt1 | contig 16837 bp, 23 predicted proteins | sample III_Fen_E2_3_FD_198765 | JGI IMG/M metagenome (GOLD analysis project Ga0302286, IMG submission 198765) | Peat permafrost microbial communities from Stordalen Mire near Abisko, Sweden - III_Fen_E2_3 | ecosystem: Environmental > Terrestrial > Soil > Wetlands > Permafrost | place: Sweden: Abisko...
CCCAACCCCAACCCCAACCCCATTATTTTTTATTTTTTTCCTATGGCTCAACAACCAACTGCTTAGGTCAGGTTTATTTTGTATCATTATACCATAATTAAGAAAATGGAAGAGTTCTATTAATTGTTGAAAAATAGAGGAATTGCCTTTAATTAATAATTGCTTTTAGTCAATTCAGAATTGTTTCTGCTAACAGAAATCTCTTCTTCTTGTTTTGGTTAGGAATAGTTTGCTTTGCCTTTTCTAATTTCCAGTTTTTTATTAAATTATTATTTAAATCCTTGATGACATATTGAACATATTGGAAATAGCAAATAAAATAATAAATAGAGACTATCATTAATGAATGAAAGATTAGTTGCTAAACTGAAAGACTGAGACAAAATCTAATCAAAGAAATGAAAATTGTCTGTCTTTGAGCAGGAAATCTATTAAGCTTCAAAAGGAGAAAAGCTAAGAAACAAAGCAGAAGAATCAGAATATTTAATAAAATCTAAATAGCCGCAGGAAACAGACAAACAAGAAAAACCAGCATAAATGCAAGGCAATGACTTCCTGGCCAGCGGTAAGGCTCTTGTCTAAGAGATCTCATAGACTTTAACTTCTGGTAAGGAGTATATTTTACTGACATGTTCTGTGGTGACTGCAATACAACATGAATATATGAAAAATGTCAACAAAGAAGGATAGTTATTTCATATTATTATTGGTGATATCTCTGAATGACGTCTAAACCATATATGCATTATTTTTTGTAATTTCGTGTCCTTGTTGTTTGTTTTTCTTCTAACTGTTCTTTGAAACTGTCAGCTCCAGGGATGATAATGATGACGGAGGACCTTCGAAACAAGATATCCAGGTTCTATGTGAGCATCAAGCAGTTCCATGGAGAAATCAGTAGCATCGATAAGATGAAACAGTACATTGAGGTGTTACGCTCGCTGTAAAGTGAGTACATTAGTATCTTAAATGTGAGTCCATGCGAATTCACTGAGAGCGAGCTGTAGAAGAATAGGTTCTTTATCTTGGAACGAATGGTTGTGGACCAGCAGAGACAGTAGATCCAACTGATCAATTGCAATGTAATTGATGCCTTAGCAAATATAATCGAGCATGACAATAACAAAAACACACTACAGGCTATCAAAGTTCTCATGGAAATCTTTCTATCGCTGCACGCCAACATGATGAAACAACAGAACGAATAAGTCCTCCTGGAGTCAGACAGAGAAGTGTTCTATGACATTCTGGCTAAGATACTCTTACCATTGGAAAAGATTCTTAAGTTGTGTCTTAGCAAAATGAAGATTTTCTAGAATATCAGCAACTTCTTTTTGCCAGAGGACAGACACATGTGGAGCCATTTCCTCAAAGAAAGGCCGTAGTATTCCTCACAGTAACAGCAGTAGTAGCAACAATAGCAATAACTTCAATCATAGACTATGCCTGGCAACCCTAGTTAGTAACAGTAAATCTAGCAATAACAGCAAACAGCAGTAGCATCATAATAATAGTCTTAGTCAATCTTGAGACAGCAATAGAATCAACCTGTAATGTAATAATAATAACCGATTCAGAATAGCAATCTTAATAATACTGGAGTGACAGTGCCAATAGGAGTATCTCAGTATCCATAATAAGTTTATGTGAAGAGTCGCTATGATCTACGAGTGTATGAGTCGATGGCAGGCGCTGCGACTTGGGGTATACCCTTGTTTATGCATATGAATTGCGAAAGTATGGTACAGAATCATAGTTTCATGATGCAGTTGTGCAGTATCAAAGAATGCCTCAGGGACTTAATGCGTGCTGGAATCGAAGTAATCCGAGATGTGGATTTTGACTGGAGCCAAAACGAGTTTAATAGAAAGTTTCATGAAGAACTAGGACTAACGCACAGGAAAATGATCAGACTGTTTCAGCAAATCTATAAATCCTACTACACAGCTGATAGCGACAGCAAACCTTAAGTATCGCCCAATGATTTCATGCGAGTCATGCTCTACTACACACTCAAATTCCCAGATGACTTAGTTGACTCTAAGATCTTGCTTTTGAAAGAGCTTGCAAAGATAATTTCGAGCCTTTAAACCCCAGGGATCCTCTAATTACCCTCTCCTTAATAGACACACATTCCACCGATAAACTGGAACAATGAAGACCTCAAAGTACTCAGTAATCTTAATGCCTTCATATCCTTGGACACACTGGTCAGCCAGCATTAAAGAATGGATGTTCTCGTGTATTACGTCAAGATCTACAAGGCTGTCATGCAGTTCGAAAACCCAAACGAAAACATCACTATCCTTCCGAATCAATCTTAATTACCACGTCAGCAGCAGCAACTATTGCTTTAAATGCAATAGCAGTAACAAAACAGCACTCGAGGGCTAGTCCACAGGTCTTCAAAGCTTTCAGTGATCGACGAGAAGCAGCTCTACGATTTACTGGAGAAAATCATAGATAATTTGATTGTAATTCTCTTCGACCCCACAGTCTTGACTAACTTTCACGCGCACTCGCTAAAACTGCTTGTTTAGATCATTCAAAGGTACTACATCGACGATGCTCAGTACTTTGAGAGACAATCGGCTTACATCTCCAGCTTAGAGCACATTCAAAGGAAGATTGCGATGATTGAGCACTGTCTGAAATTCATTGCTCAAAAATACCAAGACATTCAAGCCAATCTTCTGTAGATTCTTGAGTTTCATAAAAGGAATTTCACCAATGAATTAAATAATGCCTAAAATAGCAGCAGCAGCAGCAGCAGCAATCAGTAATACCCAGCAAACTAGACTATCAACAATACCAATGCTATTCCTTCCTAGCAGTAGAATAATAGCTAGCAGCCAAAAAAACCCGTCAAGCTACCGCAACAATCTGGATAATAACCGCAGCCTAATAATACTACTAATCCTATCAGTAATAGCAGACAGACTATCCCAAATAACAATGCTGCTGGTGGTCCCAAGAAAGCAAATAGCAATGGTCTATCCCCTGTTTCGCCTCTTTTATAAAAATCTATGAACATGCCAATGTCTCAGATATCAATCGAAGAAGAGGAGGCTCAATGCCGACTGTTTTAAGAATGGGTTAATTCAAAAAGGAACCCTACTGCGAATCTGGCGTCTTTAGCAAGGCTCGATCGCAGAAAGAAATATGATCGAGAAATGGAAGACACTGATTGGGAACGAGTCTCCATGGAGATAGTTGAAAAGAATGATGAAAACTCACAATCAAGCATTGAGACTACCGCCAACGTCTACTTAATCGAAGAAATCCAAGCAGAAATGGACGGGGACTTTCTCCAGCTGAACGGATGGAGCATTCGGGATAATGCAGCTTATTATCTCAGCGACCTACTCAGCACAGTTATCAGAGTCCTCATCGAAGCCTAAATTTGTCTGGTTGAAGGGCTCAAGAACGTCAATGCAGAACTCAGAGATCGAGAAGAAAATCATAGCAATATGTACAATCGAGGAGGGCCTTCGAGAGCCTAACCAAATACTTCCCAATAGCCTGTGTTGATAACTAAGAAGCAAATAAGTATTCTGAAATAGATCTTCAAGAACGGTATTGAAGTTTTCTCCAGGCTTCACGGCATGATTCTAATCCACTCAGATGCTCAAGTCAAGATCCTTTCCAATTTCGTTATTGGCTTCGATTGCGTTGTAGAAGAGAACCATTTCAGAGACATTGTGGAGCCAAATTTTAAATCTTTATTTAGGTTCATCCTGAGAACCTTCAACACCAATGGCTGTTGCCAGTGTTTCAGCGTGTTTACGCCTCCACCGAATGCTACGCCTAAACGATTCTTCAGCCACATCATCCTGAAGAACATTCTCTTATTATTGGATTAAGAAATCGATCCTTTTTCTGAATTCTACGCACTCTATAAAACCAGATTCTCTGAGATTGTGGGCAAGATTATCCTGGAAGTCTTCGACAATATCATTAAGCAGCCTTAAGAAGAACTGCAGTCTAGACAAATCATCACCAAGAGCATTCTATTCTTCATCAAAAAGATCCATACCTCCCCGTATCCGCTGGAGAGCCTCAAAAACCTGAAGTGGCTGGCACACAAGCTAGCTATGTTCCAAGCCCAGACGCAGAAGACAGGGGAAACTCAAGAGGATAGGCTGAAAAGAGAACGAAGACGGAATTAAATCCAGCAGATTTGTTTGATTCAAGACAAGCAAAGTGAGAATAAAATCAAATAGATCAATCTCAGAATCAACGAAGTAGAGGAGTAGCTCATTCAATGCAGCAAAAATGACAAATAAAAGACAGCCGAACTCAAAGAGCAACTCAGGAGACTCACCGAAGAAAGCCAACGCTTTGAGGCAGTCAACATTTTAGATAATTTCACGCAGCTTCTTGAAATCAACGTATCCAAAGTCAAGATTCAGGTTGCCAAAACAGCACTAACTCTCATAAGCACAAGTCAATTTAAAGAAATTCAGCACAAAAAGTAGGCAGCAAGACTATTATTTGCCGGCATTTAGTTACTCGGCCACAACATGGCTATCAGGGCGCTAGAGAGCATGGAGAAAATACTCCGAAAGCTGACCCAGGAAGAAACGGAGTATGTCCTTGAAGGAATCAAAGACGAGTTTCTCGATAAACTGTTTTAGATCGTCAGTGAATACAAGCCAATAGATTACAGAGCAGCAGACATTAAAAAATATCAAAACAGACAACAGCAATACCAGCAACAATAGCAGCAGCAACAGTAGCAACAGCAATAATAGTAGAAACCATAACAGCAGAACCAACAGCAACAAAATCAATCAGAATTGTACTACTCCACCAACTACAACAACACTAACTTAAACGATCCCAGAAGAGGCATCAGCAGGAATGGCACTCGCTTTGAGGAGTTCGCTAGGAACAACAATCCCCAACAACAGCAGTAGCAACAGCAGCAGTTCAATCCAAATATCTTCAAGATGACTTATGTGAGTCTGCGCAACACACCAGAGAATGCAATCATTGCTCATCAGTTGCTAGCCAAGCTGTGTTTTTTGTCCAAGCAGCACAACCCAAAGCATTTTATAGCTCAATAGGAAGCAAGTCAAGAGCAAAAGCAGAGACAAGAGCATTTGTACTTTGTATTCTAACTCGATCAAGTCAATCTTGGAAATTAAGAGTTATAAAAATAGCAGAATTTCAAACTGGATTTTAAATAAACTGTTGAGCACGTGCTCTTGCTGCTTGAAAGAATGATTCGCAACCCTTACGATCAACCCATAAGGTTCAGCACCATTGAAACAGCTTTTTCGATATTGAAATTTTGTCTTGTCAAATTCTTCTGCAAGATAGAGATTAAATAACAAGATAGCAATGCTGGCAGTGCTGATAATGATAATGATCTCTATTAGTAGTTTCATAATAACAACACCTAAGCAGAAGTGCTCTTTGAGGTCTCCGATTACGAAAAGAATATTTTTATAGCTTAAAACAACCAAAGCTCTTCATCGCAAAGCTTTGCAAACTCCAATCTCCTGAAGAGACTGCTGCTCACGATGATTGATCTTGCGACTCTTGATCTGAACATCGAAAGAGATAACGGATTCTTCATGAAGCTCTCCAAAGAAAGCGAGCGAATCCTAGCCATTTTCTCCAAGATTGTCTGCGCTAGTCTCATTGACATCATTACGGCTTCTAGTTGTAAACCAGACTAAGAAGACAAGCAGTTCCAGTACATTTTGCAAAACAAAGACACAACAGTTTAAGGCATTTTCCTTGATTCCTTAGTTGGATCACTAAAAAACTAACATTTCATGGAAAGGCGCGTAGTCGGAAACAACAACAACAGTAAATCCTCTTCTTGTAAGGTGTTTTCTCTAGTATGGAATGAACTCTTCATCAATAACATTTACTCGCAGTTTAAAAATTCGAAGGACAGTGTCCTGAATTCCTTGGACAATTTCATGCTTTCGGCACTCATGAAAGAAATCGTTTCAGTGGAAGACTCCAGCAGAGTTTCAAACCCGAAACAGTCCATCAACCTTTCATTCCCAGCTAATAAAGACTCTCTTCCGAACGGCTCTATGGGAAGCTGTGGCAACGCATGGAAAAACAAAGAAACCCTAAGTGAAAGGATGATGTTCGATAAAAATGAGAATGCCCTCAGCAAGCGCTTCTGTTTGATGGAGTGTCTCCACGAGTTTATGAGTTCAGTCAATGCACGCACTCTTACTCCGCATATTCCATCCATCATTGATGTAGCCTTCTTAGTGTCTAACAGCCTCCCTGAAGCCATCAATCTGCAAGCATAAAAGGATTTTTGTCAAGCCCTAATTGGAAAGGTACTCAAGCACATTAAGAAATATAAAGAATCCTTTGGGTTGAATTCGATGTTCTTCCGCTTGATTTTCTCGACTCTGGTGTCCAATTTGACTTCCTCCAAGATCATCTCTCACTTGTACGCCAAAGATGCCATTCTAGCAATTGCCAAGATCCATAACTCCAATGTTTTGTCTGTCCTCTTTCTGTCTTCCAAAAAGCCAGAAGACGATGTCAAATTTCCTGAAGCATCTTTCTAAACCCTTTTGGGTCTAGCCAAAAAAAACAAAGACTTAGCAGAAAACTAACTACAAGACCCTTAGAACGAATAGCTGTGGTCATAGCTGAACAATGCCCTACCCAGCAAATATGATTTTACTACTCTGATGCAGCATCATCCATCTTTGTTCATCAGCCAGATCCTTTCCAACATAAACGCTGCTATCTTCTATTTCTCTAATGATTACGCTCACAACCCTTCCCATAGTTATTACTCCTAAGAAACTATGCCGAATAAAAGGATTCTGACTGTTGTGAATTGTTATCAGACACTCGAATTCCTGTTGTCAGTTGAATTCGCACTGCCATTCAAAATCATCAAAGCAGTCCCTGTTCCTGGCAATGCTGATCAGAACAAATAAACTACTTAACCGCAGCAACAGGGAGCTAGTGTAAGCTCTTCTGCCTCAGTGCTTCCTTTCAAGCTAATCTTTGAATCCTTCGTTTCTTGTCTTTTAGAGGCTTCCAAAGGAATTTTAAAGTAAAATAAGAAAGAATCCAAAGCATCCAGGATCATCCTCTTCATTAAGAAAGACATCTAGACTGGTCCAACAACAACAGCAACTACTACTTAATCCTAGCAAATGACGATGCAATAGTTGAACTAGCTCCCAGAATAATAGGACATTAATGCTTAATAAGGCAATTCATTCATTCCTCGTTAATCTCCCCCACAGACACCAGGATAACACCCAGTGTTCATAGCAAGGCCTCCTTAAGCTGCGCAATAAATTAATTAACCTAATCGACAACTTCCTGCTTATCAAGGACAACAGAATCTACAGCACTAACACCCATAGGCTATCATCAATCCAAGTATCAATACCAATTCTAATCAAACGATTGCTCCTTCAGCTGGAAATTCTCAACCACAGCAACCTCCCCTGATAAGATAGGCGCAACCACAGCCTTACTCTTAGAACTTGGCTGTTCCTCCCTACACTCCTAATGAGAACTCCAATACCATTTAGAATTCAAGACTGCAGCAAGTACGAAGAATGCTTTATTTTATTTGTTTTCTTTTCTTTTCTAAAACTGTTTGAGCAGGAAGGAGGGGTAGCTTAGCCTGGAGTGAATGGAGTGCCAATGAATGGACAGGTTCCCTCTGGAAATGTTTCTGCTTTTGTGAGCAATCAACAAAAGTAAACCTTCATCAATCAATGCCAACTATTCTTCGACTCCGAGTTCAACCTCAGCATCGAAGACCTCAATATGAACCTGCGCAACTGGTCCAAACTGCTTTCCTCGATCGCTCATTTTCTGAAGACGATTTTCTTGCTCTGCTCCAATAAATACCTCAAACAGCTAGTCGAATCTGAAGCAGCCGACAAGACACTTTCAGAGAGTTAGATCATGGCTGCAATTGAAGAAATTGAGAATGGAAAGGTCAACAATCTGATCCTGCTGCACAGCATGATGCTTCGGATAGAGAAGACCATTCATTCAGCTGCACTGGAGTCCATTAAGGAAATCAACTAGAAAAATGAAAATTCCAAGAAAATGGCTCTCGAGGAAGACAAACTCAAGTTCGCGTTAAAGCCAGTCCTCTGGTGCCTCTAACTATTTCCAGTTAAATTCACCCCTTAGTTTCTCTTGATTGTCAAGAAGATCTTGAAAGTGCTTCTCAACTGTTTCAATGTCAAGCTCATTGAGCTACTTCTGAAGAAGCTCAAGCAAGTCGTTGAAGCTACAAGCGGTCCCCTCATTTGTCCTGATTTCAAGCTGGAGAATGCTGTCGGAATCCTCTCCTTGTTCTAGAATCTCAAGAACTCTTTTTTCTAGAACCAGCGAGGCAGCAAAGAGCAAATCAGAGTTGTCATAGAGGCTGCTCTAATCCTGCAGAATAATTTCGGCAACCGATTTGGATATTCCCATGTCAAACAGTAGATCCTCAAGCCTGTAGCCAAATTGATCAATATCTAAATGGAGTTCCTCTCCAAAATGATCATCAAAGAAAGGAGACTTCAAAATTTTTATGGTAACAGCTCACAAGGAATACCCTCTCTTGTGAATAACCACAGTAACAGTAATGCTATTGGCAGGATGACCAACTCATCAAATACACTTAGCATTGCACCGATGAATAATAATAATACTGCTCCTCATAGCACGAATACATCTACCAACTCAGGCCAATTTAACTTAGGTGGTTCTAGCCATCAAAGCACAGCATTGCGTAGTTAATAGCAAAGCCAGCAGTTGAGTAATTAGTTAATGCTAGTCAGTGGAGGTTCGACCATGAGTACTGCCAGTAGTAGCCAAAACCAAATGCAGCGCTCAATGTAGGAGTCCTTGTATCTGAAGGAGGATGAACTGGAATTGATCTACAAAGTGCTGAAAATGGATAAAAGCTGCGACTTAAGAGAGTGTCTGACGCGAGAGTTCCAAGACAACGACTTCATAGGCAGATTCTGGGATCCAAACAGATCTCTACAACTGTAACTTAAAATGATCTACCTCCTAGCTAAGAACAATACTCGCGTGTTCGCTAAGCCCAAGTCAGATAGTTTCGAATTCTTGGAGAAGGAGTACAACAAGTTCAGGACAGAAAACGACAAGAATTTGAGGATGAGCCACCTCAAGCCCTTCGTGACCTTCGCAAAGCTATTCGTTCTTGCTTTCAAAAGAAAGAAGCACAACTTCAAGATTTTATTCTTCCTCCTGAGACAGTTCCTGACTGAGAGCCTGCCATGTTAACTTCATTTCTTGAAGTACTTCTTCCAATGCGAGCTGCCGACCATCGTTGTATCCATCGATCAGAAGAGAAAGCTCCTTCAAAGCACGTTCTTAAGAATTCTGCCTCTAATAACATAGCCCAACTCAATGAACACCTCCTTTGATCTGAATCTGATCAGGATCTGCTTCACTTACATAATCAAGCCTATCGTCAAGTCCATTCCAAGAGAACACATATCACTGTTGTACCATGGAGCAGAGTAGGATCTAAACAACTTATTCGAAGTGCTCCTGAAGTAAGTATTATTTGTTTGATTTGCATATGTTTTATTTAGATTGATATTTTGTTATTGTTTCAGGCGTATCATTGATAAGCTCCTGAGTGTGATCAACAATTCAGCGCCATTAGTTTCCCAATAAAACGCAGGAAACAACAACAATAATCCAGCAGCTTCTTCTTCTTCACAAGCTATTTTACTGAACTCCCGTGGCTGCGATAGATTTCAACTGGAGGTCATAGTTCTTGAAATGAGTAGGTTCTTATTAAAAGTTACTAAGGATAATCCAAACAATCAGCAAGACAGTAACATAAAGAAAACGTATCTAAAATCAGCTAGAATGCTAGCCGAAATGAGTGACAGTCCTATTATCAAGCAGCTCTTCAATTAGCTCTACATCCAGCCTGCCAACAAAGCATTCGCGGTCGTCAATGAATTCGACCATCGAGTCTATCTCTCCAGAGTCTTGAACAAGACCTATTACATCGGAGAATATGATTCTTCAAAGACACCCTGCTTCTTCTTGCAGCGACTCATTACCAATAATCTCAACTCCTTAGTCCAATATATCAGTCTCAACAACAGTAAGTAGCAATCACTGTAGCAGCCATAAGTTAGAAACAATATGCACACTAACAATGCATAAGGTAGTGGAATGGCAGCAATAGCAGCTCACAAGCAGTAACTCTTGGAAGAACTCATGAAAGGATGTTCATTTGGAGAAGATGATAAGAAAAAGCTGCTTTCTAGTGGGATAGTAGCATATTAAGAGGGCTTGTTTGAGTATAGACAAAGCATATTTAGGTTGATTTACAATGAGCTTGATTAATCTCACTGCAAGCAATACGAGAACTACTTGGAATAGCGACGGTTGCTTAGTTCTGTGTTGAGTTCTCACTTGGAAAGGACGCAAGATCTGGTGAGTCTGATGGAAACGAAAGCAAATAAGAATCTGGAGTACAACCAAGTCATTTGCAACTTGATTTGCGTCTTCATTAATTGGAGCTTCAGACACTTGAAGCAAGAGTATTCGGTGATTGAGTCCAAGTAAAACGAACAAAACAAGGCTGAGTTTGAGGACAAATTCAATAGACTCTCAAATAAGCTCAAGGAATTGCAAGACCAAAAAATAAGGATATTCAGCTAACAAACAGAAGAATCCCTCCAGCAAACTAGTCAGCTAGAGACATAGGTAGATTAGTCTAGTGCTAATAGCAATCAAATGGATATCGAAGAGAATGCCAGCAGATTAAGTCTTCCTTGTGCTCAGCAAAATCTCACAGACGAGAGATTAGAGAAGGTAAATAAGGAAATCACAGAGTGCGAGCGATAACTAACATTTCATCAAAACAACCAGCCCAAGGAGGTTAAATTCAGCCAAAAAGAACTAACAACCATTCAGTGGAATATCTTGGAAGGATACATGAGCGCTCATCAGTCTGGCTTCGCAGCTCAAAGAGCTACATAACCAGCCATGGCTAGCAACAACAGCAACAGAGATAAGGACTTTGGGACGATTGTGATTGAACTAATAATGATTTAAATCTTCGATTGCTTTCACTTTCAAGATGAAAAAATTGATCGCTTACTCGTGCTGCTCAAAAAGGCATTGACTCTATGGGTAACTAACCAACCAACCAATTAATTATTCTTTTCTGTCTTATCATTCCCTTAAACTCATCTCCTTCTCTGTTTGTTTGATAATGCAGCGTGACGCAGAGATAAACTACAAGCTGCTACAAGAGAAGTTCAACATCCAGATGATTTAGACTGACCAACAAGAACCCAAATTTCAGCAGAATAACATTAAATGTTATTCCATTCTCCTGAATGTGCTCAGCATATGTCTAGAGTTCTCCACTTTTAATCGCATTGTAGATTCACTCAACTTTATCTTCGATATTCTCAAATGGTCCATTATGCAATACAGTAACTACATTTCTGCTTTCAATTAGATCGTTTGATTCTCTTTGTTTCCAACAGAGTAATACCAAAACGGAGAGAAGAGAGAGCAGTAGAGCATTATGAACGAAGAAGATAACACAATAATAATAAAGACAGCCAATGTCTTTGCTGTCCTCTTGGAAGTCTGTGAATCTGACAAACATGCCAAGCATTCAATCAAACTTATGGAAAACCTCTGCGACATACTATAGAAGAATCTCGATGTGCACTATGAGCTACTCTTAAGCGCAAACAAGAGAGGAGTACCTGGAGAGTATCGTCAGCGCCTTGATCAGCAAAAGAAGACGATGTCGATGAGTCTCATAGTGAAGATACTTCTCTTGATGAAAAACCCTCACGAAAAAATTAAATTAAACTTCAATCAAGTCAGTCAGCTCATTGATAACTACTGGATTCAAGTTCAAGAATCCAAGTCACAGTGGGGTAAATTCACCTTCGAGAACTTCTTCATGCCCAAAGCTGTCGGATTCCTCCCATATAACAGTGTTCTTTATCACCCGATCAGATAACACTCGCCTTCAGAACTACTCGAATAGTATCTGGGATAAGCAATACTCCCTGTTCCCATCAAGTAAACCTTTCTTTATTAGCCTGTATTGATTGTTCTTATGTATCTTTAAAGCCAAGATATCATTGTCGATGAAAGCACCATCAACTAATAAGAGCGCATCAAAGACAACTAAATCTACATTAGAAGAGAAGGAGGACTGGCTACGACAGCAGCAGACGTCGATTACGCGTATCTCTTCAAGGAAGAACAAATATTCACTTACCGTGAGATTCAGCAGAAGAAAGGAGAAAATACTAAAGAGCTTTAGCTACGCTATTCACTGATGTATACTTTCCCAGCCCTTCTGCAGTTGTTTTTCCAGTGCATTTCAGCACAGTCCACAACGAAAATCAGAGATATCGAAGTCAACTTTGAGCCAGTTCTGAAAGTGGTCCGGATACTACTAGCGATGATCGATTCCAACGTGGTCTATTCTATGAAACTGGAAGCACTTTCTTTCCTGAGAGCTCTTTTCCTTGGGAGTAAAGCGGATAGCACCAGCAGTAACAACATCCCAGTTGCTGCGCGTTTCACTTCGATCCGAACATTGTCCTCAATCCTTGAAATCAAAAACGAAGACATACTCCGTCTTGCCTTCAAAGATGTGAGCACTAGATTTAGGAAGTTGTCTTTCAACCTGAACTCAATCAGTGGAGACACAGCTTTGATGGACATGCCGAATATCTCCAACTCATATCGAAAAGCTGATGAGAACATTTAGTTCCATTTCTTCAAATTCCTTGTTGAACTACTTAAGCAACAAGTGACGCCCTTAAAAGACATATCACCTTCCGATCTCAGAAAATACCTCACCGTGTTCTCCAAGACACCAGCTTCTCCTTTCCTCAAGTAGTTTTTCGAAATGGTAGACTCCAAGGAGCATCTGAACGAGCTAAACACATTGTTTTTGATCTTGGGCTGTGCTAAATACGAGGCGGCCTCTCCTCCCAAGAAGCCTTCAGAGACCAATACCGAAGTTTTAGGCACGCATCTCACAGAAGACGAAGGAGGAATGTACCATTATGAAAACGACGATGTCTATCTCTTCGCCTACAAGTTTCTACTTTATAAAATCAAATCTGCCTCCAAGAATGTCTCCTTCGTTATGGAAGGCACTCCCAACATTCTTTAAAAAGCTAGAATTAACTACTCGCAGATGCATTCTGCAGACTAGTCTAATTCTAACATAGAAAATACTAGCAACAGTAATAGTGCATCCAATACTTAAGTAATATTTTATTAAAAAGTTGAACTTTACATGCTTTGTTTCATGGTAAATCGTTTTGAAACAGTTGCGGAGACAGTTACTGCAAGACATTTTGGAATTAAACGAAGAAATTCATGAATTCGACAAGAAAAAGTAACTCAACTGGTTGCTGGAGTGCCATGAAGATATGCTTCTGTCAGGCGCTAAGGCCACTACGATTTGCAATGACTGCAGGCAATACGAAGATATTCGCTACATTATTCTGTCTGAGGAAGGCGCTTCTAAAATAACCCCTATCAACACAGCCTTATTACACACCGGATTTACTAGTGCCATGTCCTACTGGCTGGATTTGAGCTCCTCCCATTCGGCGAGAGTGCTGCAGCTGCAAACAATCGAAGAATATCTAACAACAATATCTTCTTCATATTACAACATCTACGGAGACAAAGCCTATTCAATACCTCCTTGCGGGCCACAAGAAGATCGGAGAATATCAAGGAATTGGTCGAATGCCTTGTTCTCAATCTTACTTTCTGAGTTATTCAAGCAGCCGCTTGCAAATCCATACATCATCAACTCCCAGAGAATATTCTACCTCGCTAAGGTTCATCATTGCTTTGATCTCGTATAGACTTACCTAGAGAAGCTTTGCACCCTCATGAAAGAAAAGAAAATAGAGTACTCTGCAGATCCCTTTGAAGCAATTCAAAGTCTGTTCGATCATCTCGGCTACAAAGACGAAGTTCTAGGGATCATTTCGTATCTCAGCAGAGACAGCAGCATACTCACAGCAACTGCCTAAATACATCAAAGAAACTACCATTCAGCCCAAAGGAGACTGACTGGTTCGATAGGCCAATTCGAATAATAAACAATCGAGAACAATAAAAATGATGGAAGTAGCTAAGCTAATGGACAATCGCTCATTTAAGACTGGGAGAATCTATTAAACAACTAACAAAACTTCTCAGAGTATTGCTAGGATTACGAAAGTCTACGTGAGATTGCTTCTTTCAGAGAACTGCTGATAGAAACACAGAAAGGACTTGGTGAGTGGGACTCCCTGATGCGCTTTGGCAAGAGCATTTTCGAGTAAAACTAAAGTCTAGTCCTCGAAGCAAGATACGCGACGATCATCAACAACTTCGAAGGGACTGTGTACTTGCTAGACAAAGCAAAGGAAACACATAAAGAATCCCTTCAACTGGCTCCCACCAGCAATAACGGGAATCTAATGAATTCATTCTCGCAGCTGCAGCAGTAGGCTACGCAGCAGTAGTTCTACCATTTCAATTACAGACACTAACAAGTCAGACTCATGAGTTTGTTCGACAGAGAAAGTGATTACACAGAGATTCTAGAGGAGATTTACAGGGCGACTATTTAGATCTCTTACGAATGGTCAGCACTCCCAAAGACTGTGACTCCAGCCCATCTCTCTCTGATATCGTCCTTTCAGTCTATCATTGAGTTCGAGGAGATCAACACACTCCTCTTTAAGCTCAAAACCTACAACCAAGAAGAGAAATCCATGCTGCTATTCTTCGACTGCGCTCAACACATGGTCGAGCTATGGTAATATATAGTTTTATACATTCTTTTGTTGATTGTAACTCTTTGCAACACCACCGTAGGAGGGAAAGAATGCCGCATAAGTATAATAGGATTGACGATTTGAGAATGATAACAAACTAGCGCAGATTCCTGTACTTCGTCCTTGGGAAATGTCTGCGTAAGAAGATCCTTCTTCCTCAGCAAAACCTTGAAAAAGCGCAGAGAGCCATCTGTCAGCTAGACGACTCAGACTGGAATGCACTTTAATACTACAAAGTCCTTCAGGTACAGCCAGATTACTTCCCGCATTGAAATATTAATTATTTCCTTTTCTAAACAGAACTATGGTGTCTCAAACAACGCCTATGCTTTGGTCGAGAAGACACTCTACTCCACTGAAGCTGAGTATCTGCGACTCAAATGCGTTATGAATAATGCCTTGCTTGAAGAAAATACCAGCAAATATGACAGCTTAAAAGCACAATTTAACATTACTGTCTAAAGCAGAATCCAAGAGAACAATGCCGACCCAGAAGGGATCTATTAGGAGTATCTCGATCGGATCAGCCTCAAGGAAACACAACTGCTCTTCAAAAAGAGTAACCAATCAAACCATATTGACTTAGTCATAATTTTATTATTATTCATTCAATTTGTTGTTTTCAGAGAAATACTTCGAATGCATGATGAACATGAGTGCACTCACGAGATGTCCAAGTATCCTCAGCAAGACTGCCTTTCTTTATGTAGAAGTCTGCTACCACATGCTGGAATCTAAGCAGCAGCACAGAGACTATTACCAGAAGTTGTTGTTGATTCTCCTGCCTGAAGCGCTGAAGTACAAGCCTTATCATTCGAGACTGTTTGCTGTGCTGCTCTTTTGCCTCTTTGAGCCTTGCGCTGAAGCTGCAAACAAGGATGAGTACATGAGGAGTTGCTTCTAGTTCTGCAGAGATAATATCCCTTCGTAAGCACTCGTCCTATGGACTCCAAAGATTCTGCAGCTTTTGTTTTAATCTGAGCCGCCAATTTCGAACAGCAACAGTAATTAATACTTAGCTTAGTAATTAAGTGCTGCTCAGAATCAAGAGATCGAACAGAAGAAACAGAAGTGTACTTATATACAGCAGGAGATTCAAGCAATGTAAACAACTACAACACAACTAGAATAGGAGAAAATCAGACTAGATACTCACTTGAAGAAGAACTACCCAATTTTCCAGCAGAATCAGGAATACTTACAGAAGCATCAGCAAGTAATCCAAAATGAAATAGTCTAGCTGAATTAGCAAAAGAACTAAGCCCTTCAGAGCTTCTCATAGATTCAATAGCAAATAACCCAACTAACTCAGCAACTTCAACAGAACACTAATACTAATAATATTAACCCTCCCTAGCAACAATAACTCCAGATGTTGAATCAGGAGTATATTCAAATCAAAGCGCAGATTCAGTAGTTAAATAATTAATAGCAGAAATCGGAGTAGAATAAATCAAAAGTCGCTGAAAACATGCAGCAACTACAACGTAAACAAATCTAATGTAACGCAGATAACTTAAAACTGCAAGAACTAGAAGGACAACTAGCTAGTCTTCAGTCCAAAAAGCAGCAGTTGAAAGAAGCATGGCAGAGCCTCCAACACTCAATTTAATCGTTGCAAAATGCGCTGCCAAGCACTGGAGAAAGCGTCAGAGTTGTGTTCTTAAGAAAAGCAATTGAATCTCTCAAAAACCATGAGCAACATCTTTACTTGTCTTTGCGTCCTTTCCTTCAAGTGCAGTACAGTCAGGACACAGGCAAGTGGTTTTAATCCATCTTCGAGAACTTGAAACAATCCGAGAATGCTTCCAACACCTGCAAAAAGCTCGAGTATGTGTTGAAGTGTATTTTCAAGCCCTTTATGCTTCCTTCCTCTCTGTCTGAGCATAACATATCGTCTCTAGATTTAGTTTTAATCGAACTTAACTCTCTTCTAGACACTCTATCCTCCCTAGAATCAGAACAAGCTTACAAGCAACTGTTTCCTCAAGTGG
>Ga0302286_10001563_pt1 | contig 16830 bp, 15 predicted proteins | sample III_Fen_E2_3_FD_198765 | JGI IMG/M metagenome (GOLD analysis project Ga0302286, IMG submission 198765) | Peat permafrost microbial communities from Stordalen Mire near Abisko, Sweden - III_Fen_E2_3 | ecosystem: Environmental > Terrestrial > Soil > Wetlands > Permafrost | place: Sweden: Abisko...
TGCGTTTTCAGGGTTGATATCGTAGAGTCTGGCTGCATTGATCAGACTAAACAACAGATCGCCAAATTCGCCCTCCATTTTATCTTTGTCCATGGCTCCTATTTCGACTTTCAGTTCGTTGAATTCTTCCTGTACTTTGTCCCACACCTGTTCACGATGTTCCCAGTCAAACCCCACACTTCGGGCCTTATCCTGAATCCGGTGGGCTTTTATAAGTGCAGGCAATGATTTCGGTACACCGGCAAGGACAGACTTATTCCCTCCTTTTTCCTTTAGTTTCAGACTTTCCCAGTTCTGCATCACCGCTTCACTGGTGTTTGCTTCCACTTCGGCAAAAATATGCGGATGCCGGTAGATTAGTTTTTCGCACAATCCTTTACACACGTCATAGATGTCGAAATCATTCGTCTCACTACCCATTTCACTATAAAAAACGATGTGTAATAAAACGTCTCCGAGTTCTTTCCGTATTTCTTTTTTATCATCCCTTATGATGGCATCAGCCAGCTCATAGGTTTCTTCTATGGTCAGGGTACGTAAACTTTCGAATGTTTGTTCTTTGTCCCAAGGACATTTCGAACGCAATTCGGTCATTATTTCGAGTAACCGTTCAAATTGTTTGATCTTATCGGGTGTTGAATGCATATTTATTAGAGTTGACAGGATAGATCTCAGTCATTAAACAGGCTACCCCTCATTTTTTAAGTTATTACTAATTGTCGGAATTCAAAATTTCACGCAAAGATAAGCATTTTTACAATTGAAATCATTTAAAACCAGTTTACAATTGGGGGAATGAAAGGCTTTTATCTAACCAATTCGGGGGAAAAAAAATATTTTAGCTAATTAAGATTATTTAACTCAAAAGATTATGCCGGTAAATAAACTTGCAATACTTTTGCAGTGTACTAATTCACTAATACACTAAACATATAATATCTTATAAAACCAATAACAATGAACAGTATTATGATTGACATCAAAAACGTGGATTTCAGTTACTCAAGAAAGACAAAACTGTTATCCGGATTAAGCCTGAAACTTGAAACCGGTAGAATCCACGGACTATTAGGAAAAAACGGTGAAGGGAAAAGCACCCTGTTGAAATTAATTTCAGGACTGGTCTTTCCCATTAACGGAGACATTGAAGTAATGGGCTTTCACCCCGGGAAACGGACACCGGAGATGTTACAGGAAATCTTCTTTTTACCAGAAGAACTACCACAACTTAACCTTTCTATCAGTAATTACGAGAAAGTGTATGCCCCTTTTTATCCGAACTTTAGTTCGGAGCAATTTAATCAATACCTTAAGGAGTTTGAGATCGTTGATAAAAAAGCAATGTTAAACAAATTGTCGCACGGTCAAAAGAAAAAGGTATTTGTTTCATTTGGATTAGCCACCAACACAAAGTTGCTGCTCATGGACGAACCAACCAACGGACTGGACATTCCCTCCAAGGGTCAATTCCGCCGTATGGTAGCATCAGCATTGGACGAAAGCCGTTGTCTGATCATATCTACCCACCAGGTCAGGGACCTGGATAGTTTAATAGACAGCATTATGATTATGGATGGACACGAAATAGTGTTTAATGAGCTGAATGAAAATATAACTAAAAAGTTACTTTTCAAAGTCGCCGACCTCAATGATACGAATAAATCGGTCATCTACTCGGAAGAATCATTGCGCGGACTTTATCAGGTATGCGAAAATACGACGGGAGAAGAAAGTAAATTAGACATCGAACTGCTATTTAATGCAGTGTTCACGGATAAAAAACGAATCATGAATCTTTTTAAATAACTTATAAAAAACATCATAAACAATGAATACTACTTTTAGCTTTAACCGCCTTGGGTTATTAATCAAACGCTATTTTGTCGAGAACAGACAAAGGGAACTTTCATTCTGGGGAATTGCCATCGTCGTCTTTATGATTATGCATCAACCCACCTCCGTTGAAATATTCTTTTATATTTCTGGCTTTATCTTTGCAGCCCGAATGTTCAGGATTTTCAGTTATACTCCCGGTGGAATGCACTATTTATTAATCCCGGCAACACATTTGGAGAAACTGGTAACCAATATACTGCTCAGCACGTTCTATTATTTCATTATGCTGATCATAGCCTATTCAATCGGAACAATACTGGGAACAACTTTAGGAAACACAATTTTTGGTACGAATAATCCAATAAGTCTTGACTTACTGCAAATAGATTCTATTTCCGAAGTCTGGGGAAACAATGTTAAATTAATGGGGAACAATGCTGATATTCACAATGGAATTTTAAGCATATTCTTCAATTTCACCCTGATACAATCTATATTCTTATTGGGTTCCGCCTATTTTAAACGCAACGCAATAGGAAAAACTTTTCTGACCATCATTACCCTTTCCATTGTAACCGGATTAATAGAAGTATTGTTTTTTAAACTGACTTTCGGATCGTTCAGTTTAACCAGACAAAATATGAACATGTCTATTTCAGGCGATCAACTTTTTACCGGATACGAACAAGCCATAACCATCGTAAAATACTCACTGATACCGTTCTTCTGGCTTGTTACTTATTTCAGGTTAACAGAAAAACAAGTATAACATTATGGAATTCAATCAATCACAGGCCATTTATATGCAAATTGGCGATTATATAAGCGAACAGATATTGTTCGAGCGCTGGAAAGAAGGCGATAGAATTCTCTCGGTAAGGGAATTAGGTGTATCTTTGCAGGTAAATCCGAATACAGTTATGCGGACTTATGATTTTTTGCAAAGCGTGGATATAATATTTAATAAGCGGGGTGTCGGTTATTTTGTTGCCGATCATGCAAAAAATAAAATTATTGACTACCGGAGGAAACAATTCCTTGAACAGGAGCTTCCGGTCATCTTCAAAAATATGGATATTTTGGGCATGACTTTTGACGAACTAAAAACTAAATACGAAGAATTCTCTAAAAACATACAATAGAAAAATCACACTAGTATGAAAAAAGAAAAAAAAATCATTCAGGCCATTGTTGTTATTATTGTTGTAGGGATAGGATGGATACATAATTTAGACAAAAATTCATTCTTATATGAACATTTCAGTCCGGTAACAGTTAGTTTAACAAGTACTCCTGAGAAGCCGGACACGTTACAGGTTAAAGAAAATAATTTTTATTCTTTCACGAAAAATATTATTGATTCAAGTATTCAACACATAATTTCAAGTTTATGAAAACCAGTAACAAACTACTATTAGGACTTTTCGCATTTATAGTCATATCTCTTTTAATTGTCAATTTCGCATTCAGGAAACAAATGGATGCAAATCAAAAATCCGGTGTTAAAGTTGAAATCAGTGCGCAGGATAGTACTGCGGCATTTGATAGCGACAGCATTGCCATGGACAAAGCTATTGGCAACGAATAATTAATTTAAAGGCCCTTTTAATGAGAAAACTTTCGATTCACACGTTAACCCATGTCCCGTTTGAAGGATTGGGTTGTATAGACCAATGGATCAGCAACAACAACCATCTGATCAGTTATACCCGATTATATAAAGACCATCAGTTTCCATCATTGAATGATATTGACTGGCTGATTATCATGGGGGGACCAATGGGCGTTTATGACGAAGTGGAATATCCCTGGCTGGTGGAGGAAAAAGCCTTTATTCGAAGTGCCATTGATAAAGGGAAGACTGTAATAGGGATTTGTCTTGGGGCACAGCTAATAGCCGAAGTGCTCGGTGCAAAAGTGTATCCCAACGACCGGAAGGAAATAGGATGGTATGATGTAAAGCTTACCGAAACTGCCATGAAACATCCGTTGTTTGAAAATTTCGAAGAACAATTTACTGTTTTTCACTGGCATGGAGACACTTTCATGATTCCTGCAGGCAGTGAACTGCTAATGAGTTCCGACATATGCATTAATCAGGCATTTTTGTATAAAAAGAACGTGTTGGGTTTACAATTTCATTTAGAGGTAACCGAACAATCATTACAAGGAATGGTTGACAATGGGAAAACTGAATTGATAGAAAGTAATACCATTCAATCAGCTGACACAATAACAGATCAACTTACTTTTATTGAAGAGAATAACTTGAAAATGTTTCAGATACTGGATTATTATGAACGACAGTTTGAAGTTGGTAGTAGGTAGTTGGTAGTAAGAAGTAAGAGATGAGGAACGAGGAATGAGTATTAAGAATTTGTATTTAAATACGGAAAATTTAGTAATTATACAAAACAAACAATAATCGTTTATAATCCTATTATATTAACAAAAAAGAATGACAGTAATTTGTCATTCTTTTTTTTATAAGCTTCTATTTTAATGCTGGCGGTTGATAACTTCCATACCGGCTTTCAACCAAACATCAACATCCTTGGTATATTCCTGCTCTACATTGAATTCTTTATCACGCTTTTTCCCTAATCGAACAATAACTGCATCCAATTCTGGGATAACAAAAATGTATTGTCCCAGCATTCCCTTCATATATGGAATTTTTAATCCCTGATAATTAAGAATCCAGAACTGATAGCCATAAAATGTACAGGGCACGGGTTCTCTGGCGATTGTTTCACCCGGACGAAGTCTTCGTGTAAATTTCAACCAGGTAGCCGGAGTGGTAGCTGCCTGAATATAATTTGAATCAACGACCTGTTCACCATCCCATTCCCCTTTATTGAGTATAAGCTGACCTAGCCGGGCAAAATCACGGGCATTGGTATTAAAACAACAATATGCTTTTTCATTCCCGTTCTTTTTATCCAACGACCACAAAGCATCTTCTTCAGCCTGAATGGGAGTCCATATTTTTTCAGATGCATAATCGGATATGGTTTTATCTGTTGCTTTTTGAAGCAGAAAAGCCAGTATCTGAGAAACTCCGCTCTGGTAATTAAAACGTAAACCGGGCTTTTCAATCAGTTTTTCTGTCAATGCCAGTTTCCATAAATTTTTACCGTAGTATGCTTCTGTTGTTTTAGAAAAAAGCGAATTGTAGGATTCGTCCCATTCCACACCGGCACTCATGGTAAGAAGATCTTTAATTGTCAGCACTTTGCCTTCGTACGAAGTCCATTCAGGTAAAAAATCACTGACGGGTTGATCGACATTTTTAATGTATCCATCCTTAATGGCACAACCAATAAGTAAAGAGATCATACTTTTCGACATGGAAAATGAATTGCTGAGGCTCACCGGAGTGTAATTATACCAGTATTGTTCGAGAATTATTTTCTTATGCTGGATAACTATAAATGCTACAGTTTTGTACGATTTAAACTCAGCATCAAATTCAGGTGCAATTTGTTTATCTTCAACATCTGCAGCAAACTCCCAGGGATGAGGATCATCTGCTTTTACTATCCTGTTTTGAAAAATACTATACTGATCGATTTTTGGCATATAATGAACCAAAGCCCGTCTCACATAATAATTTGAAGGCAACAAAAGGAAAATTGAAACCCCTGTAATCAGGAATAACAGCAGGTAAAGAATAATTTTTTTGTAAGGAATTTTATTGTCAGACTTCATAATAATATAATTCTAAATTCACACATCACAATTCACAACAAGGAAATGATCAGCATTTTATATTTAATTCATTCAGGACAATGCGAATTTTTTCGTAAGTAGTAATGGTATTGGGAACCAATGGCAATCTCAATTTATTCTCAATAAAGCCCATCACTGCAAGCATACTTTTTACACCGGCCGGATTTCCTTCCACAAAAAGCAGTTGAATCAATTCATTAAAATGTTGGTGAATCTGACGTGCATTGTCATAATCACCCTGTAATGCAAGTCTGACCATCCGGCTAAACTCACGCGGAAAAGCATTTCCGATCACCGAGATAACACCTACAGCCCCCAGGGTAATCAACGGAAAAGTAATGCCGTCGTCGCCCGATATAACCATAAAGTCTTTAGGTTTGTTTTTGATGATATCATCAATTTGAGGAAAATTACCGGAGGCTTCTTTAACAGCACAGATATTAGAGAATTCCTTTGCCAGGCGCAAGGTAGTATCGGCAGACATATTAACGCCTGTCCTGCCGGGAACATTATAAAGTACTATCGGGAGTTTAGAGGCACGGGCAATAGCTGCAAAGTGCTGATAAATACCTTCCTGAGAAGGTTTATTGTAATAGGGGGTTACCGAAAGGATAGCATCTATTCCCTTAAAATCGGAGGATTGAAGCTTCTCAACAATGGCTTTTGTATTGTTTCCTCCCACACCCAGTACGATAGGTAAACGGCCGGCAGCTGTTTGCAATACAAAGTTTGTAATATCTTCTTTTTCCTGTTCTGTAAGAGTCGGGGTTTCGGCAGTAGTACCGCAAACCACTAGGTAATCTGTTCCGTTTTTTATGAGATGTTCAACCAAACGTGCTAACGCGTCGTAATCAATCGATTCATCACTTTTAAAGGGTGTTATCAAAGCCACACCCATTCCTGTCAGTTTATTATTAATCATCGGTAGTAGGAATACAATTTGTTTGCAAAAGTACAGTTTTAATCTGTAGTTTGTATGCGTTTCAGGTAAAAAATTATCTGATCGTAAAGGTAAGTTTCGTCAACCGTATTTTCAATCCCTTCGGAAGAATCTGTTTGAGCGCTTACATTTTCCATATCCAGCACAAAATCATAAACGGAGATATTGCTTTTCCGGATACCTGTTTTAAAAGAGGCATTGGCGTATAAAGCAAGGTACTGCAAGGGAACAATTTGTTTTACAGACAAATCAATCAATAAATCGAACTGCGAATACTGCAATTCATTAATAAATGATTCTAGTGGTTTATGAAAAAAATCGGTCTGTTTATGATGAAGTATGCGGAAATCGGGAAATATAGCCGTTTCAACATGCTTCTTATCAATAAATCCCCAGGCAGAAACTTTTTTACCATCCTGGCGCAATTGCTTAATGACCCGGTGGACATGTTGATTTTTTTCAGCATAATCACTTTCGAACAACAACAGAATATTTTTAGCTTTCCCGTAATTTACAAAACGATGTTCACGTGGCGAACTACTCAGGTATTTTTGAGCACGTTGGTTGAACAGATAATTATTTAGCATTTCAAACATATTCATCTTTTATTAAATCACACTATCTTCAGAAAGTGTATCAGATTTTATCATTTCAAGAAAAGTAATTTCATCCACCAGTTTTACACCCAGGCTTTCAGCTTTCTTTAGTTTCTCAGGACCCATATTTTCTCCTGCCAGAATAAAGGATGTCTTTGAAGAGACACTCCCTACATTTTTGCCCCCGTTACGTTCAATCATTGTTTTATATTCATCCCGTGAATGCTGTGAAAACGTACCACTGATCACGATCGAAAGTCCTGAAAGCGTGGTCCCGTGTGACAGCAATTTCTCTTCCGACAACTTCATTTGCAGTCCTGCCAGCTTAAGACGTTCAATCGTTTCAATATTTAAAGGATCTTTGAAAAATAATACGACACTTTGAGCAATGCGTAAACCGATTTCATCGACCGAGATTAATTCATCGAGAGTGGCCTGTTCCAATGCTTCTATGGTTTTGAACGCATAAGCCAGTTTTTTAGCGATTGTTTCACCCACAAAACGAATGCCAAGTGAAAAAACCACCCTTTCGAAAGGTACTTCTTTTGATTTTTCGAACCCGGCCTGAATATTGTAGGCTGATTTTGTTCCCATCCGTTCCAATCGGATAAGATCCGGAATTTTCAGAGAGTAAATATCGGAAATATTATGGAGTAATCCGTTTTGATACAGTAAATTTATAGTTTCACTTCCCAATCCATCAATATTCATGGCCTTGCGACTCACAAAATGTTCCATTTTACCTTTTATCTGGGGAGGACAGGCATTTTCATTGGGACAATAATGAGCGGATTCGCCCTCAAACCGCACTAATTCAGCACCACATTCCGGACATTTTTTTATAAAGAGTACCTTATCACCAATCAATATCCGGGCATCTTTATCCACCGCAGTGATCTTGGGGATAATTTCACCTCCCTTTTCGACAAATACCATATCACCGATATGCAAATCGAGGGCTTCTATGATATCGGCATTGTGCAGGGAAGCACGTTTTACCGTTGTACCCGAAAGCTGAACCGGATCAAGATTGGCAACAGGAGTTATGGCACCTGTCCTGCCTACCTGATAGGATACCGAATTAAGGCGGGTGACCGCTTTTTCTGCCTGAAACTTATAGGCAATCGCCCAGCGGGGTGATTTGGCCGTAAATCCAAGCGCTCGTTGCTGAGCTATGGAATTTACCTTTAGAACAATCCCATCGGTAGCTACCGGAAGATTTTTGCGTTCTGTATCCCAATAGTTGATAAATCCGGAAACTTCTTCAAGGCTCCTGCATATTTTAGTTGCTTCCGATATTTTGAACCCCCACGAGTGAGCCGCAGCCAGATTGCCCGAATGCAGATCGGAAGGAAGGTTTTCACCCAGTAGATAATAGAAATAAGCATCCAGTTTCCGTGAAGCCACCATTTTTGAATTCTGAAGCTTTAACGTCCCCGATGCTGCATTCCGTGGATTGGCAAAAAGTTGTTCTTCCTGTTCTTCCCGTTCACGGTTCAGTTCATCAAACACCGACCAGGGCATGAGTATCTCCCCCCTGATTTCGAATGATTGCGGATAATCACCATGCAACCGCAACGGGATACTTTTAATTGTTTTCACATTGGTAGTTACATCATCTCCTTTATCCCCGTCACCCCGCGTCACAGCACGTACCAGCAGTCCATCCTCATACGTTAGTGAAATAGAAGTCCCATCATATTTTAATTCGCATACCAGCTCAAAATCCTCGTTCAACCCACGCCGTACCCGGTCGTAAAAATCCTGTACTTCACTTTCGGAATAAGTATTTCCCAATGAAAGCATGGGATAGACATGGGAGACCTGGTTGAATCCGGCAGCAATATCACTACCTACCCGTTGAGTAGGTGAATTCGCGTCGAAGAATTCAGGATGTGCCTCTTCAAGTTCCTGCAATTGCTTCAACTTATTGTCAAAGTCCATGTCGGAAATTGTCGGGGACGACAACACATAATAATTATAATTGTGTTGCTCCAGCTCGCGGCGAAGGGATTCAATCTGGTCTTTGATCATGATTCGGAATCACATTAATAATTAGGAGTTTCTAATAATAAATCGCTGTAAGTCACAGTGTAATTGCAAAGATACAGAAAAGCAAACTTTTAACCTACTCTTGCACTAAAAATCCTGAATATTTTAAGTTTGTTTTTCAATGATTCGAAAATTAAAAGTAAAAGATATTCCGGATTTATCATGTGAAAACATATAATACTTTTTCATGTAAAATTGTTCTGAGAAAATGAATCAATCAGCCGGACAGGATAAAACCGGTATTAAAAATCAGATATTTAACTGTATATCTGAATCCACCGGAATTAAAATAAAATTTATAAAAAGATGAAGTATTCCTACAGGAGAGAATAATAAGCTACTATGAATTTCAGGAATTCTGTTATTCATAATGACCATGAAACATGTAACCGGGACACAAATCAACAGGGATAGTTAGAATTAGTATAACTTTATCGGTTCAAAATACAGTAATAGGTGAATCCCGGATCAGAAATTAAAAAATTAAATCGGGATATACCGAAAACCCACAGTTAAAATCAGTCCTTCTTGTAAATATTTTATTGGATGATCAACAAACAATCCTACTCAAAAATAGTCAGTAAAAGAATAAAATTCATTATTTTTGTATTCTGACATTTAAAGTTTTGGATTCTGATTCGCAAGAGAATATCTCATAAACCGGTTTCGCTGTTATTCTTCAATTGGTTTTTTAACGTTTTTGGATTGATTTTTGATTGGTTTTGGGGACAATAATTTAGTCATTTAATTTCAAAATATATGCCATATATCTTTATAGATATATGGCATTTATAGGGTATATATAGCGTTGTTAAGTGACTGATATATCGAACTTCCGACCAATCAAAAACCAATCCAAAAACGTTTCAAAATCATTTAGTGGCTGGTATGGATTAGATTTGCAAATATAAGAAAAATTTCATTATCCGCAATTTATTAAAAAAAAATCCGGCAATACATAATAAAATAGCGGTATGAATTTATTGATAGTTCCGGTACTTTTGCAGATAATCAGAATAGTTAATTCAACAGAAGTTGTTGATCTGTTAAAATCAGAACAATTACTCAACTCAGAATTCAGGAAAGAGACAGACATTACTTGCTGAGGGTTGAAAATTTGTCAGAATACAATCATGTGTTGTATTCTGACAAATATTTTTGAAAGTGTAATTGAGAGTATTAAATCAGGAAAAGGAGGAATTACCTGAATGATTTTTGATGAATCGGTTACTTATTCGTATCGAATAATCTTAGCCGGATTAATTTTGGTAATCAGATAAGATGGGCCGATCATCATCAAAAGAGAGGCGATGAAGGTACCGGCATTCAGCAACAGGATATACAGCCAGTTGAACGTGATAGGAACTGTTGCCACATAATAGGCTTCCGCATCAAGGGGAACAACGCCGGTAAAATACTGTATGGCACACAACGACAATCCGATAATATTTCCCCACAGCATGCCTTTCCCGATCAGGAAGAAAGAATGATACAGGAAGATTTTGCGGACCGACCAGTTGGTGGCTCCCATTGATTTCAGGATGCCAATCATGTTCGTGCGTTCGAGAATCAGGATCAGGAGCCCCGAAATCATGTTAAATCCGGCAACGGCAAGCATAAGGATCAGGATAACCCACACATTCATGTCCAGCAAATCAAGCCAGCTGAAAATCTGCGGATTGAGTTGTTTGATGGTTTGGGTGGAAAAGGCACCTCCTTCTTTATTGAACCGGTTGGCTGTGACATTATAAACGGCATCACCAACTTCATCAATCTTATTAAAATCGGTAATCAACACTTCCAGACCGCTGAAAGAATCGGGGGACCAGTCATTAAGTGCCTGCACCTGACGCATATCGGACAGGACAATGAGTTTATCGTATTCAATAAAATTGGTGGAATAAATCCCGACAATCTTAAACTTACGGGCTCTGACGCGGTCCTGAATAAAGTAAGTATAAAAGCTATCACCCAGTTTCAATCCCAGCAAATTAGTCAGGTATTTAGAGATGACCACCTGATTGGAAGGTGTTGCTCCGGAAACATCGATTACTGTCCCCTCTACCAGGTTGGATTTAAAGAATTTCCAGTCGAAACCGGCGTCGATACCTTTAATAACAATCCCCTGAAATTCAGTATCGGTCTTAATAATCCCCGGTTTGGTAGCAAACTTTTGAACATGTTTAACATCCTCAACCGACTCAATCTTCTTAATCAACGCCTTATCCGCCTTGATAGGATTCATTTCATAGGTATTGTTGTTGTCGAAGTTTGTAATCTGGATATGGCCTCCAAAGCCGATGGTCTTGTTACGGATTTCCTGCTTAAAGCCGATCACAACGGCAATTGCAATGATCATAACCGCCAGGCCGAGAGCTATACCAATGGTAGCAATCCGAACGGCAGGCCTGGAAACATTCTTCCTGCCTTGTTGAAAATGGATGCGTTTAGCTATGAAATATTCTAAGTTCACGAATGACACGAATTAAAACGAATGACACGAATTAAGAGTTTCAGGTTGTACGGACAACAAATTATTATAAGATCCCTTAATCAATAAATTGTAAATGAATAAATTGTACATCTATATTGTTTTCCCCGGGTACACTTCAAGGGCTTTACCCAGAATAATCAAGGCATGTTTCAGATCATCCTTGTCGAGCACATAGGCAATACGGACTTCATCTTTTCCAAGTCCATCCACGGTGTAGAAACCTGAAGCAGGAGCCATCATGATGGTATATCCTTCGTATTCAAAGTCGGAAAGCAGCCATGCACAAAAGACATCGGCATCATCTACGGGCAAGCGGGCCACGGTGTAAAAGGCACCCATGGGAATGGGAGAATACACACCCGGAATGCGGTTTAGTCCATCAATCAGAAATTTACGCCGTTCGACATATTCGTTATACATCTCCAGCATATATTCCGGCGGAGTATTCATAGCGGCTTCGGAAGCAATCTGTCCCAAAAGAGGGGGACTCAGACGTGCCTGACAGAATTTAATGACATTTTTGCGAACCTCTTTATTTTTAGTTACCAATGCGCCTATACGGACACCGGTCATACTATACCTTTTAGAAACCGAATCGATCAACACTACATTTTCTTCAATACCATCCAAATGGAAGGCTGAAATATAGGGTGCACCGGTATAACAGAACTCACGGTATACTTCGTCGGAGAAAAGATACAGATCATATTTCTTTACCAGATCACGAATTTTATTCATTTCCGAACGCGTATATAAATATCCGGTCGGATTATTGGGATTGCAAATCAGGATACCCTTTGTCTTTGAGGTAATCAGTTCTTCAAATCTCTCCACCGATGGCAGGGCAAAGCCTTCCTCAATGGAAGAAACCACCGGACGCACCACCGCACCGGCAGCAATGGCAAAAGCGGTATAGTTGGCATAAGCCGGTTCAGGGACAATGATTTCATCGCCCGGATCAAGACAACTCATAAAAGCGAAATTCACAGCTTCGGAACCACCGGTAGTGATAATGATATCTTCTTCCGTAACATCGATGTTGAAGGTATGGTAATAGGCCGCCAGTTTTGATCTCAGGCTTTTAATACCATCACTGGGGCTGTATTCAAGAACGGTACGATCAATATTATGAATCGCATCCAACGCTACCTGAGGAGTTTTCAAATCGGGTTGTCCGATATTGAGGTGATATACTTTGATACCGCGGGCTTTTGCTTTATCTGAGAGTGGTACTAATTTACGTATTGGCGATTCGGGCATTGCCTGCCCTCGTAAGGAGGTGTGTGGCATATTTTAGTTGATTTGTTTATTCGTTGATTGGTTGCGCGTTGCGCGTTCCGTGTTTCGTGTTTCGTGTTCCATGTTCCACGTTCCGTGTTTCGTGTTCCGCGTTCTGTGTTCTGTGTTCTATGTTCTATTATTATTATCTTTGATCTATTGTCTTGGTTCTTGGTTCTTGGTTCTTGGTTCTCCGCTTAACTTACAAATTCGAGAAATTACAACAATAAAGTTGCAAAATTAGTGAAATTAACCCGATAATAAAAGAAATTTGGTTAGTAAGTAGATGATTGATGATAGAAGGTAGAAGGTAGTTGGTAGTAGGTAGTTGGTAGTAGGTAGTTGGTAGTTGGTAGAAGGTAGTTGGAAATATATACTTTTTAGAAGAAACCAGATATTTTATAACGTAAGAAAAGAAATTGTAAAAACCTTATATACTACTGTTTAATCAGTAACTTTCACTATCAAACTTTATGACTTATTATTTTTTTTCTAAGATATATTTGCTACTAAAACATAAAGGAACACAAAGAACTGATCTGAAAAATTCTCAACTGATCGTCATTGATATGCAGGGACAACGGATTAGAATCCGGTAGTCTTTTTTTATTTTCAATATCACAGGTTGAATAGAAACAAAATCACTAAAAGTGTATAAATTATTTCTACAACTACCTACTACCAACTACCAACTACTTACTCAATCCTCATTCCTCACTCCTCACCTCTTATTTCAGGTCCACCATGACTTTCAGGTTGAGTTGACGACCGGTAAGATAATTCGGAACAGCTAATTTTTGATTATAGATATCAGTTACCCAATAATAAGAATTGACATTTTTAAAATCAAGCAGATTAAAAACTTCTACATTCAGCCATATATTTTTTACATGTTTCAGCCATGTTTTGTTCATTACTTTATCAGAGCCGTTCACTAACATTCGGGAAGCACCAATATCGACACGTCGGTAGGCGGTGGCCCGAAAGCCTGTACGGTACTGGATATTATTCGGTGGTCCAAAGGGCAATCCATCGTTTAAAACGCCTTTCAATTGAAATTTATATTTTGGATTATTGGGTAAATAGTCCTGAAATAATATTGAGAAAGTATAACGTTGTTCACTCGGGCTGGGCACCCAACCCGGATAGATCGTAGTACTGGTCAGAATATTCCCCTTTACATCATAGGTATGACCAATATATGAATCGCCGATAATATCCTGTTTAGAGTTCATAAGAGAAAAGTTGATCCACGAATCGGCACCGGGGACTAACTCACCATTGAGTTTAAAATCCATACCGGCTGTATAGGCTTTCGCATCATTCTTTCCGGAATAAACTACCTGTACGTTATCAACAGTATAGGATATCACCCTGTCGGCAAGTTTCAGGTAAGCTTCGGATGTAAACTTGAACGGCCGTCCCCAGGCACGGAAATAATAATCACCACCCAATACAAAATGAAGGGAACGTTGTGCTTTGATAGAATTGTTGAGATGTAACCTGACATTGCCAAGGGCATCGGTAATTGTGTCACGGATTTCTTTGTAAAAAGGTGCCTGATAATACACTCCTGTTGCAAAACGGAAACTGAAATCGCGTTTCCAGCTTGGCAGGTATGAAAAGGCAAAACGTGGACTTACCAATAATTCATGGTTAAAAGTCCAGTAATTAGCGCGTAATCCTCCTGTTACCGAAAATGATCCTGCAGCAGAACTCCATTTATAGGTATCCTGAAAGAAAGCAGTCGACCGCCAGGTAGACAGAGTTGTATCAGACTTCAGATTGTAATACAAATTGATTTGTTTATCGCTGAAGGGGATCGAATAACCGGCTGAATCACGTAATTCCCATTCGCTGATTTTATCGGATATCTTTTCATTCTGTATGCTGACACCCCATTTCATTTTATGGTGGTCCAGGTCAAATTCACCTAAATGCGCCAGATTGGAAACATACCCATTCAGCCTGTTACGGGCATGTTGCTGATACCTGCCTACTCCCAGCGATGCCCCAGTTTGTTTTGAAGGATCGGGATCTGCTTTTACTTCACTCAGCACATATTCCCCCAGGATATCGTAGGTTTCATTTTCATTGGTATAAAAAGAAGAACCGAGCAGACTCAGTTTCATCCCTTTTACGGGTTTAAAATTTAGCGTTAAGGCACCAAACGAAGTACGGAATAAATCCTGTTCCTGCCCTTCGAAATATACGGTAAGTTTACGCCCCACACTATAGGTTCCAAAAGTAGTTTCACGGGTTTGAGGAACAAACTGATAAGAGTTCTGAGAAAAGTTTCCAAGAAAAGTCAGATCAAATTTTGGATTCAGTTGATAGGTCAGATAAGTCTGATAGTCGAAAAATTCCGGTTTATATTCAGCCTTGGTATCAAGTGTTCCAAGCAGATACGAAGAAGTTTTATACCGGATACCATGCATTTGAGTAAACTTACTGTTGGCAGTACCCAGGTATGCCGAGGCCCCAAGGAGACTGACAGAAGCAGAAGCTTCGAATTCTGTCGGTTTTTTATACTGAATATCCAGTACGGATGACATTTTATCACCATACTTTGCATCATATCCACCGGCGGAGAAAGCCACATTCTGAACCATATCAGGGTTGATAAAACTAAGTCCTTCCTGTTGTCCCGATCGAATCAATAAAGGACGATACACCTCAATGCCGTTGACATACACCGCATTTTCATCAAAATTTCCACCCCGTACATTGTATTGCGAACTGAGTTCGTTATTGGAACTTACTCCGGCAAATGTAATCAACAGAGATTCTATTCCCCCTGCGGTATTAGGCATGACCCTGAATTTATCCGGATCAAGCATATCGAGCGTAGAGGTCTGACGACGTTTACCGGTAATATTAACTCCCCCCATTTCTTTTGACAGAGCCTGAAGTTCGACGGAAATCTGCATTACCTGCTGATGCGGATGAATGGTATGTTTAATTGTCTGATACCCCAACATGGAATATACCAGTGTAGCCGAATCCTTGACAGACATTGTCAATTCGTAATAACCGTTCTGATTGGTGATAGTGCCCACGCTTGTATTCTCAAAAAATACATTGGCGAGTTCAATTCCCCGATTATTGGTATCAATGACATAGCCGTAAACACGAACTTTGGATTGTGCCGACAGAGCCACTGCAATTAAGAGGATACTAAACAGAATGAATAATTTTTTCGTCATGCAATGTGGGTGTCGCTTCTGGAAATAAGGATTAAAACCCTTTTTTAACGGAAATTTTACGTGTTTATTTTATAAGAATCTTTGAAATTACTACAAAGATACAAAAAACATAATTATTAATGATTAATGATTCATCCTTAATAAAAAAAGTAATTACATATTGGTTAATCATCTACTTTCACAATACTCAAATTATTCAACAAGTCTTCCACTGTTAAAATAACTTTATCGTTTAGCTCCCATCCATTTTCTGTAACTATAATGTTCACACTTGCATCCTGAACCACCATATAACCCGCACGGGCCAATGCACGCAAGGTCCAGTACATACGTGTTTTATCACCGGTTACCCACACTCTTTTTGACATAGGATAGTTGAGTGAAAAGTTACCGTTTGCAGCATTAAAATAATAGGATTTACTTTGAAAAGTGCGGGTAAAACTGCCATTGAAAACCAAATCTTCGGGGACACCACATTCGATGCCATATTCGGAACTGATTAACCAGATACGGTCGGCTGCCTGTAGTGCAAGATCGAGTTCATGAGTGGAAAGCAGGATAGCCTTTTGAGTTTTATGAGCCAGTTTATGAAGCAACAGCATGATTTCAACCCGGTTTGGCAAGTCGAGATGTGCAGTTGGTTCATCCAGCATAATAATGGGAGTATCCTGAGCCAGTGCTTTGGCAATCATAGCG
>Ga0302286_10001568_pt1 | contig 16807 bp, 8 predicted proteins | sample III_Fen_E2_3_FD_198765 | JGI IMG/M metagenome (GOLD analysis project Ga0302286, IMG submission 198765) | Peat permafrost microbial communities from Stordalen Mire near Abisko, Sweden - III_Fen_E2_3 | ecosystem: Environmental > Terrestrial > Soil > Wetlands > Permafrost | place: Sweden: Abisko...
GCACAGACATGGATGCTAATTCTGCGGTAATGGAACTCCCCGAACGGCCGGCAAGAATCACGGCTGTCATCATGGGGCCAACTTCTGAAAACATTGAGATACCAACTCCGCGCACAAGGTAAATCGAAGCACCAAAGGTTTCTAGTTGTGATGCGCTTTGAAAAGCAAGGGTAAGACCGATCAAAAAGGAAAGCAAAGACACGATAGGCACGGCATTGGCACCCAAGCGAACCATCTGCAAACCCATATCGCTAAAGGGAAGAGAGCCTTTATCAAAACGTCCAAGGGTAGACCACCAAACCGATTCTGAAAACAAATAAAGCATTTGCCGAATTTCATCAAAGAGTCCGAACACCGACGTGCCTATATGCGAAACAAATCCTTGCTTGCGCAACAGTTGTTGAGGCTGCACAAGGCTTGGCACAGAAGCAAGCGCAAGCGTTACCGTTTCATTCATATTTTCAAGTTGTAACGCTTTACCTAAACGATCTGCTGTTTTCTGCAAAGACACTAGCGTCGCGAGCGCTGTAGAATCAAGATTCTGTAAACCTTTGCAATCCAAGGCAAGCGAGCCAATTCGCAATTGACGCACCCCCTGTGCATACAAAATCGAGACATCCTCTGTAGACGAGGATTTAGGCCAATGGAGAACAGGAACAGTCATATTTTCATAGTATCAAATTCCGCAAGCTTTGACGGAGTCCGCCATGAAATTTCCGAGGAATGAGAACGATTATCCGAGATAATTTCTGTTCTATGCCTAGCAATAAAGTTTTCTGGGATATACCAATGATGCGAGCCTGACTACGAAACAACGCGGTTCTTGCCTGTTGTTTTAGCCACATACAGCAAGCGATCTGATTCTTGAATCATGGCTTCGAGCTGTTCCATTGGCTGCAAACATACGCCACAACTTACGGTGATCTTGAATTCATGTTCTTCATGGCTGAGTTGATTTTCGCTGATTTTTTTCACCAAGCGCTCCATAACAAGCACAGCATCGGCTGCAGACTCAAGGCCAGCAAGCAATATGCAGAATTCTTCACCACCAAAGCGAGCCAACACATCGGTATCTCGCAAGTTCGCTTTGAGCATACGCGCAGTATCAATAATGGCGTTGTCACCAGCACCATGACCGTAAGTATCGTTTACCTTCTTAAAGTTATCAATGTCCACCATCGCTACAGCGACCTTGATTCGGCCACGTCGCATCTGTGCAAAAATAGTGCTAGCAGTTTCATAGAAATAGCGACGATTAAATAGCCCCGTCAAAAAATCTTTGCGACTTAGCTCAAGAATTTCATGAAACGCTTCTGCGAGTTCAATATTCTGCATGACACGAACTTGAAGTTCAAACAAGGATTTTGGCGGCATGCTAATCACATCATTTGCCCCCAAGCGCAAGAACTGCACAGCGACACCGTCGATATGATCATCAGCAAGTCCAATGATGGGCAACTGTTGCTTAGAATACTTAGCGCGAATGGCATTTATCAGCGCAGCACCATTGATAAATGGCATATCCATATCGGTGAGCACTAATCGAATTTCTGTATTCTCTTCTAGCATTTCCAAGGCTTCGCGGCCATTCTTTGCTTGCAAAACATGAAAGCCATGCTTCTTTAGGAGGTTGCAAAACAGGTTGCGAATTGTCGACTCAGAATCGACCACCAAGATTTTCATGATCCCTTGAAACTGCACACGCCTAAGCAAACTGACGATTTGCCCATGATTGTGAGTCGCATAATCCATTACGTAATCTAAGACGTTTTCTGCACGAAGCATTAAACTTGCCTCGACAGGCAAACCATCGCTAACAACGATCACAGGAAGGGTTCCAAAAGCATGCCCACCAGGCCCCAGCAATCGCTGGTTGATGATCATGCCTAACACCTCAGAATCTTCGATGCTTATGAATTTTCGAGCATCGGAAACAGAGGAAAAGACCTTGCAAATATGACCAAGTTCTGTTTCAATTCTCCGAACCAATGCGGTTAGGCGGGTGGTACGATCTTCTACAATGACAACGTTCACGTCGGGATTCTATCAAATTAAAAGTCAAAATGAAAGGCAATTGGTTTGAAATTCCCTTCGTGAATGCTTACAATTGCGCCTGAGGTTTATCATGACAATTGGTCTCACCAAAATTTTAGCGACAATCGGCCCTGCTTCAGACTCTCCTGAAATGCTGCGCAAGCTGTTCAATTCAGGTGTTGAAGCCTGCCGATTGAACTTTAGCCACGGCTCCCACGAAGAACATGCGATTCGCATTGCACGCATTCGCGAAGTGTCTTCAAGCCTTGGGATTCCTATTTCTATTGTGATGGATCTCTGCGGACCAAAAGTTCGCACAGAGAATTTAAGCTACACGCTTACCAAAGATGAGATTTGGACGCTTGTTCCCGGTGCCGGAAGGCCTGGTAAGTTTGAGATTGGAGTTTCGCACCCTTCGTTGCATACCTTGGTTCCCAAGGGCGGACGCATTCTTCTCGATGATGGCAAATTTGAAATGGTGGTTCAAAGTGTGCTACCCAATGGCCTGCAATGCCAGGTTCGAGATTCTGGAATTCTCAAGCCACGCAAAGCAGTGAACACACCAGGCATCGACAATGGCTTAGAGATTCTGAGCGCCAAAGACCGCGCGGATATTGAGTTCGCGGTGGATAAGGGCATTGACTGGGTTGCAGTTTCGTTTGTACGTAATGGACAGGATATGCGCCGAGTACGCGATTTTTTAGCGACCAAACAATGGAACGCGCCTTTGATCGCAAAGATCGAAACGCCGCTTGCCATCGCAAATCTCGAAGATATTGTGCATGAATCAGACGGCGTTATGGTGGCTCGTGGTGACCTGGGAATCGAATGCCCTATCGAAGATATTCCTGTGCTGCAAAAGCGAATTATACGCCTCGCACAGTCCCATGGTAAGCTTTCTATTGTGGCCACGCAAATGCTTGAAAGCATGATCGAGAATCCACGCCCTACCCGCGCCGAAGTCACCGACGTTGCGAACGCTGTATTCGAAGGTTCACATGTGGTAATGCTTTCGGGTGAAACCGCGAGTGGGAAATTCCCGCTTGAAACTGTGCAGATGATGCGACGCACGTTGAACCATGCCGAGCAAGACCGCGAACCCATGCCCTATCGTCGCCCAGAAGGCATTGGTGAGGCGGGTGAAATTCTTTGGTCTGCACTGAGCTTACAGGCTCACATCAAGGCTGTCTGCGTTGTCGTGATCTGCGAATCTCAAACCGACGTTTCCATGGCTGCTTCCTTTGGTGGACGCGCACCTGTGATTGCCGTTTGCCGCACGAACGCTATGCTGCGCCGCAGTAATCTCTATTATGGTATTCAGCCCATGCTTGTACAAGGCCAAGGGCATTCATCCGAGTTCATTGCTCGAGCGGCAGATCAGATGAAAAATTTGAACATTGTGCAGGCCGGCGATCAGCTCATTTTTGTGTATCACGGACTGAGCGCGATCAAGTTGATACGAATTCCGGGCTAGCGACATCCGGTTTTTCTAAAGCTTCGTCTAATATGGTCATGATCACTCGGTTGCGACCATTTTTTTTTGCTTCATAAAGCTTCACATCAGCATCTCTAAAATATTCGCCGTCTTTTACAGGCTCTGCGAGGTGTACATGAACTGCACCAAAGCTTGCAGAGACCCAGCCGATATTATCGTTATGCTCATGTAAAATTCGTAGACCGATCAATTCCAAACGAATCGCATTTAAGTACGACTCCGCTTTCTCAGAAGTCATACCGATCAAGAGAATTCCAAACTCTTCGCCACCTATCCGAAATACAAAATCCGTGGGACGTTTAAGCATAGTCTTAAGCGTCTTGCCTACTGCATGCAAAACCTCATCACCTTTTTGGTGACCATAGGTATCGTTATAAAGTTTGAAATGATCCACATCAAGGATTGCAAAAGTCACGGGATCCTTAGCGCGCCTAGCTCGAATCAATTCTCGCGGGAAAGTTTGGTTGAAGTGACGACGATTATTGAGACCCGTGAGCTCATCGGTAATGGAAAGAAGTTCAACCTGCTTACGGCTCGATACATCATGGACAACAGCATGGAACCCTATCAAAACGCCCGCGCGATCGCGCATAGGACTCACACTCACTTCGGCCCAATACCGGCTCCCATTTTTTCGAGTACTTTCAATCTCATCGCGCCAGCCAAAGGTTGAAGCTAACGATCCCCAAAGATCGCGGTATATTTCGGGCAAGGCTTCGGGAAAAAGAATTTGGCGAAAAGAGCAACCCACAAGATCATTGGGCTCATAGCCAGCAAAGGCGGCAAAAGCCATACTCACCTGGATCACATTTCCATCGGGATCTGTGCGCAGAATCATGACTTCACTATCTACCAGCGTTTTGAATTCTGAGAGCTGCAATTGAGATTCAACAAGATCGTGGTGACTTTGTGATAGTTCATGTTTTAATTGTTGGACACTAACGTCAGCGCTCTGGAATTTTGCTTCTGCCCTTTTGCACGCAATGCATTCACGACGGAAAAAGACCAGCAAAATCGCAAGGGCAATACAAAGAATCAAAAGAAAAATAAGTGGTGACAAACCAACTCCCAAACGTTGTTAGCGCCAACCCTTTTAGAATAACAATATGCTAGCCCAGTTTCTAGACCAAAAAAGCCCCCCACCGAAGTGAGAGGCTTAAAAGATTCGATTAAATCAAATTATGGAACAGCGTAGTAGGTTGCTGCTGATTGCCAGTTACCAATCACAGCATCGTATCCAGCAACTGTCTGTCTCTTAATTGGACGAACGAAGGTCTTCAAATGAGTTCCCGAAGTCTGGGGTGGTACGGTGAAAGAAATCGGCGTGGTCGCTGGTGCGACAACAACTTGGTCTGCGGTGTACACCGGAGAACCGGTAGCGAGAGAGCCATCGGGATTAACCGCGAAAACGCGGATGATATAATAGTCTTCTGAGGCACCAGCCGTAGCCGTCACAGTCACATCTGTTGTCTTATTATCAACTCCATTCGTGGACTGAGTGATCACAACCGTTGCTGGACTAGTTGCGCTTGGTGCAAGCGAAACTGTAGGTGAAGCAACACCATAAAGATGAGTTGCGATTCCATAGTCATTGCGAGCCTTGATCATGATGCTCATTGCATCAACCTTGCGAGGATCAGCAACATCGACACCAGCCAGTGTAAGCGCATAATCTGCAGTTGTATCAAAGCGTGTTGTTTGGAAGTCACCGAGCGAAACAAATGGGTTTGTTCCAATAGCGCCAAAGCCTTCGTAAGCCATGACGGTATCAGAGCTAGTCCACTTAAGATGAGCAGTAGACACGTTTGTAGCTGTGTTGAAACTGTAACCAACAACATTCAGTGCAGTGATCGCCTTAGGAGTTTTCTGAGCCTTGAAGACTTCAATACCTGCAGCAGCAACGCTACCAATAGAGATCGCCACTACTTGATTATTCTTGGTGGTACCGTTTATAACAGCAAAGTACTTGTCGGTCACATCCCAATGGCCAGACTGAGGCAAGATCTGGACGGTCTTGTGATCGGACGAATAGGTTGTGTTCACCAAAATTTCTGGATTGCCGGCCAAGTTGGTGGAATAAACATGCACAAAGGTCTTTGCAGAATCAAGGCCAGTGGAGAAGGTATAGAGAGCAACTTCCGAGTTAGAATCTAAGCTATCGGTGTTGTTTTCCTTGACGAGAGCGAGGATTGGCTCGTTGACCTTACGGCTAAGCGGGATATTTCCTGATGTTTGACCAGCCTGAGTTGTGATCGTGGTGAAATCAATGGAGTTTGCGGCGGGGAGAGGAGCCCACTTGCCACTAAGCGGAATCAAGCGAACACTCTTGCCATCGGTAGACCAGGATTGATAGATCAGCTCGGAGCCGTTGATCTTGGTGGTCACTTTGCTTGTGTTGAGCGCAAGATTGAATGTCACCGAAATGGTGTCATGGTCGGTTGTGAGACTATCGCTTGCGATCACAGCAAGTGAACCTTCGGTGAAGGTTGGAGCTAGCGCAACAGCGGTACCTGGGAGCAACTGATCTTCTACGCGGGTTGTGCTAGCATAGCCTGCAACAGTCGCGGAGACATAGAGCAATTGACCGCGCTGGAACTGAGCATTCTTCGCAGAAACTGCGATGCCTTCAGGAAGACCCGAGAACGAGAACGCACCGTTGGCATCGGTTGTGGTGGTGATTGTTGGTGTTACCCAAGATACAACACCATCACCCAAAGCACCTGAAGTACCAAGAGAGGCAGCGACTGCGCTGAGGTCGATATTCACAGGAACATTTGCGGCAGCACGGACTGATCCGAGGCTATCGTAATGGACCGAGCCCGAAAGCTTTACACCGATCTTAGGCAAGTAGACCTTGTATTCGCAGGTCTGGATCGAGCTAGATGTCGTAACAGAACTGTTCACGCAGTTCGCTTGCAGACGGACATTCGCATAGGTGCTGTCTTTCTTGACTCGCACGGTGTACCTGGACTGTTCTACACCAGTAAACATCGCTTGGCCAACAGCATCGGTCGTTGCAGTCTTGGTGGTGCCTTCCAGTACAACAGAAACGCCAGCGACAGGTTGACCTGTCAAGTGATCGGTAACATCAACAACAAGATTGGCGATAGAACCGGTGGTCAACGCCTTACCATCCACGATCACGATCAATGAGTCTTGGCTACGTTCAACGACAGATGTAGTCACAGCAAGAGTGTTGGTGAGTGGCGTTGCTGGAACAACCGCAATCGCAGACACACGTGGAAACTGCGAACCATTCAAGGTGTATTCGTACATACCCACATACATCTGGACGCCTTCTGGAAGGCTGTCGAAGCTGTACTTGCCGCTATCATCAGCAGTGGTGGTATACAAAGACTTCATGTATGTATCTGCACCGAGATCGATAAACAAGTTTGCGCCCTTAGCTGCAACCTGGTTGCCATTAGCATCGATCACATAGACCGAGCCAGACTTCTTTTGGCCGATCTTAGGAAGACGAACAGGAACGCTGACATCCTGCATTTCAACACGCTGATCAACATTCGAAGAGATGTTAAACGAAGCAATGCGACTTGCATAACCATTGCGAACAACTTGAACGGTATATGTACCGGCATCAAGGTCGCTAAAGGATGCAATGCCATTGGCATCTACAGCCACGGGGCTTTTCTGACCTTGCAGAAGCACCTTCGCGCTATCCAAGGGCTGGCTAGTCAAGTTATTTACAACGCGAATCACAGCTTTCGCAGTCTTGCGCTCGCTAGCATCTCCGCTCATTTTTACGTCGCTGCCACAAGCGGCAAGCATAAGCATTGCGCCACCGAAAGTGAGCAGTGCTAGGGTTTGTTTCATCTTCATTATGGGTTCTCCTCTGGGGTGAATGATCGGCAAGATACTTCACTGCACGAACACTCCAAAGGGGCTTAGTCACAAATAACGTTGTCAAAACATCTGTTTCTGCGGAAATGTGAGCTTTATCACACTAAGCAAAAATGTAATCGGTCTATCTATACTTGGGCGATCCTATGGCCAGATATTCTGAGGAACTCATTGCGCAACTCAAAGCCAACGCGGACATTGTTTCCGTGTTGCAAACCTTTGTTCCCTTGCGCCAACGAGGTAAAAGTTGGTTAGGCATCTGCCCATTCCATGATGATCGCAGTCCAAGCATGTACGTCACCCCTTCCATGGGCATTTTCAAATGCTTTGCTTGTGGCGCTGGTGGCGATGTTTTCAAGTTCGTGATGGATCATGAAAAAATTGACTTCAATTCTGCGGTCGAAATGGTTGCGCAAGAATCCGGCTTTTCGTTGCCAACTCTTAAGGCAGAAAACAAAGCCGAGATGGAAGATCGCGCCATTGTGCTTGCACTCAACGAGCTCGCACACGAATATTTTTGCGAACAGATCAAGCACGCGAAGACTGCACAAGATTATATCGCAAGGCGAGGAGTTTCTGCAGAGATTTGTGAACGCTTTGGAATCGGATACGCTCCCGACAACTGGGATAGCCTCGTGAGCCTTGCTGCAAGCAGGGGATTTTCCCCCAAGCAATGCGTACTCGCAGGCCTCGCTAACGAAAAAGATGCCGGTGGAGTCGTCGATAAATTCCGTGGACGCCTCATGATCAGCATTCAATCGTTGACCAATAAGATCGTAGGATTTGGCGGGCGAATCATGGTCGATGGCACCAATGCGCCCAAGTACATGAACAGTCCCGAGACGCCTCTCTATCACAAGAGTGACATTTTGTTTGGATTAAATCATGCGCGACAGTCGATTGAAAAATCGGGTGAAGTCATTGTGGTGGAAGGATATTTTGACCTCATTTCACTCTATCAAGCGGGCATACAAAATGTTGTCGCAGTTTCGGGAACGGCACTCACCGAACAACACGCGCGGCTTTTGGCGCGATACGCAAAACGAATTTTTTTGGTATTTGATGGCGATGGACCAGGGCGCAAGGCTGCACGCAAGAGCCTAGAAACCCTTATGCCCATGGGTATGGAAATCCGCATATTGGTTCTTCCCGATGAAGATGACCCCGATGAATTGGTGCGCGAAAAGGGTGCGCAAGCTTTCCGCGATCTATTGCAAACACGTGCCCGCGATTTTTTGGATCACCTTTCTGCAGAACTTCCGCAACGCACTCCCGAAGAGCGCACGGTATTCCACAGCGAAATTCGCCGACTCATCGCAGCCATTCGCGACCCGCTTCTCAAACAAGAATATCTGAACCTAGCAACTCAGCGCTATCCAGTTTCTCGGCAGCTCATGGCTTCGATGCCAACGCTAAGCAGGCCGCCCAAGATCAAGCTCCCCGCCCCCACTGACGAAAATGAAATGCCTCCACCCGAGGCGATAATTCTCTCTCCGATTGAATCACGTTTCTTAAATCTAATGACCCGGAATCCGTTTCTCTGGAAAGCGCTTCATGCATGGTTTGATCCAGATATTTTTGAATCGCGAACACTGGTAGAACTACTGGATTCAGGGCTTGCAATCTATGAAGAAGACGGTGCGTTCGATTTGGCGAAACTGAGTTTACGCTTACCGAATACGTCTCTCGATTTGATTCAGCGCTTGCCCGAAGAAACGTGGAATGCAGAGACGGCACAAAAAGAATTTCTGGCAACACTTGTGCAAATCACCATCTTTCGCTTAGGCCGCGCACGCCAATCATTGCAAGCCCGCACACCAGAAACAAGCGAGCAACTTCGCATTGTAACAGAACTTCGCCTTGAATGCAATCGTTTTGTGAAACAACTTGAAGTAGTGAAGATCAAACTTGCTGGTGAGGCGGATAGTCTACAATCTGCATCATTATTATGGGCTGGATTACGTGAAGGACTCCCGAAATTTTTTTCCAAAATGATAAACGCTTGATTACATTGTTTTGAAATAGGAGTAACAGAAACCACATGGCGACTGCATCCAGCTACAAAAAATCAGCGACCCGAAATCTCGATCCAACATGGATCTATTTGAATTCCGCATCCAAGGCTCCCTTGCTTACCCGCGAACAGGAAGGTTCTGTTTCGCGCAGCATTGAAGAGATTCAAAAAAAGATTTGCCAAATTGTCTTTGAACTTCCCTCTGTCCTTGAAAGCTTGGTATTCCTTGGCGCAAAGCAGAAGGGAGAAAATCTCAAGGTTGAAGAAATTGTTCGATTGCCTCCACAAGCTTGGGAAAACCCTGCGAATTACAATCGCGAAGTAAAAAAAATCCAAGGAATCCTAACCGAGATTGAAGTTGATTTCGGAGTTTGGAAAGAAGCGATCGCAGTCTACACAGACGCTTCTCTCCGCGGAACTTCGGGCGCAGCTCTAAAGAAATTGTCGGATAAGATGGACGCTGCGAGCAAGACTGCACGCGAAACAGCGATGAAGCTTTCTCTCACCCATCGGCAAACAGATCGCCTCATTGAAGTTTTCAAAATGAAGGCTCTCGCGAATCCAACGCTCATGAAATCAATTGCCAAACTCGGCAAGTGGGAATTGCTGCGCAACACAGCGAAAGAGCGACTCATCCGTTGCAACCTACGTTTGGTGATCAGCATAGCCAAGGGTTACAGCTCGGGTGGCATGGAATTCATTGACCTTGTGCAAGAAGGCAATGCAGGCCTTATTAAGGCCGTCGAAAATTTTGATTACACGAAGGGTTATAAGTTTAGTACCTACGCAACATGGTGGATCAAGCAAGCCATTACTCGTGCGATTGGCAACAAAGGCAAGGTCATTCGCCTACCTGCCAATATGCAAGACATTGTGCGCAAGATCATTAAAGCTCAACGCGCTTATGTGCAAAAGAATGGCTGCGAAGCAACACCCGAAGAGCTTACTCAGATCACACAATTATCGATGAAGAAAGTCGTGATTGCCATGGAAGCCGCGCAAGATCCTGTGTCTCTCGATTCCTATATGGACGACGAAGACAAGAGCAAGCTTTCGGATTTCATTGAAGACCCAGCAGCAGGTCGCCCTAGTGACGCAACCAATTTGCAGACTCTGCGCAAAATGATTCAATCCGTTCTCGAATCTCTCGATGAGAAAGAACAAGAGATCATTGAGATGCGCTATGGCTTAGACGATGGTCGTGTACGTACTCTGAAGGAAACTGGAGACTACTTCCAGATCAGTCGTGAGCGCGTTCGTCAGATCGAATCAAAGGCGCTAGCAAAGCTCAAGCACCCTTCACGTACCAAGGCGTTAATGGATTTGGTACAGGACTAGGGAAAAAAATGATCAAAAGAAAGCCCGCAGGAATGAAACCGCGGGCTTTTTTTTATGGGTGTTATTTTCGCAGATATCCAAGCATTGAGATTGTCTCTTGCTTCTTATGAATCACAGCGCCTTTCTTGATCGATTTGTCACTCACATTTCCCGAAGCATCATAGATGTTTAAGTCAACTTGAGCGGTAGAGATAAGATCTGCTTGCACTTTGGCTAAAATCACTCCGCTACCGACAGCACGACCACTGCGCGTGATCAAACCTTTCTTGGAATCTGGAGTCCAAATGAGTGCAAAACTGGTTGAGCCTGTGCTAGATATTTTGGACGTATCATCAATAGAAACATGCGCGGTCTTACAAGTGATGAACTGCCCAAGCTGATCATAGAAGCACCCCTTCACCTGAATTTCAGTCGTCCATGCGAGCTTCCCATCAACGAGCATTCCTTGTAATACACGGCCATTACTATCTAGTCCATAAAGCTGAGGAAGGGATGCATCCACGCGCAGAGTTGGCATGGACTTCGATATATTTTGATCAACACTCTCACCCGTCGGTTCAGTGAAATTATGCGTGCTTGAATTCTGCAACAGCACATGGAAGTCACCCGTGGAGTCGCCGGCTTGCGGAACAAGGTTTACAACAACATTATCCCCATGCACCAAGGCTTGTACAAAGTTGGTGGTCATGCTATTTGAAGCGCCTCGAGTACCCCGCACAAGTACAAACGGATTATTTGTTTCTGCGCCATTCCCATTCAAATCTTGCACCCCACCCTTCGACGAATAAATCAAACGCGCACTATCCCCACCCAAAACACGATTGTCTGGGGAATCCTTGAGGCGCATGGAATAGATCCCAGTAACCTCACTGAAGCCAACGGAATCCACCTGCGGCGTCCATTCAGGAGCTCCGCTGCGCGAGTCTAGCACCCAGTTGCCCGTATAGGTGGTTGAAAGGGGCTCAGAGACGCGGAAGTAGGAAAGAGTGACATCGGTAGGGTCGATCCACATTTCGGTAAGCACAGGGCCGACCTTGTCTTCGAGGGGGATCACACGCTCAATATTGCGATTGTCAAACCACCCCTTCATCACAAGGGTTCCCTGCCCGCGCACGCCATTGCCACTCGTGTGCGCAAACGGAAGCGGAGTCAAGTCAAAAAGCCATTGTTCTCCACCCGAAGATGTCTTGGTAATCTTCACAATATCGCTAGAAAGAGCTGGGTTCAAACTATCTACGCGCAAGAACATGGTGTCTTGATTTTCTGCACCCCAAATGACTTGGAAGCTAGGGAAATGCTGGCTTGCAGCGGGTGAAGTTGCATAGGTAAGCTTCAATTGATCAGCACGACCATCACCATCGGCATCGAGCATCCAAGCCACAGGAAGCACTGGTGTTGAGAAAACAAGGGTTGCAGTATCGGTGTAGGTCGTGTTGAACAAAGGATCTACATAGACAACCACAAGCTTGTTGGTCAACTCTGAAAGCAACTGAGATTTAAGGTTGGATGTCGTGTTAAAGCTGAGTGAAGAATCGATGCGGCGTAAGTCTTCGGCAGAAACCGCTTGCCCATTAGACCAACGATATTCCACCGGTGCAGTAAGCCCGCTAACCGAAGCGTCCGTAACCGTCGCGCTGATTTGATCGATGGCAAGTGTGTCCGAATTGAACATCACTTTCGGGGTTGAATACAGCAAGAGGTTTCCGAAAATTGTGTCGCGAGGGTCGCTAGGATTTTTCCAACGCAGCACAAGAGTATCAAAGGGGGCGACTTGTAAAATTGAGTCCACACGACTTCCAGCCTTAGGGACTCCACGAGAATCTTGCCCAGAAAGCTTAACAGCTAAAGCAAACTGGTAAAGCCCATTGGTATTGACAGCAGGAAGCGTCACTGTCACAGAATCACCTGTCCTACGCGCGTACACAGTCATCTGTGTAGACGTTGACACATAGCGACGTGTATCGAGTTTTATCGCAAGGCTCTTCAGTGTATCTGAGTCCAAATGCGGAGTTTGTGCAAGAATTGTTTGGCTCACCAGCAAAGGGTTCGTGAGACCATTTACAACCAAGGAATTTCCGATTGCACATGTGGTCGAGAACATCGAGTCGATTGCAAAAACACCAGTATCTTTAGCCGCACCGCTTACAGACAAGGTAAAGACGGTGGTCTTTGTGCGAGGAAGGCCTGCGGAGTCTACGTAGTTCACATCCATTTCCACAGGGTTGGTGCCTGCAATTAAGGGGATCGATTGTGGGAACGTCACTTGCGCACTGCCACCAGGCACGGGAGTAGTTACACCAGCATAAGACGCTCCATTGATTTGCAAGTTCACAGTAGTTGGCTTCGATACATTGGAAATCATCTGAATGATTTTATTCATTACAGCTTTCATCTGAGCGGTATCGCCTGGGTTCACAATATTATACTGCCCGCCTGTTGTATCCGAAAGCTTGGCAAGGGTTGCGCCATCTGCAGTAGTGTCTGAGCCCAAGAAAATGCCATAGATCGGAGGAAAAACACCTGGGATTGAATCGGTCACACTCATGGGATTGAATGTCTTCTTGGTATTTTGATTAGGATATCCATCACTAATAAAAATGACCACAGGATTGGCGATGACATCACCCGGATTAAAATTCACCGCATAGGACTTTGCTTGCTCAAGTGCAGAATAATAGTCCGTGCCCGATTGACAACGATTCTGAACTGGGCCAGTCACCGCGGTCCAAGCGTTCACAACACTATCGCTCATGGAAAGAAAGTCGGATGAGAACAACTTGGTTGTGGTGCCATTGATCGCTGGGTTACAGTCGTTCGTTGATGACGCGGTCAAAGTAGAGTTTACCCCGGCAGCAAATTGGATATAACTGAACCAACCCGATCCAGAAATGCTATGCATGTATTGAATTGCATAGCGCACAAGCTTAGAGCGCCAATGGGCAGGATCACCGGCCGCATAACCATTCAAGGCCGAATCCATACTCGCGGATTCATCTACAACAAAAATCACCGCAGGCAACTGCGAGGCTGACGTTTTGAGAGGACAAAGGGTCAGGCCATTTTGGTTTAAACGCGTTACGTTCGATGGAAGCACAACCGTATCGCCGCCAAGTTGCGAAACGTTTAAGCAACTCTGGTTCGTGGACCAGTCAAGGGTACAGGTCTGCGCCATCGCAGTTTGGACAGCGAAAAGCAACAGCAACGCCACGAACAAGGTTCTATGCATAAGACCCCCACTATCAAAATGATAGTCGAAAGGTACTCTCAGATCTGAGAATAAATTCGGGCATTTGCTTTAAGCACCTGAATTAGTGAACAAACTGTGTAAAAAGCGTAGAAAACGACAACTTTTTGTGATGTCAAAACTTACAGTTTGAAATTCGCCTTAAGTTCAGTCAAGAATGTGAGCGCCTGTAGCGGAGTCATCTCTTCGGGCTTAACTTTGCGCAACTCGCTCAACACAAGCGAAGAATCTTCGTCGGGAGCAGAGAATAAATCAACTTGCGGCTTCTTCTTTACAAGCTCAGTCTGAGTACGATCAGAAGGATCGATTTGGTGTTTCTCAAGGCGCAATAAAATTCGTTGAGCCCTACGCACCACTTCGCTCGGAAGCCCTGCCATTTCGGCGACATGAATACCATACGAGCTATCGCATGCACCTGGAATAATCTTGTGCAAGAACAAAAGCTTTTTGCCTTCTTCACGAACAGTCACTTGGTAGTTACCGGCCTGCGGCAAAGATTCTATTAGGCCAGTCAGCTCATGGTAATGCGTGGCAAACAAAGTTTTTGCAGCACGCCGTTGATCATCATGCAGAGTTTCTGTGATTGCCCATGCAATGGATAAGCCATCAAAAGTCGAAGTCCCTCGGCCAATTTCATCGAGCAAAACCAAGCTGCGCGGGGTCGCATTGCGCAGAATATTTGCGGTCTCAATCATTTCAACCATGAAGGTGGAAAGTCCACGCGCCAAGCGATCCGAGGCTCCCACACGAGTAAAAATTCGATCCACAACACCAATGCGCGCCGATTGTGCTGGTACAAAAGAACCCATTTGCGCCATGAGTACAATAAGCCCTGTTTGCCGCAAGTACGTAGACTTACCCGCCATATTCGGCCCAGTAATCAGCATCAATCTCTTTTTCCCAAACCCCAGTTGCACATCGTTGGAAATAAAAGCCAAATCAGGATTCACGGCACAAATGACAGGGTGCACTCCACCTTGGATTTCAAGGGTATCGTCGTCGGTCATAAGAGGCTGTGTATAGCCTCGTTTGCGAGCCGCTGTGGCAAGACTTAAAATCGAATCTAATTCTGCGACAGCCTCTGCAGCGAACTGCAGCGCGGCACGCCAGCCATTCACTTCATCGCGAAGCGCACAGAATACTCGATATTCTTTATCATGAATTCGCGACTCTGCATTTAAGATCAACGCTTCGCATTCTTTCATTTCTGGCGTAATGTAGCGCTCACCATTGGCAATGGTTTGCTTGCGAATATATTCGGCAGGAACTTTTGCCGTATGCAAATTTGTGATCTCAAGATAGTAGCCAAAGACCTTATTGAACCCGACCTTGAGACTAGAGATACCAAGGCGTTCTCGTTCACGAGACTCTAAGCCAGAAAGCCATTCACGCGACTCTCGAATATCATCGTTGAGCTTGTCGAGCTCGGCATCGGCACCGGGGCGAATCATGTCACCTTCGCGCACCGTGATCGGTAATTCTTCTTGTAAGAACTTGAGGATATGTTCGCCTTGACCTTCAACGGCACAAAGCGTATTGCCTAATTCTTGAAAGCGCGCCTGCGGCATGCTGCGTGCAACAAGCCCCACAGCACAAGCCCGCACAAGGGATTTGCCTAAGCCCTGCAAGTCTCGCGAGTTTGCGCGGCCCGAACCCACACGCCCAAGCAAGCGCTCCATATCTTGAATCTCGCGCAGACAGGTTTTCATTTCATCGAGCGCTAAAGCTTGATCTACAAGGCCTGCTACGCATTCTTGTCTTTTGACAATGCGTTCTACCGACACTAAAGGGTGACTAATCCAATCGCGAAGTTTGCGACCACCCATTGCTGTCACCGTAAAATCAAGAACCGAAAATAGCGTGCTTGCTTTATCCTCGGAATTCAGCGGGCGAATCAGCTCTAGATTTCGCAAGGTCGCGGGGTCAAGAGTCATCGCATCCCCAAGGCTCACCACCTCAAGGCGAGTAATATGATCGAGCGAATTTTTCTTTTGATCGAGCACGTAAGCAAGCGCTGCACCAGCAACTCGCGTCTCGTTTTCACGTCCGTCGAGCCCAAGCCCTTCAAGGCTTTCCACCTGAAAATGTTTGGCAAGAATGGGTGCTAAAATTTTCTCATCAAAGAGCTCTGCACCAAGTTCAGTCAACAGCGCATTTTCACTCTCTAAATATTCTTTGACAGCAGAAGTAAGCACAGTACCCTCTGCCCACAGGATCTCGCGCGGGAGCCTGCGATAGAGTTCGCTTTCAAGTTCTGAACCATTTGCACTTGCGACATAAAAATGCCCTGTGGTAATATCGAGCATAGCCAAAGCCCAGCAGTCCTTGGCATCACGTGCGGGCCACAACGCGCACAGATAGCTCGGAGCCTTAGCCTCTAAGTTCGATTCACTCATGGCTGTGCCGGCAGAAATAATCTCGACCACATCGCGCTTCACAATCCCCTTAGCAAGCTTGGGGTCTTCGATTTGTTCGCAAATGGCAACGCGATAGCCCGCAGAAATCATTTTGGGCACATAACGTTCTGCGGCATGATAAGGAAATCCACATAAAGGCGTTGCACCCGTGGCTCCATTATTGCGACTCGTGAGCGTAATTCCCAATACTTTAGATGCAACCACCGCATCATCTTCAAACAGCTCGTAAAAATCACCCATGCGAAAGAACAACACGCAGCCTTGGTGCTTCGCTTTAATCTCATAATATTGGAGCATTAGAGGGGTGGTCATAATTCGTCAATCAGTGGAGAACGTTAAAGTTTTATAGTGGAGAGTTCCTTCACCTTGCTCGCAAGATCTTTTCACAAGAAACGATGAAGTGC
>Ga0302286_10001569_pt1 | contig 16792 bp, 12 predicted proteins | sample III_Fen_E2_3_FD_198765 | JGI IMG/M metagenome (GOLD analysis project Ga0302286, IMG submission 198765) | Peat permafrost microbial communities from Stordalen Mire near Abisko, Sweden - III_Fen_E2_3 | ecosystem: Environmental > Terrestrial > Soil > Wetlands > Permafrost | place: Sweden: Abisko...
TGAACCCCAAAGAAGGGCTGTTATCGTGATTGATAATGACCGCGATCATCACAATAACCATTGATACTAACCAGACAACAAAAAGTGAGTGCCTCAGCTATATGAGGCACTCACTTTTTTAGTATACTGGCTGTCGGTTTTCTGTGTAGTGACGGCTTCGCTCACAACCCCCTTTTTGTTACGGCAACGAAGCCGTCACTAAAACCACGAGGGTTATTGATTTCCGCCGGGCAGTGTCCATTCAGATACCATACCATCCTACCTGTTAACATCGGCATGGCTTTGTCGATGTCCGGTTTGTTCTAACCCTTCGTAGTACGACGGACACAAAGCCATCTTCCTGATTAAATTCAAATACACGTACAACCGCTTTCGTACGTGTTGAGGTATAATTCTACACATTGAGGTGTAATTACACACGCTCACACTTGTCTGTATCGGTTCATTTTCAATGCTTTCAGGCATTCATCACGTTTCTCTTCCACAGATTCGCCGGCAGCCCCCACCCAGCCGGAACTCCACCTGGAGATGCACAAACAGATCATGCCTCTCGTTGGATTCTGTTACCCGGATCCTACTTCTGATGCTTTTCACTGTCCTGTTCTACCCGCACACTCCAAACGGGCAGGTTGGCACCGAAACAGGAGATTTGCTTCCTTTCCCCTTTTTTGTCAAACCATCGACTCTTTTTGTTCTGTTTCTGCTCGGCATCCGGTCGTAGTTGAGAGGGGATTGCCTGGGGGTTGCCTGGGGGTTGGCTGGGGGTTGCCTGGGGGTTGCCTGGGGGTTCCGAGGGATCCATCCCTCGAAACCCCCAGGCAACCCTTAACAAACCCCCTTTCTGGAGAGACTAAGATTATATTGAATGAATACCTGAAATGGAGGAGCCCTGCTTAGGATGGCCTGTTGTACTTATCAATGAACCCAATGTGTCGGAACCGGGATGTGTATTCGTAACGAAACCTGCCTGAAAACAAGACAGCCTGCTACTTATTCTCTTCTGCAAAGGAAGATATGGATGATTTACTCAGGAGAATATAACGGGTAAATACCGGCACAAAAAGCAAGAATGATATTCAATTCATACATTCATTAAATATTATTTAAATTGCATTTTGTATTTATACACTACTTTTTTTGAATTTTTCCAATAAAAAACACGCATTTTTTATGTTTTTTAAAAGTTAAAAGTGCGTGTCCATGTTTTGAGTTTATATATACTTGCTTTTAAGTTAGTTACAAAATGCGTGTCCATAAAATATTTATGTTGTAATTGATACATATATAACAAAATATTATTATTTTAGCCTCGTGAATTATCGTTTATTTGTTTAAATTTAAAATTAATTACTTAATATGCTTTAAATTATTATACACAATTGCAAGTTATGAGAAAAATCACATTTTTCATTTTAGCAAGTTGCGTGTGCTCACACAATAATGCGCAACTCTCACAGAAACTCACCACCGCACACAATGCCTATCGGGCAGCGGATAATATCGTGAAGCAACAAATTGTGTTTAAAGACCCCGGCAGTTCCGGAAAAGGCCTGATCTGGGACTTTAGTACAATACAACCCATTAACGAGGAGTATTCTCTTACTTATTCTCTTCCGAATAAGAACGATTCCAGCCGTTTATGTGGCATGGAACACCGGACCCGCTATTATTACCGCCAGCAAAAGGACAGCCTGCAAGCTACGGGGTTTGAAAACTCCACCACCTTTATGGAATACAAAGTACCCGAACTGCGGATGCATTTTCCGTTTATGTACGGCGACACCCTGTTCAGTACCTTTGAAGGCAAAGGGGAGTATTGCCACCGGTTGCCATTGGCCGTAAAAGGATATACCCGTATAATGGCTGATGCGGAAGGGGAACTGAAGTTGCCGGAATTTGAAACGGTAAAGAAGGCATTGCGGGTACGTACCCTGCGCCATTATACCGAGACGGGGAAAGACAATCTGGAAATGACCCTAGTCACCTACTCCTGGTATGCAGCCGGTATCCGCTACCCGGTATTCGAAAGCATTAAAACCACCCTGAACAAGAAAGGGGATAGAAAAGACGAAAAGGGCGAAAGCATAAGCGATACTACCGTATTTACCACCTCCTTTTACTACCCGCCCGAAAAACAAACCTCCCAGGTACAAACCGACGCGACCCCAACAGAGACAACGGATGCGCTCGTTGGGGCAGCATCAGTATTTACCGAGGCACAGCTAATGCCAAACCCGGTAGTGGATAATCTGGTTATCAATTACAAGCTGACCCGTGCGGCAAAAGTATGGTTTACTGTACATAATAATACCGGTATCCCGCTTTGCCAAACTTCACCACAGAGCTTGAGCGAAGGCTATAATAGCACCAACGTGCCCATGAGCAGCCTGATAACCGGAGTTTATTCGCTGTACGTGCACGTAGATGATATGATGATGAGGCTGAATGTGGTGAAGAAATAAAAACATCATCATAAAAACACTAATTATTATACCATTATGCATAGCATAAAACAGACAATATAATCTTAATGCAATAAAAATATCCAGTATGAAAAAAATAATCATCGTGTGCATCCTTGCATTTTTACAATTAACCAACCTATCAGCACAACAAACTCCAACAATAATACCTCCATCACCGGCCGCTCAGGCTATTATGCGATATGGCGAGATTCCTGTTGATTATAGCACGGGAGTTCCAAATATTGAAATTCCTATTTATACCATAGAGGGGAGAAAATTAAAGCTCCCTATTTCTATCTCGTACCATGCTTCAGGAATAAAAGTGGAAGATGTAGCCTCAGAAGTAGGGTTGGGCTGGGTATTGAATTGCGGCGGAATGATATCCAGAACTATATATGAGCTACCTGATGAAGACAACGATGCCCAAAAAAAATATAGTTATGCAAGCCAATTACTTAATGATATAACTGCTAAGGCTCCCGCTTATAATTCATCTACAGGTTATACTAAGATTGATGATTTAGAAGAGTATTTTGGAAATAATTTTTTCAATGAAGATCCTTTGAGTGATAGGTTCTATTATAGCCTACCTAATGGTATATCGGGAGTATTCAAGCTTGATTATTTAAATCACAATAATTTTATCACATTACCCTATCGACCATTGAAATTTGAAAAGGTTGTTAATACTTTTGCTGGCTACCACAATAGAATAGTAAGTTTTAGAATAACTGATGAAAACGGAATCATTTATACATTTAAAAGTCAAGATGGTACAGGAAATTTTACGGAGTGGTATCTGACAAAGATTGTATCTGATGATGGCACAGAGAATATAGATTTTAATTATGCTACACAAAGTCAAGCAACATGGAATTATGCTTTTTCACTAGCATCATACAGCCAAGATATGGGTTATGACTGTGTTCCGATTCTCTACCCAATACCAGAATCAACAAGAACTCAATCTCCTGTATTATCAAATACATACGATACTCCTGTATTAAAATCAATAGTAAGTTCAAGTACAATTATAAATTTTTCATATCTAAAAGACAGATCTGATTTCAACCAACTATACAGATTGTATAATATAACAGTTTCGCCCGTTAATTCACCAAGTACTGTAGTCAAAAATATCAATTTTTCTCCGAAGTATTTTGGCTCAAATACTACTGATTATAGACTTGGTTTAGATAATGTAACCTTATGTACTCCAGAAAATACTCAGCCTCAGAAATATGTATTTACGTATGAAAGTCAGACATTACCACCTTATCCTATAAAAATGTCTACTTCGCCAAGCTTCAATGAAGACTTCTGGGGCTACTATAACGGCAGCAACTCTCCTACATTACTTCAGTCCGATTTTATTTTGTCTTCAAGTGATAAAACAGTTTTTGGAGCGAACCGAGAAGCTGATGGTGGAAATTACAGTCGGGCATGTATGATAAAAGAAATTAAATATCCCACCGGAGGGAAAACTATTTTCCAATTCGATCGGAATTATGCTCCTAATATTTATACATACAAAAGTAATTCAGATGGTTACGTTGGAGGGTTTAGAATAGCTTCCATTACAAACTACAATGAAAAAAATGAGGTCATCAATCTGAAATCATACGAATATAGTGGAGTCTATGCAAGACCGATAACAAGTATGCTTTTTGGCTATACTCAACTTGGAAGTTTTCATATTAACTTTACGGATCCTAATCAGGGTTGGTCAAAAGATTGTTGGATAAACTCTACAAATAATGTTTTGCTTTCAAATCCGGTGCTACCTCTTGAGGTCGGTTCTGGGTTGCCGGTAATGTACAGCAGTGTTACCGAATACAATGGAACCAATACAAACAATAGCGGCAAAACGATATATGAATATAACCCGCCCTACTCCCCTTCTGACTTTGAAAGCAATCCTGAACATCTCGCGCAGTTTGAGGAACCGTGGTTTTATACTCCAACCCATTATGACAAAGGGAACTATGTGCCTGAATTAATTTCCAAAACAGATTATTCTTTTGATGGAACGAATTACCATCCTATATCCAAAGTAAATAATGAATATACCAAAATTTCGACCCAAGAGTTTCAAACCGGGATAAAATTGTCTAGAACTCATCTATTTAAAACCCCAATAGGTTTTGGTTATGGAGACTCATTTATGCAAGATTATATTCAGTCCTATGTAGCCATTGATACCAAAGCCTATCAGGAAGCATCACTCATTACCAAAACAGACAATTATATTTATAACCCTACTGATGAGACAAAATATGTACTTAACACTACCAGTATGGAGTACGATCCTACTTATCTCAAATTATCTAAACAAACTACATCAACCAGTGTCAGTGGCAAGAATAAAGTCACTCAGTTTACCTATCCTTTCAACTATACTACGGCTCCCTATACCACTATGGTTCAGCAAAACAATATAGATCCTGTGATTGAACAATTGGACTATATCGGTACTACTTTTTTACAAGCTAAACGTAACAACTACGATTTTTTTCAAAATAATGGTATAATTGCACCTTCATCGGTCGATATGAAAACAGGATCCAACAATTACGAAACAAGACTGGTGTATGGGCCTTATGATAACATGGGTAACCTACAATATATAGCTAAAGATGATGCCATAAAAGTGATTTACTTGTGGAGCTATAACAAACAATATCCGGTAGCCGAAATTGAAGGACTAACATATTCTCAGATACTTAACTATTATCCACAAAGTTCCATCGACAATCTGGCAAACACTGCGAACCCTACAGTGGACCAACTTAATGCTATTCGCACAGCATTAAGCGGAATAAATGCACAAGTTACTACTTATACTTATTTTCCATTAGTTGGTATGGTCACTGCCACCAATCCCCGCGGAGTCACTACCAATTATAATTATGATGCCTTTTACCGTTTGATGAATATCAAGAATGACGATGCTAACGTATTGAACAAATACATATATCATTATTTTAATCAATAAGAAAGATCTATAAATTATGAGACAATATTATATAATTAGGGAAACATATAATTTATAATCGATTCTTTAAATATGATTTATTCAACTTTATGAACTTTCAAACTTATTCTATATGAAATCATTTTATGTAATTCCTTTGTTTCTTGGCCTACCTCTAGGGCTATTAGCCCAGACCAGCACGCAAAACTACACTGTTACCACCGTACCTTATCAAGCTGTGTCCGACCCAACTGCCTTGACCGATATCAACTCCAACTCTACCATTCAGTATTTCGATGGTTTGGGACGTCCAGTGGAAACTGTGCAAAAGGCCATAACTCCTACTGGAAAAGATTTGGTAAGCGGTATTGAATACGATAGTTTTGGACACGACTACCGTCACTTGATTCCCAAGGAAGTAAGTGGTATCTCGGGAGCTTATATTCCAGGTTTTTCATCGGAATATGCTACCACTGAGTATGAACCCTCGCCACTCAACCGTGTGACCGGACAATATGGTGCCGGAGGTGAATGGTATTCTGCCGGTAAAAAGAAAGCCATTGACTATACCACCAACGGCTCGGATGTAAAACATTTCTATGTGGATGGAACTCAGATAAAGTGCGATGGTTCATATGCCGATGCCACACTATACGGACAGAAGATAACAGATGAAGATGGAAAGACTACCGAACAATTTACCGACAAACTGGGACGTAAAGTGCTAAGCCGTATGGCAGGAGATCACGATACGTACTATGTGTACGACGATCTGGACAACCTGCGTTATGTACTGCCTCCTTTGGCTGCTGATGCTATGGGAACGAACACGAATGGTTTTGATGAAAGCGCTAATTCTACGCTCGGTCTCTACGGTTATATTTATCATTATGATGGACGTAAACGCTGTACGGAGAAAAAACTTCCAGGCTGTGACTGGATTTATATGGTGTACGACCGCGCCGACCGCCTGATACTGAGCCAGGATGGCAACCAGCGGGCAAAATTACCGACAAAATGGACAGTAACCAAATACGATATACTGGGACGGGTGCTGTACACCGGACTTATTAACAGCACCAACAACCGCGCGACCATGGATAGCACTTATTCAGGCAGTGTGACTCCCGAGAGTTACACGGGCAGCGGTGTTGTAGCAGGATATACCAGCAGCAATCTCACTCCGGTTACTGTATTGATAGTAAACTATTACGACAACTATGGTTTTTTAACTTATTCAGGTAATAACCCAAGCATTATGCTTTCGCCCGTTACATTAAACGGCTATGACACTCCTGATTTGGTTCATACAAAAACATTGCTTACAGGTACACGTGTTTATCATCTGGACAATCCTGCCCTGTATGAGGTGATAGCCAATTATTACGACAAGTATGGACGAATGGTACAGACCCGTGCCACCAATCATTTGGGAGGGTACGACATTACCTACAATGCCCTGGACTTTACGGGAAAGCCTGGCAAAACGTACAAGACTCATGGTATCAATGGAGCGTCAGCTACCATTACTGAACTGTATACCTATACCTACGACAAGGGCCAACGCTTGGATACAACCACTCATAGCCTGAACGGTGCCACTCGGGTAATATTGGCTGTAAACTATTACGATGCGCTTGGGCGTCTTTCAGCGAAGTCACTCCATAATAGTGCTGAAACTACTTATTATAGGTATAACATTCGCAACTGGATAACGAATATCAATAACGGAAGTTGGTGGAAGGAAGAGATATTATATCAGGATGCTCCCACTAATCCTCTTTACAATGGCAACATAGCCCAAATCACTTGGATGTATAACAGAAGACCAAACAAAGGTTATAAATACACCTACGATAATTTGAACCGCCTGACACAGGCTAACTATGGAGAACGAACCGGGCTTCACGCCTCGCAACACTTATATGACGAATATTTCGGATACGACAAAATGGGAAACATAACAAGCATTCAGCGTAATGGAGGACTAAACAACAAACTGAATCTTCATTACAACGGAAATCAGTTACAGACAGGAGATGTTTCCTCCAGCTCCTATTCCTTATATAATTTGACCGAATATACGAATTATTCTACCAACGTAGCTTCAGATCACCTTTATGATGCTAATGGAAACATGACGCAGGATTTGGATAAAAACATAGTGGCAATCCAATATAATGTATTAAATTTGCCGGACATAATCCAATTTAAGAATGGCAATCAGGTGATAAATACGTATAATGCCAATGGACAAAAGTTGCGCACAAAATACTACACGGCAATAACTCCGGTGATCGTGCCGGTGGGTACCATTCATGACGGCTATAGCGCAAACGATGCCACATTGAGCTTGGATGATTATTTGGGAAGTGTCTTATATGAAAGAGGAACGGCAGAGGATGCTGTCCACCACCCACTTACCAAAGTGATGACTCCGGAAGGGTATGTGGATTATGCTACAGGAGGGAAACCTTATTGTTATTTTCGAAAAGACCATTTGGGGAGTATCCGTGAAGTGGACACTTACCAGGGACCCATTACAGTACTGCAAAAGACACAGTATTATCCTTCCGGTACGCCTTTTCAGGATAGCTTTGCATCCGGCGAACAGGCTTACAAGTTTACCGGCAAGGAGATGATTACCATGCATGGCCTGAACTGGCAGGACTTCGGTGCCCGCTGGCTGGATAATGTAAGATTGCAGTTTACGAGTATGGATCCACTGGCGGAGAAGTATTATTCGATTAGTCCGTATGCTTATTGTGCTGGAAATCCCGTGAATAGAATTGATCCAGACGGAATGGATTGGGGTGTCACAATCGGGCAAGGAGATGGGGATAACCCACCGATGGTTATTCCCAACAAGACGACTGAAGCGATAGATAACACAGCAAAAAATGATAACACAGCAAATAAAATTCCTATGAAAATGAAGCCTATACAAGGACCGCCAGATTTAGCACTAAAAGAAGCTCTGAAAACTGAAAAAAGTACAGATAAGAATGCTCAACTTTCTCAAACTGATAAAATGATTGTAACTCCAGAGGATAAGGCAGTTTCAGGTAATCCAGTTGTTCAAGCTACAGTATTGAGTGTAACAAGTGCTGTTGTAGCTCCAGCTATAATTGCAGCAGCTGATAATGTAGCAGTAGCAGTACAAGGCAGTAAGTTTTTATTGCCGGTTCTCGCAGGAGCTGGGGCAGTAGAAGGTTTAGTTAAAGCTAAAGTAGAAGGACCACCAGATCTACCTTACTTTTCAGAGAATCCTGTTTTTAAATTATCCTCTGATTTATTCAGCAATGGAAAGACCTTATATACTCTATATAAAAATGAAAGAAAATAGATACTCGCCTTTAATAGTTTTTTTTGTCATATTTTTGGCTTTTGTTTTGGGAGACAGATTTTTAGGGAATGGCTATAGAGGCAGTCTTACTCCTGTTGAGTCTCTTACTTGGAAGGAAATATACTCTAGTATTGGAGAGTATTTAATAATTTCCTTATTGCTTACTTTTGGTATTTTGCAGATAATAAAAAAGGCTAAGAAAGTGGAAGCAAAAAATATGGAGAATGCACGCAAACGTATTGAAGAAAAAGAACGAAAGGGGAAAGAACGAAAGGAGAAAGGATCAAAATCGGATAATCATGATAAGAAATAGTTAAATATGCCTATTGACTACAGTAAAAGAAAAGCCCTGCGATCGCAGGGCTTTATTTATTTTACATATTGAGGAGCGAGAATCAGAATAGGTTTATTTGGCAGGTTGCAGATTCTGTTCAAAGAAAGTTTGAAATTTATTCTTGGTTAGCATTCCGTCAATAATACGATATACGGCATGTTGATCTTCCTGGTCTAACTGCGAGATTAACCTCACCTTTTCCGAAACTGTTTTATCTTCGATAACCACTTCTTTTAGTGTAACCTCTTCCGGGTTAATAAGCTCATCTACCGTAATACTGAATAATTTTGCCGGTTTCTGCAACTCACCAACAGATGGCTCCCGCATACCGTTTTCCATTTTGTTGTAATTAGGTACTTATTCTCTTCTACCAAGGAAGATATGGATGATTTACTCAGGAAAATATACCGGGTAGATAGCGGCACAAAAAGTAGGGACGATAGATAACTTATCCCATGTAATAAAAATAAATTTTATATAAACAAAACAATTAGATTCATTGTTTTGTTTATATTTAGTTTTCGGTCATGATTAAGTGGAAGCAAGTGACTTTTTTATCTTGTATCATTCTATTGATATTGGCATATGTTGTTGCACTTCATTATTTTTGGACTAAACTAAATAGTTTTTTTTTATGAATTAATAAAAGATGTATGATTTCAATAAAACGCTTAAAGGGATTACCATTGGAATATGAATCATTTCTGATAAACAGATATGAATCATTTAGTACAACATGTAGATATTTAGAGATATATCATCCTGATTCTGAGATAAACTATGCGCTTATCTATGAAAACGACAATTTAATTGAGCTGCTAATGTTTGAAAACAGAGGTGATACAACTGTTTGTATGAATGGACTTGTTCACATTGATCAGACTATCTTTTCTGAGTTTATAAAATATATATTTGAAGTCTTCCCAGCCATTAAAAAAGTAGAAATCGTACTTTCTTATACTAGTTATATGTTTGATAAATCGATTTTACTAAACAGTGGTAATGATTATGTCATAAAATTACCTTCAAAGATAGATGATTACATATTAGGACTTGGGCATAGTACACGCAAAAACATTAGAAACTATAAATCAAAATTGTTAAGAGATTATCAACACGTAAATTTTATTACCAAGTGTGGATCTGATATTGAAGAGAGTACTATTGATAGAATTATTCAACTGAATACTGCAAGAATGAAACACAAGGGAATAACTCCAGGAAAAGATAATGCAGAAATGCTTAATATCTATAAATACTCTCAACATTACGGAGTAGTTACCTATATTGAAATTGATGGAGAGATTGTAGGTGGCAATATTGCGTATATATTAAATAAAAGAATTTTCGGACATGTAGTTGCGCATGATGAGAATTTCTCAAAATATAGCATTGGAATAATATGTCACCTTTATTTAGTTCAAGTGGCAATAGAGAAAAGATTGTCAACATTCCACTTTTTATGGGGTGATACTGATTACAGAAGAAGATTCTTAGGGGAACCTCATTTATTGGTATCCTATTTTGTATACAGAGCATATTCACTCGACTTCCTGGTTACAAAAGCCAAATCAACTTTATCACAAACGTTGCTTAAAATAAGACATTCTGAACTTGCTAAACCGATCAGGAATGCAGTTAAATCATACAGAAAGAAGAAAATGGCAGCTATTATTTAAACCTTCTTTCTTTATGATGTGTCCTTCATTAAAGAAAAATGTAATACGGAAGGCTGTGATATGCTGTTCTTTTAAGTTATAGTGTAAAGTTTGGTATGTGATATTCAGCGAAGCACCTTGCTTCGTTTCAGCTAAAATGAAAGCTATGCCCTCCTCCATATTAATCACAATAGGACTTAGCAATAAAAGGCGCAAGAGATTGTGTCTTTTTTCTTTTACCGTGCGTTTATAATTCAAACAAAAGAATTATATTTGTAGTGTTAACAAATGATCTGTACAATACTAATTTGTTACAATACCTATAAAGGGATACAAGATGATTATTCCCTGATATCACAAGTTAAATGAGTGAAGTATGAAGAACGTAATTGTAGTTGGGTTAATTTGTTTTTGCATAGTTTGCATTTGTGCTCAGGGAAACGGGTCAATTCCTGCTAAAGACATTATTATTGGCCGAAGTTTTACCACAAATATAGATATCAAAGCAAAAGAATTTGTTTTCCCGGACCCGATTCATCAGTGGTCAATGAATGATTCAACAAAGGTGCTGACCCTGCAATTACGTGGGATGAAGGATGACGGGAATGAACTAAACGATACCGGCAAAGTATTATTCTTTGACTTGCCAACAGAACAAATCCGTTGGGAACAGAAGGTTAATTATCAGCAATCTACTGTAGAACAACATGATAATATCCTGATTAAAACTACTGATAATCAGAGTAGTTGTTTGAATAATGCTACCGGCGAGAACTTATGGAGTATCAAAAACTCTATCTGTTATGTAAATCCAACCCAAAAGATTGGGGTTGGGTATAAGGTTAAAAGTTCCGGTAACTTTACAAATATGTTGGAAGGGACTGATTTAAGAACAGGGCAATCACTCTGGAAGAGAAAGATTAACCTAGATTATAACCTGAATGAGATTCTTCAACTGAACGATTCAGTGATCATTGTTTCAGCGAGCGGTTTACATACGATACACCTGAAAAACGGGACAGGTTGGGACTATGATGCTCTTACCGGAAAGAAAGATCATTCGGCTACAGTGGGAGCCAATGTAATTAGTTTCGCATTTAGCATGCTTTTGGGGGCTGATTTTGAAACTACTACCGGCTATGATCTAATAACCGATGTGGTGTCGAATGCATTGGTGGATAGTACGGGCATTTATCTGGCCGATAAAGAGTCGATTGTACGCCTTGACCGGGATGGATTTGTACTCTGGAAAAACAATTTACCGAAGAAGCTGGTTAGCAAATCATCACTCTTTTTTAAAGATAGCTTGATATGCATGGTGAATGATGGATTTGCTTCTTTAAATTCTGAATCCATAAATTATGGAAAACCTTTTGTGGCTGCCTATGATAAAAATACAGGCAAAAAATTATTCCTCAACACGATAGGCTCCAAAAGCCAACAAATACTTTCGTTTGAAATACAAAAGGATACCCTGATCTTACTGTCAAAAAACAGAATTTTCAGATACTCATTAAAAGATGGCACAGAACTGTTTGAACAATACTTTAAAACGGATTCAGTGGGTGAATTCACTCAATTCGGAGAAAACAATATGTTTCTTATATCGGATTCGGCAACTGTAAAACCGTTATTGTCCGATTCAACTAATTTATATGTGGTCACCAATAAAAATCAACTTTTAATTTTAAATAATCAACTGGATATTACAAATATAATTCCCAATGATAAACTCTGTTTCTGTTATCTGGAAACGAAAGGCTACAAGTTTCTTGATGCTGGTGAATCGACCCTTGTCATCGATAAAAACAATAAACAGGTAGCCGAACTGGATATTTTGGGCAATGTGATGCTTATCGGTACAAAGCTTTTTGAAGTGCAAGGAAAGAGTCTTGTTGAAATTGATTTGGATCAGCTTATACCTGATGGCAATTAAGGGGACTAAGCAATTCATAATTCATAATTCATAATTCATAAAGAATAATTGCCGGAACACTAAAATGCACGCTTTTGTAGATTAGCAAATATATCATTAAATATCAATGTTGTTAAGTTAGCGTATTGCTTTGTGACTAGGAGCCTTTGTGGCAAGAAAATAATAGCCACTAAGCCACAAAAACACTAAGTTTCACAAAGAGTGCATTCAATCTAAATCCATAACTAAACGACATTACATTAAATATCTACGATTACTTAAATACGTTACTATAAAAGAAATACTTTTAAAATGAGCCATGAATGATTGAAAAATTGTTCATGGCTTTTTTATATCTATTTCTAGCGCTGGCAGGGGATGAATGTGCTGACGTGTATTTGTTTGGAGTTTAATTTCAAAATAAAAAGGAATTATTCCTGAAACATTGTTTTAAAATAGACTACCGACTGAATAAAAAAAACAAACCTGTTATTTATCTCTATTATAAATATTTAAAAACTTTTCAACCCATTATTAAAAATAGGCATGTGTGAATCATATAACTTTTATCGATAATTCTGTAACAAAACACCTGTTAAAAGTATGGATCTTTGCCTAACGAAACGGATTGATTTCTATTCGGGAACTTTGAAATTGTTTATCAACAAGAGGGCCGTTTTAAAAGATATAAATCAATAATATCCAACATCAACCAATTTACAATCATGAAAGCGATAAAAATTCAAAAAGTATTGATTGCCATGGATTACGATGAAACATCACAAAAAGTAGCAGAAGTAGGTTTCTCAATGGCAAAGGCTATGAATGCTGAAACAGTATTATTGCATGTAATATCCGAGCAACCGGTTTATTATTAGGCGTATACCTATATGCGTGAATTGCGTGTTGACATCATTGGGGATTTAAAAAAATCGATACAGAAATTCCTGGATAAATCGAAAGCATACCTTGGCGATGACTCAATAGTAACGATACTGAAAGAAGGGGACATAGCTCAAACAATATTAAATACGGCTGAAGAACTGAATGCTGATATTATTGTCATGGGATCGCACAGCCGGAAATGGTTGGAAAATATCATTATGGGAAGTGAAGCGGCAGATGTATTGAAGAAAACAACTATTCCGCTTTTTATTGTACCAACCAAAAAGCAAGCTGAATAACTATTCCGGTTGATGGTTTTGAAGATGAACTATAAGCAATAGCCTGAAACAACGGGTAAGTACTAAATCACACATCCTGAACTACATTCGTACAAACAGATAAGTAATAAAGACAATAAAAAAAACGATAATGAAGAGAGAAAAATTAGAAAAACTTGCATCAGAAAAAAATACTCCATGTGTTACTATTTCAATGAATACACACAGAACTTACCCTGAGAACCAAAAAGATATAATCGTACTGAATACTTTATTGACAGAGGCTAAGGAGCGTGTTATTCATGAATTTGGCAAACGGCCGGTAACTGATTTGTTAGAAAAACTAGATCAGATTGAAAAGGAAATTGACGTAAACTTTAATCTGGATAGTTTACATATCTTTCTTTCAAATTCTACAAAAGAGGTATTAAAGTCAACATGGTCAACCCGGCAAAACATTGTTCAGATATCTGAAACTTTTGCTGTAAAACCGTTGATAAAAGTCTTTAATCGCACAGTAGAATATCTTATTCTAAAACTTACAAAATCTGAAGTAAGGTTACTCCTGGCCATAAACGATGGCATTGTGGGAGAAATTAAAAATGACGATTTCCCTTTCGAGAATATTGTTGATGATTCAACCGACAGCGAGACTATTACCAATGGTAAGCAAGCGGAGAATTTAACCCGTGAGTTTTTCAATAAGATAGACAAGGCCGTGGTGAAAGTGAATAATAAAACCGATATGAAGTGTGTGGTGGTTTGTACGGATGATAATTATAGCAGGTTATTGAAAGTTGCTGACAAACCTTCGCTGTATATGGGATGGACCAATATAAACTATAATAATACAGCCAATCACTCCATAGCACATGATACCTGGAAGGTCGTAAATGTTCAGCAGAAAAAGGGTAGGGCAGAAGACATTAAGGAGCTGCAGGAAGCCGTCAATAAAGGGAATGTGATTACTGATTTGTCTGAGATTTACCGGGCTGCTAAAGAAGGCAGAGGAGATTTACTGATTGTGAATGATAATTTTCACCAGGCAGTAAGAATTACCGGGGAATTTTCATTGGATTTAGTAACTGATGTCACTTTGCCTGGAGTAATTGATGATATAACCAGCGATATTGCCTGGGAAGTGATTTCTAAAAAGGGTCGGGCTATATTCACCACTCAGGAAGAACTAAAGACTTTGGGAGATATTGCTTTGAAAGTGCGATACTAATAGACAAATAAATTGTATCTGATATAAAAACAGATTAAGGCTTTTGGATATTTAATTCTAAAATAGCTACTTACGTACATTTGAAAAATAGTGATTTAACGTGAGCTCGATATTACATTCTTTAGCCACGGGTCTTACCCGTGGCTATTGATATTCAATCCTGAAACGATTAAATATGATATCTTACATTGATTATGAAAAGTTTGATTATTACCGGTTCTCGTCAGATTAGTTTTTGTGATATAGTCTTATTTTTAAAGTGTGTTGTCCGGTATAGCATATATCCCGTGTACTTTGATAAACTGACAACCAATATTGCGATTGTTTATTAATGAGCTATTTATTGATTTAAATATTGAATTTTAAACTATTAATATTCATAGTTCAAATGAGAACACATATACAAAAAGTATTTACTGTTTTAAAGAATGCTTTTAAGAGTTGGTTTGCGAAAGATCCGTTTCATGAAAGTGCAGTGATAGCTTATTATGCCATTTTTTCATTGCCGGGATTGCTCGTGGTGATTATGACCTTGGCAGGGTACTTCTTCGGTCGTGAAGCTGTGAATAATCAAGTGGCATCACAATTTAGTTCCACTATGGGAGCTGAAACTGCCAAACAAATACAGGATATGATCATTCAAGCCATGAAACTGAAAAATACGGTATTGGCAACAATAATAGGACTTGTTACAATTCTTATCGGTGCAACAGGAGTATTTGCCGAATTTCAAAACGCATTAAATATTATATGGGAAGTAAAAGTAGATCCAAAGAAATCCGGAATTTGGGAAATAATTAAAGTCCGGTTATTTTCATTTGGTTTAATTGTTTCCATAGCCTTTTTACTGATTGTGTCACTTCTGATTTCAGCAGTTATATCAGCTTTTGGTAATTGGTTGACAAGTCATTTCTCCGATTCGTTTTTATTGGTTTTGCAACTGCTAAATTCCGGTTTATCTTTGACTATTCTTGCAGTATTGTTTGCACTTATGTTTAAATTCTTACCAGATGCAAAGATAAAATGGAAACATGTATGGATTGGATCGTTTGTTACTGCTTTCCTGTTTGAGATAGGTAAATTCGGACTGGGGTTTTATTTCGGAAAAGCGAATCCCGGTACCGGTTATGGTGCTGCAGGATCGGTTATTTTAATTTTGCTTTGGGTGACCTATACTTCCATGATTGTCTTCTTTGGTGCAGAATTTACACATGCTTATGCTAACATGTTTTCAGGATCAGTTGCCCCGACGGAAATTGCGAAAAAGAAAATCCAAGTTAAAAGCAAATAACCGAAACTAATTTCTTGTATTACCTTCCACTATTGGATTTAAAATTATTTAGCATTTAATGATTTCTAATTGTTTCAACGATGATAAAAGAAAAATCAGCTACTATCAACAACCCTGAAAAACTTACCGGTTTAACCAATTCCCAGGTAGCTGAAAAGCTACGTTTGGAAGGACTGAATAGTCTACCATCTTCAAAAAAGAAAAATCTATTTACACTTGCACTGGGAGTTATTAAAGAACCCATGTTTATACTTTTGGTTGCTTGTGGAAGCTTGTATCTGGTCTTAGGTCAACTACAGGAGGGATTAATGTTGTTGAGTTTTGTGTTCGTGATTATGGGCATTGAATTTTTTCAGGAAAAGAAGACAGAGAAGGCACTTGATGCCCTGAAAGACATGGCAAGCCCCCGTGCACTGGT
>Ga0302286_10001570_pt1 | contig 16787 bp, 14 predicted proteins | sample III_Fen_E2_3_FD_198765 | JGI IMG/M metagenome (GOLD analysis project Ga0302286, IMG submission 198765) | Peat permafrost microbial communities from Stordalen Mire near Abisko, Sweden - III_Fen_E2_3 | ecosystem: Environmental > Terrestrial > Soil > Wetlands > Permafrost | place: Sweden: Abisko...
TGATAAGAGAGAATCCGTAATCTGTCATATGACTGATGTTACAGTTACTATTAATTCTGAATATTTACAAGTAACAAATTAAATTTTCCCACCATGAACTACTTACATCTCACACCTCAAAATTCCCTTTTCGGGAGTGGGGGGTCTAAGCAAACTACTCACACTTTTCTGATGATCGAGCCGGTTGCTTTTGGGTTCAACGAGCAAACTGCTGTCAATAACTACTTTCAACAACAGGTTGTAGAATCCGATAACGACATTCAACTTCAGGCACTTGCCGAATTCAATGAAATGGTCGAACTGTTACGATCCCGAAAAATAAATGTATTGGTTGTCAGGGATACACCCGAACCCCATACTCCGGATTCCATCTTCCCAAATAACTGGATTTCCTTTCATGGCGAAGGACAGGCGGTTTTGTACCCTATGTTTGCGCCCAACAGACGCAATGAACGCAGGTACGACATTATCGAATATGTATCTTCACTGGGACCGAAAATTAACAATATTGATGATTTTACCTTTTGGGAAGAAGAGAACCTGTATCTGGAAGGAACCGGCAGCATGATTCTCGATCGTACGAATAAAATTGCATATGCTGCTTTGTCCGAACGTACCGCAAAAGCAGTATTTCTGGAATTTTGCAGAGTCTTTGAATTTAAACCTGTTTATTTTTTTGCCAATCAAACTTTTTTCGGGAAACGACTGCCCATTTACCATACCAATGTGATGATGACAGTTGCCGATGAATATGCTGTAATTTGTCTGGATACAATTGATAATCTTAAAGAGCGCAAGGTCGTTGTCGATTCATTGGATAATTCAGGAAAGGATATCATTACTATCTCGGAACACCAAATGAATTGCTTTGCCGGAAATATGCTCCAGGTAGAAAATGAAGCAGGTAAACTTTATCTTGTCCTTTCGCAATCAGCCTACGATTCGTTGGACCAAAAGCAAAAAGACCGTTTATCTTCTTATAATGAGTTGATTGTTGTCTCCATTCCAACCATCGAACGGGTAGGTGGTGGTAGTGTCAGATGCATGATGGCGGAAGTGTTTTGATGTGATGATGTGATGATATGATAATGTGATGATGTGATAATGAGTTGATGAGATAATGTGATGATGTGATAATAAGTTAATATGATAATTAGTTGTTTTGATAATTAGTTGATAAAATGATAATATAATGTTGAGTTGATATAGTGATGTGATGATTTTAAGATTGGATTAGATGAAGAAATAAATATATATATCTATTAATGAATCAATGATATACAGTGTTTAACCCGAATGATTAAATAGGTTTAGCTCCAGCTCTGAATTTTCAATAGACTCCAGCTTTAGCTGGAGCAAAAAAATCATAATCCAAATTGGCTTTAGCCAAATTAAATTCTATTCTAATATTGAAAATTTGTATTTTATATTTTGGTTGAAGCTAATATTATGTTTCAAATCAATACTTAAGCTAAAGCCGGAGGCAATTAAATCAGGAGTTTAAGTAACTATACCAATAATTAAATTTGTTGAATTATAACAAAATTGTCAGATATCAGGATTAAACCGAATCTTAATGGTGAGGTTGAACTTAAAATAAAATAAACTAATTATATGAAAAATACAAAGCAAACAGCCACAGAGTTGATGGATCTTGAGAATAAATTTGGTGCCCATAACTATCACCCCCTTCCTGTCGTCCTCGACCGGGGCGAAGGAGTTTTTGTATGGGATGTTGATGGAAAAAGGTATTACGATTTTCTGTCGGCATATTCGGCAGTGAATCAGGGACATTGTCATCCAAAAATCATAGATTCGCTGATCGGACAGGCAAAGAAACTTACCCTGACATCCCGTGCTTTTTATTCTAGTCAGTTGGGTAAGTACGAGGAATTTGTGACTTCTTATTTTGGTTACGATAAAGTACTTCCGATGAACACGGGTGCCGAGGCAGTGGAAACAGCCATCAAACTTTGTCGTAAATGGGGGTACGAAAAGAAATGCCTTCCCGATAATTCAGCACAACTGATTGTTTGTGAAAATAATTTCCACGGCCGTACCACCACCATTGTTTCATTCTCCATTGATCACGATGCCTATGACCACTACGGTCCGTATACTCCTGGTTTTATTGTCATTCCGTTCAACAATGTCGATGCCCTTGAAAAAGTACTGAATGAAAATCAGAATATTGCAGGTTTTTTGGTAGAACCTATCCAGGGCGAAGCCGGTGCTTATGTACCTGATGACGGGTATCTTAAAAAATGCTATGATCTTTGCCATCAGCACAACGTGCTTTTTATCGCGGATGAAGTTCAGACCGGCATTGCCCGCACCGGTAAACTATTGGCCTGCGACTATGAGGAGGTACATCCCGATATTCTGATTCTTGGAAAGGCTTTATCGGGTGGCGTTTATCCTGTCTCTGCTGTTTTGGCCGCCAACAACATCATGGAAGTATTCCTCCCCGGTCAGCATGGATCTACTTTTGGAGGAAATCCAATGGCGGCAGCAGTTGCTGTCACGGCTCTCGAAGTTATCAGGGATGAAAAACTGGCGGAAAAGGCTTTTGTTTTGGGTGAAATTTTCAGGGATGAAATGAGCAAACTCTGCGAATCATCTGCTATTGCATCTTTTGTCAGGGGTAAAGGTTTGCTGAATGCCCTGATTATTAACAACGAAGGGCATACCAACCTGGCTTGGGAAATCTGTTTGAAATTACTGGACAACGGACTTCTGGCCAAACCAACCCATACGAATATAATTCGTTTTGCACCCCCTTTGGTGATCACCGAATCTCAATTGTTTGAATGCATTGATATTATCAAATCAACAGTAAATTGGTTTGAGAATAAACCAGCCACTGTACTTCTTACTGGAAAGACAATAATTGAATGATGTAGGAGGTGAAATAACCGATGAGTTCCGATAAATGCAATATGTTCACCTTGAACTGGGTTTCTGCAATAATGATGGCAAAAAGTCCCAGCGTGCCATATTTGTAAATATTCATCATCAGCTTTGGATGTATCTCTTTTAAAAATGTGAGGTAAAGGTGCGACCCATCCAACGGAGGCAGCGGAATCATATTGAAAACAAATAATCCAAAGTTGATGACTCCCCACATCATGATCATGTTAATAACTTCAAGTCCGAACTTTGTGGCGTTGAAGAAATCATTAATATACAGTAGCCTGGCTATAACAAAGAAAAGCAGGGCGATCACAAAATTTGAAATCGGACCTGCAATAGAAATCAGGATCTCATCCCTGTGTTTATGTTTTAGGTTATCCGGGTTGAAAACTACCGGTTTAGCCCATCCAAATCCGGCAATCACAATTAAAAAGAATCCCATCCAATCGATATGTTTCAGGGGATTCAACGTTAATCTGCCATCCAGTTTAGCCGTGTTATCACCCAATTTATAAGCTGCATACGCATGCGAAAACTCGTGCACCGTCAACCCGATTACTGCCGCCGGTATTATTTTCATCGATTCAATTAATTCCATCCTATATTCCTATTGTTAAATTGGCATTTTTCTTTCCACAAATGTACAATTTATTTCGATCATTCCGAAAAATGAACACTACATACGAAAATTTGAAAGTAAAAAAGTATACATTTGTGAATACAACTAATTGAATGATAATGTATTAAACTAATTAAACGACAAATTTCAATGTTATTCAGGCAAATAAGTACCTTTTTTTTAATAAAATAGTCAGTCGAATGAAGATCCACAATCAAACTAGCAGGTTGATGTTTTAATGTGAATGAGCAAAAATATATTGTCTTATTTTTTAAACCTAAACGAATCAGTCAGATTAATCTATCTGGTTTAAACCTTTTTGATAAATAAAAGAAGTGATTTTATTCAGATGTATAAAATATAAGCATAAAGATAATTCAGGAAGTGAATATTTCATTTAATCAGATTAAAAATATTTTGTAAGTAACTCTATTATAAAACTATGCATTTTTGTTGCTTCTGTTTTACTTTGGTTCTCAACCTGTTTACTAAATTATTATTATATATTTATAGTTCATTTAAAAATATATTTTAGATCTATTAACTTATTAATGATGAGAGTTATCCAAGAGATATCCGTAAGTAAAGTAAGAGTATACTAAGAAAAATTTGTTAACCTGATCCGGACGAAATGTTATGATAAGGTACGACAACAGGAAATAGTAAGGGCATACTGAGCACAACATACTTTTTAAAAAGAGAGTTTTCAAAAAAAATAACGGATAGTTTACCTGAAAAAAGGATATTACCTCAACTTCATAATCTAAAAAGGGTTCGATTTCAAGCTGAATTTAAAAAAGCCATATAAACTGAACTTAAATCAGCTCTCATAATTCTCAAGATGGGCTTCGCTGAAGGCTTACCCATTATTATGCGATGGAATTAAGAAATAAATGAACAGGAATTTAAAGAAAAAAATGCGTTTATAAACCTGATCATTTACGCAAAAGCCTATTCATTATAAACAGGAAAGATGGTTCGGATTGATAACTTTCCATTTCTTATTGATAGACCAAAATCCTATGGAAAAGCTTACAGGGAAGTGATAGCATCCGATTTTAATTAAACGGGAAATTATAAAACTTTGATTTAGTCCGTTTGTTGAATCATGGGATTTTTAGTACTTTTGTATTTTATTTCCAGCCCATTTTTTTTGGAAAATAAATTGTAAACAGTAACCAATACTTGCAACGTGATTGAAATTATACCTGCCATTGATTTGATTGATGGAAAATGTGTCCGCCTTTCGCAGGGCGATTATAACCAGAAAATTGTCTATAACGAAAATCCGCTGGAAGTGGCTAAAATGTTTGCCGATGCTGGTATTCGCCGCTTGCATTTGGTAGATCTGGATGGTGCGAAAGCCCACCACATTGTGAATCACAAAGTGTTGGAACGAATTACATCATCCACAGGTTTAATCGTTGATTTTGGCGGTGGACTTAAATCGGATGATGATTTGCGCATTGCCTTTGAATGCGGGGCCAGCATGATCACCGGGGGAAGCATCGCCGTCAAGAATCCGGATATTTTTTCGTCCTGGATTGCTAAATTTGGTGGAGAGAAAATTATACTCGGGGCTGATGTGAAAGAGGAAAAAATTGCAGTGGGCGGATGGCTGGAAACGACAGAACTTGACTTATTGCCTTTTATAAAGAACTATATCGATCAGGGTATTAACAAGGTTATTTGTACCGATATCAGCAAAGATGGCATGTTACAGGGAACAGCAACAGAGCTTTATAGAAAAATTCTTTTAGCTCAACCTGATTTGTATCTGATTGCCAGTGGGGGTGTAAGCTCCATGGAGGATCTTGAACAATTGCAGGAAGCCTGTGTGCCGGCTGTGATCATCGGGAAGGCAATTTATGAGGGTCGAATAAAACTAAAGGAATTAACCCACTTAATTATTAATAATTAAAAATTGAAAATCGATAATTTGATAGTACATTTGTCGGTTCGAACTTAAAATACGAAAGTTATTATGCTAAAAGAAATTTTATCAGTTACCGGGAAACCCGGTCTTTTCAAACTTGTTTCTCAAGGTAAAAATATGTTGATCATCGAGTCACTGAGTGATGGAAAACGAATTCCTGCTTATACAAAAGATAAGGTAGTATCACTGGGCGATATCGCAATTTTTACGGAAGACGCTGAAGTACCGCTAGGTCAGGTTCTTGAAAGTGTAAAAGCAAAAGAAAATGGTGGTCTTTGTTCCATCGATACAAAAGCCGATAACGATAAACTTCGTAAATACATGCTTGAAGTTCTTCCTGAATATGATCGTGACCGTGTTTATCCAAGTGATATCCGCAAAATGATTGCCTGGTATAACATCCTGATCAATGCAAAGATTACCGATTTTGTAGAAGCAGTAAAACCAGAAGAAGCAGTAGAAGCTGTGGAAGTTGTTGCCGAATAAGTTTAAAGTAATAGTTAAATGATCAAGGTACTGTATTCCATCCCGGATCCTGTTTCAATGTATACGGGCAGGTTCTCAATTATAAACGGTGGATACTGACGACTTATTGTTCTCATCTCTGTTATTCAGAATGAATGGCTTTTAATTTAAAATATCAACGGATAGCCTCTGAAAATTCTTATTAGTTCAAAAAAAATGAATGTAAAATCGATCTGTGAACTTATTGAAGAAATTGCTCCATTGTCGTTGCAGGAAAGCTATGACAATGCGGGACTTCTTGTTGGTGACTCACACATGGAAATTGATTCGGTTCTGGTAAGCATTGATATTACCGAGGAGGTTATTGACGAAGCGATTCGTAAAAAATGCAAGATGATCGTTTCGCATCATCCTCTTATATTCACAGGTTTAAAACGGCTGACAGGTCAAAACGAGGTTCAGCGCTGCGTTGCAAAAGCCATTAAAAACGACATTGCCATTTATGCGGCACATACCAATTTAGACAATGTGCTGAATGGTGTAAGTGGAAAAATGGCTGAAAAAATAGGGTTGAAAAACATTCGGATTTTACAGCCTAAACAGGACCGGCTATTAAAATTAATTACGTTTGTGCCTCACCTGCATTCGGATAAAGTACGAAAAGCAATCTTCGAAGCAGGAGCAGGGCAAATCGGAAATTACGATTCGTGTAGTTTCAATGCCGATGGTGTCGGAACTTTCAGAGCGAATGAATATGCCCGACCTTTTGTTGGTGTTACAGACGAATTGCATTCGGAACCCGAAACCAGGATTGAAGTGATTTTACCGGATTATTTAAAAACCGATATCCTTGAAGCATTGCTGAATGCACATCCTTACGAAGAACCGGCTTATGATTTCATCCCGTTGCAAAATGCCTGGAATCAGGTAGGAGCGGGGGTTGTAGGAGAATTGGATCATCCGGAAGATGAATTGGACTTTCTAATCCGGTTGAAGTCGATCTTTAAAATTCCTGCTATCCGTCATACAAACCTGTTGGGAACTAAAATTAAACGTGTAGCGGTATGTGGAGGCTCCGGAAGCGGATTTTTAAAAGATGCCATGACTGTCGGTGCCGATTGTTATATTACAGGTGATTTCAAGTATCACGAATTTTTTGATGCCCAAAAGAGGATTTTGATAGCCGACATTGGACATTTTGAAAGTGAACAGTTCACAAAAGACATTTTTTTCGAGATAATTACAAAAAAAATGCCTACATTTGCAGTCCAAATTTCAGACAGTAAAACCAACCCCATAAACTATTTGTAATCAATATGGCTACAGAATTAAAAGCAGAAAAAGAAATCACCGTAGAGGAAAAATTAAAAGCCCTTTACGAGCTTCAAAAAGCGGTTTCTAAAATAGATGAAATAAAGATTTTACGTGGTGAACTCCCTTTAGAAGTACAGGATTTAGAAGACGAAATTATCGGCTTGAATACCCGTATGGAAAATTATGAAACGGAGATTGCTGAAATAATTACTACGATTTCGACAAAGAAAATTGAGATTGAAGAATCAAAACTTAAAATCGCAAAATACAAAGAGCAACAGGATAATGTTCGTAATAACCGTGAATACGATAATCTCTCAAAAGAAATCGAATTTCAAACCCTTGAAATTGAATTGAGCGAAAAACGTATTCGTGAATTTACTGCAGGTCTTGAAACAAAACAGGCAGATCAGAAAACAACAGCTTCAGCTTTGACTGAACGTAAACTGGATCTGGATTTGAAAAAAGGTGAGTTAAACGAAATTGTCTCGGAAACAAAACAAGAAGAAGAAAAACTTCGTGAACATGCCAAAGAAATAGAATCGCTTATTGAACCACGTTTAGTAACCGCTTTTAAACGTATTCGTAAAAATGCACGCAATGGTTTAGCTGTTGTTTATGTACAGCGTGATGCATGCGGTGGTTGTTTTAATAAAATTCCGGCACAACGCCAGTTGGACATTCGCCTTCGTAAGAAAATTATCGTTTGCGAATATTGCGGTCGTATTTTAGTCGATCAGGAATTGGCAGGAGTCGCTCCGGCAACTGAAGAATAAGAGATTTATTTACTTTCTTTAAAAAAGAGTTCGAAATTATTTTCGGACTCTTTTTTTTTGTGCGTTAGAATGAGATGTTCCCGTACAAATACCCACCCTCAATTGTATATCTGATTCTCAGGATGTTTATACAACTATAATTGACTGAATATCATTTGTTTAATCGCTTATATCACCTACTGTATTTTATCTCATCTACATTTTATGAGTTTTCTGGCTTGTCAAAACAGGTAAAAGGGGATAGTCGGGTTAAAAAAATAAATCATGATTAAAAAATCAGGTTCAATTCCATTTATTGAAATATTTTTTTCAACATGATATTCCGAGCTGTCATTAATCTTCATATTTCAAATCATTATTCAACAGGTGTTCAATTCTAGAAAATCAGATCTTCCTGCGAATATTCCTTCCTGAGCAAAAAATTAATTTTTCTATCCATTTTAGGTAACATTACAAATATATCTATTTACAAATGTAATATTATAAGATATTCACAAATATATTTGATAATATTACAAAAGTATTTAGAGATAAATGATTAGAATATTACAAATGTGTTTGTAATATATTCACAAAAGTGTAATATTTTACATAAGGCAACATATTATTGTAAAGTACATTTAAACATACAAATATAGTATATAAATATCTTATAATCATATGTTTAGTATAAATATATGATTTTTAAGTTCATATATATGATTACAATCATACAGAATCAGCCCTTATTCATTAAATAACATTAATGCAAATATTTAAACGCCACATAATCAGTATAAATAGCCTATTATATATATTATTCTTGTTTATCTAAAGAATTCCTTTAAAGTACGCCTGTATGCACCTTAAATAATGGGTTTAATCCATATTAGTTTTGTAAACTATGTTTTCTCTTGTATGTTACAAATGTAATTATACAAATGTATAATAATACAACTGTGAATGATTTGCATATGTGAATCGATTCACATATCTTTGTGAATTATATAGAATTGTACAATTCACATAAATATCGTATTTTATGGACGAAAAAGATAGAATAGAGAAAATCATGCTGAAGGAAGAAATGAATTCAGCAGTGTTTGCTACAGAAATTGGCATACAAGGTTCTACACTCTCCCACATTTTAAATGGTAGAAATAATCCGAGTCTGGAAGTACTTAAGAAAATTCTGAATCGCTTTCGTACAGTGAGCTCAGACTGGCTTATTTTAGGGGTTGGGTCAATGTATCGGGTAGAAAAGCAATCTCAGACGCCCACATTGTTCGATTCATTAGACGAAAATATCACTAAATCAGGTACTTTAGAGTCAAATCCAGTCGAAAAAAACAATCCGGCTTCTCCACTCATCCAGCAAAAAACTACGCATGTTCAGGAACAGCCTGTACAAACACAAGTCGAATCGCAACATCCCATATTTTTACCTCCGGCAGAACCAAGTACTAAATCAGTTCGAAAAATTATAGTCTATTATACCGATAATACTTTTCAGGAATTTAAGTCTTAGTTAGTAGTTGGTAGTTAGTAGTTGTTGATTGTTAATGCCTGAATAACGTTGACCGTTTTATTACTGATTTTTTCATTCAAATTAAAAATGTTGATGCCTGAATAACGTTGACCGTTTTATTACTGATTTTTTGGATTAAATGTCTGTAAGAGTCCTTATTTTTGAGGATAAGCAATAATTCCACCGGCTTTATACACTTTCTTCTCAACGTGATCCTATAATGAGTTATTGCAGCTCATAACGAACTCACATATGCTAAAATAATTTAAAGAATTTATAAGTAACAAAGAACCTTATAGTGATTTGACTGTTTTACGAATAAAAACCTGTTGTAACCCTCATAAATATAGTCTGTCATGCATTTTGCTTCGTTTTAAGGCAGTTTTAGCGGTTAACCATACAATTTGTCCGTACGGGGAAAATTTAGTAATTTTGCAGGTAATAAACTCTGTATTTCATTACCCGTATCAATTTTATCAACCTATTGATACATAAAATGTTACTATCGATGAAGAAATACATGCTCGATTTGATACTTAAAGAAAACAGGATATTAAGTAGTCAATATAATCTTCTGATTCTCACTTCAAATGAAAAAATTCCGGAGATTCTTCCAGGTCAGTTTGCTGAAGTACGTGTGGACGGATCGCCCACAACGTTTTTAAGACGGCCAATATCCATTCATTATGTTGATTATGAATTAAATGAACTCTGGTTATTGATTCAAATCAAAGGAGATGGAACTAAACGACTCGCCACAATGGTAGCCGGTGAAAGTTTAAACCTCCTTTTCCCGCTGGGTAACAGTTTTAATAAACCAGCCAATGAAAAGGCGAATGTACTCTTGGTGGGTGGTGGTTGTGGCGTTGCCCCCCTGCTTTATTTAGGATCCTATCTAAAAAAGAGCGGATTTAAAGTAAACTTTTTACTGGGTGCCCGGTCAAAATCCGATTTAATAGAACTTTGTGAATATGAACGATTCGGAAATGTATTCACGACTACCGAAGATGGTTCACATGGTGAACGTGGATTTGTGACACAGCATTCGGTTTTAAATAACCCGGATTTCGATTATTTTTATACCTGTGGACCAACACCCATGATGAAAGCTGTGGCCAGTCATGCGCTTAAAATAAACGCAACTTGTGAAGTGTCGCTTGAAAATACAATGGCTTGTGGAATCGGTGCCTGCCTTTGTTGTGTCACCGATACAATTGATGGGCATGTGTGTGTTTGTACTGAAGGACCTGTTTTTAATATTACAAAGCTGAAATGGCAAATTTAAACATCAATATTGGCAAATTACAACTGAAAAATCCGGTGATGACAGCCTCCGGGACATTTGGTTATGGATCAGAGTATTCAGACTTCCTCGACCTAACAAGAATAGGTGGTATAATTGTGAAAGGTACTACCATTCGCGCACGTCAGGGCAACCCGTATCCGCGTATGGCAGAAACCTATTCGGGTATGTTAAACGCTGTAGGACTGCAGAATAAGGGTGTAGATTACTTTATTAGCCATATCTATCCAACTGTGAAGGACATCGATACAAATATAATTGTGAATGTGTCTGGATCGACCGTTGAAGAATATGTTGAGACGGCTGAAAGGTTAAATTCTCTTGAAAAGATCCCTGCCATTGAGTTAAACATCTCCTGTCCCAACGTGAAGGAAGGTGGAATGGCATTTGGAACGAACTGTATGTCTGCAGCTCAGGTAGTTAAGGCTGTGCGAAGAGTCTATAAAAATGAACTGATAGTCAAGCTTTCGCCGAATGTAACCGATATTTTGGAGATTGCACTGGCTGTTGAGGCCGAAGGTGCCGATTCAGTATCGCTGATCAATACCTTGTTGGGGATGGCGATTGATTCTGAAAAAAGAATCCCTGTTTTATCCACGATCACGGGTGGACTATCGGGTCCGGCGGTTAAGCCCATTGCACTTCGTATGGTGTGGCAGGTTGCCTCGGCGGTTAAGATCCCGGTAATTGGACTGGGTGGTATAATGAATGCGGCAGATGCCATTGAATTCATGCTTGCGGGTGCAACAGCCATTCAGATTGGGACCGCTAATTTTATTGATCCTACGGTAACCATTAAAGTCATAGATGGGATTAATGAGTACCTGGACAGGCATAATTTTAAATCTGTAACCGATATTATCGGAGCATTACAGATTTGACAACGAATAAAACTTAAATGACCGTTTACTAATAGAGGGTGTCTCGAGAAATCGGGCACCCTCTAATTCTATAATGCAATAAAGTGATATTATTATTGCTTTTGTGTCAAAAACTCTACATTATCTGTGTTTACAGTTAAATTCAACACTGTCAGATATTTTCTGTACTGTGTATCCGACAAAATGTATTTGGCATTCCCAACATTAAACATTAAAACTTTATAGATTTTAGTGTCATCATTAGATTTTAATGCTGATCTCAACTTGTTCTCAGTGAGTTCAAATAAATATTTTAACTGGTCCGCCTGCATTTCATCGGCATTTAAATAATGGATTAAACCGTCGAATGTAGTTTCATTATTTAATTTGTATACAGCTTTGTAATTAGCCGGTCTCAGGGCAAAAGCTCCTGTTGAAAATGCGATCAATATAATAACTAATATCTTTTTCATATTTCAATAATTTAAATTATACATTTAAAATTGCCTTGAAACAAAAAAACAAAGATATAACCCGGTCTTTAATGTGAGTTATTCTTTGTATCAGATGTTTGTCCATTAATTTTCTATTAAAAGACAGAGCAAAAATACATGCTGAAAAACATAAAAACAAATTATTTGCATTAAATAATTCTAAGTTTTAGTTCAATTTGCATTCTTATAAGTTTATTTACTTTGTGAAAAGGAAATGATTATTCGAAATAAAAAATCGAATTACTCTGGTGCCGGATTCAGTGAATAATAAAAAGAGAGGGTGCCCGAACTAGTCAGGCACCCTCAGTTTTTAATTGAAACTTATTTATAACACTTTTAATTCTGAGTTAAAAACTCTTCTTTGTCGTTGTTTACTGATAAATTCAGCACCACTAAATATTTTTTGTACTGTTCGTCTGACAAAATATATTTTGCGTTTGCTACATTAAATAACAAAACCTTTTCAACTGCGACCTCATTATCCGATTTCAGAGCTGATTTCATTTTGTTCTCAGTAAGTTCGAATACATACTTTAATTGATCTGCCTGCGTATCATCCACATTTAAATAACGGGCTAACGAATTGAATGTAGTCTCATTATTTAATTTATAAACCACTTTGTAATTAACTGGATTGATAGCGAACACGCTTGTTGCAAAAGCAACCATAACTAAAACTAAAACCTTCTTCATAACTTAAAATTTTTAAATTACACAATTAATAATACCTATAAAATAAAAAAACAAAGAATTCCCCTGTGATTTTTTTATTGGGTATTCCTTGTATCAGATTATCGTCATATAAAAACTGATTTAAATGACGATGCAAAAATACATGTTTTAAAACATATAAATGGCATCTTTTGAGTTAAACTTTGATTGAAGGGTGAATATTTAACTTAATTCAATGTTCCAATTTTCATATACTACTGATAATAAGCAGTATAGTAATTATTGAATTAAAAGATTAAAGTATAATAAATTTGTAATGAATTTGATTTTAAACACCTAAAAAACGGATGATATGTTATTATAGTGTTTATAATCAATTATATAATAGATTTAATTTTGTTTTTGGATAGAGAACATTACAAGAAGGTTTTATCAGGATTTTAAATAAAATTGGTTGTTACTGATGCTATTCGTCATTTTCAACCTGATTGACTGATGTTTTTAATCTGATTTTATCGTTGAAAATGAAAATAAGTCGCCTTTCACATGATAAAGTTTTTTTTGTTTCATTTTCAGAAATTATAAGTTTACTGCAAAAAGTAGATATCCTGGTTTAACCTGAGCGAGAAGGAAGCAGTATGATTATAAGTTAGCCTTTTTGAAGATTCAGAAGATTGTTGGATATTTCAAATAGAGGATGGATGAATGTCGGGAATAAATTTTTCCATATACGGACTGGGGTTTCTTATGTTTAGTTATTACAAATAAAAAGGGCGCACCAATTAGTTGGGCACCCTGAGTAGATGTATTAATATTTATTTCAAATATTAATTCTGAGTCAAAAACTCTGCTTTGTCGTTGTTTACTGATAAATTCAATACTGCTAAATATTTTTTGTACTGTTCGTCTGACAAAATATATTTGGCGTTTGCTACATTAAATAACAAAACCTTTTCAACTGCAACCTCATTATCCGATTTCAGAGCTGATTTCATTTTGTTCTCAGTAAGTTCGAATACATACTTTAATTGATCTGCCTGTATATCATCCACATTTAAATAACTGGCTAGCGAATTGAATGTAGTCTCATTATTTAATTTATAAACCACTTTGTAATTAACGGGATTGATAGCGAAAGCGCTTGTTGCAAAAGCAACCATAACAAAAACTAAAATCTTTTTCATAACTTAAAACTTTTAAAATTCCACAATTAATAATACCTATAAAATAAAAAAAACAAAGAATTCCCCTGCGATTTTTTTTATTGGGTATTCCTTGTATCAGATTATCGTCATGTAAATACTTATTTAAATGACGATGCAAAAATACATGTTTTAAAACATATAAATGGCATCTTTTGCGTTAAACTTTGATTTAGTAGTTGATATTTAACTTAATTCGATATTTTATGTCTCGTATACATCAGATATTGAGTTATATAACGAATATAAAATTAGAAGGTTAAAGTATAATAGATTTGTAATATGGTAATATCAAAACAGATAAAAAAAAGAAATATATTCTATTATAGTGTTTATAATCAATAGTATAATTGATATAAATGTGTTTTTGTAATGAAAAGTATTGTAGGGATTTTTTTTCAGTAGTTCAGGTAATTTTGGTTGTTTCGGTTGGTATTCATCCTTTTTAATCTGCGTGAACGCGTAAAATGATAAATAAATTGGTTTTCGCTTGCTTCAAGTCTTTGTTTCCGGATTCTAAGAATAAAGACATTTATTGTAAAGTATGATGTTGTCAGTTCAATTTTTTGGGAAAAGAAAGTGAATTGATTATAAGTCCGGCTTTTTATGAAGTATCAGAATATTGGCGGACATTTCAACGTAGATTCCGTATAATTGTCTGGAAAAGTTATTCAGGATACTTGTTTCAAACTGAACGGATGTTGCAAATAAAAAGGGCGCACCAATTAGTTGGGCACCCTGAGTAGATGTATTAATATTTATTGCAAATATTAATTCTGAGTCAAAAACTCTGCTTTGTCGTTGTTTACTGATAGATTCAGCACTGCTAAATATTTTTTGTACTGTTCGTCTGACAAAATATATTTGGCGTTTGCTACATTAAATAACAAAACCTTTTCAACTGCAACCTCATTATCCGATTTCAGAGCTGATTTCATTTTGTTCTCAGTAAGTTCGAATACATACTTTAATTGATCTGCCTGTATATCATCCACATTTAAATAACTGGCTAGCGAATTGAATGTAGTCTCATTATTTAATTTATAAACCACTTTGTAATTAACGGGATTGATAGCGAAAGCGCTTGTTGCAAAAGCAACCATAACAAAAACTAAAATCTTTTTCATAACTTAAAACTTTTAAAATTCCACAATTAATAATACCTATAAAATAAAAAAAACAAAGAATTCCCCTGCGATTTTTTTTATTGGGTATTCCTTGTATCAGATTATAGTCATGTAAAAACTGATTTAAATGACGATGCAAAAATACATGTTTTAAAACATATAAATGGCATCTTTTGCGTTAAACTTTGATTTCGTGATTGATATTTAACTTAATACAATATTTTATGTCTCGTATACATCAGATATTGAGTTATATAACGAATATAAAATTAGAAGGTTAAAGTGTAATAGATTTGTAATATGGTAATATCAAAACAGATAAAAAAAAGAAATATATTTTATTATAGTGTTTATAATCAATAGTATAATTGATATAAATGTGTTTTTGTAATGAAAAGTATTGTAAGGATTTTTTTTCATTAGTTCAGGTAATTCTGGTTGTTTTGGTTGGGATTCATCTTTTTAATCTGCGTGAACGCTTAAAATGATAAATAAATTGGTTTTCGCTTGCTTAAAGTCTCTGTTTCCGGATTCTAAGAATAAAGATATTTATTGTAAAGTATGATGTTGTCAGTTCAGTTTTTTGGGAAAAGAAAGTGAATTGATTAAAAGTCCGGATTTTTATAAAGTATCGGAATATCGGCGGACATTTCAGAGTAGATTCTGAATGATTGCCTGGTAAAGTTATTCAGTACACTTGTTTCTGACTGAACAGTTATTACAAATAAAAAGGGCGCACCAATTCGTTGGGCACCCTGAGTAGATGTATTAATATTTATTTCAAATATTAATTCTGAGTCAATAAATTTTCTTTGTCGTTGTTTACTGATAAATTAAGTACCACTAAATATTTTTTGTACTGTTCATCTGACAAAATATACCTTGCATTTGCTACATTGAAAAGTAATACCTTATCGGCTGCCAATTCATTTTCAGATTTCAAAGCTGATTTCATTTTGTTTTCAGTTAATTGAAATACATACTTTAATTGATCAGCCTGGTTTTCATCAACGGCCAAATAACGTGTCAATGCATTAAAAGTTGATTCATTATTCAATTTGTAAACCGTTTTGTAATTGCCCGGATTAATAGCAAATGCGCTTGTTGCAATAGCAACCATAACTAAAACTAATACCTTTTTCATACCTTTAAAATTTTAAATTATCTTTTTATTATACCTGTTAAATTAAAAAACAAAGAATTCCCTGGTGATTGATTCGTGGGTATTCTTTGTATTAGATTGTTGTAATATTGAAACTGATTTAATTGACGATGCAAAAATACATGTTTTAAAACATATAAATGGCATGTTTTGAGTTAAACATTCATCTCAATATGAATATTTAACATAAATGAGTTTTTATATTTGCCTATAGTCCATATAATGTGATATTTAAGAAATTGCATAATAAAGTGTTAAAGTTTGATTGTTTTGGATGAAGATTTATTCATAACTTATCAATAAATTGAAATGAAAGGTAGCATTAATTTTTAATATGTTTATAAACAGTATTATAAATATTGAATTACCTTTTTTTATTGAAAGTTCTGTTTTAGTGATGATTTTATGCTAAATAATAAAAACAGCTTTTTTTCGAT
>Ga0302286_10001574_pt1 | contig 16756 bp, 22 predicted proteins | sample III_Fen_E2_3_FD_198765 | JGI IMG/M metagenome (GOLD analysis project Ga0302286, IMG submission 198765) | Peat permafrost microbial communities from Stordalen Mire near Abisko, Sweden - III_Fen_E2_3 | ecosystem: Environmental > Terrestrial > Soil > Wetlands > Permafrost | place: Sweden: Abisko...
TATACATGCATTGATATTTTGCACATACGCTTTCCTTTTTCCTTTGAAGAGGACTTTTACTCTTCCCTTAAAAGGTAATTCGGCGATTTCAGCATCGGATAAATCCCGTAATGAAATGACTTTATTCTGACAAATATCCACACACTTACCGCAACCATCGCAGGATGATGTGTTAATGAAAATTTCTCCGGCAAAAGCTATTCGGTTGAGTTTTGGCTTAAAACTTTTCATGATATTATTATTCAGGTTTTACAGTGTATCCAAATCGCTGTTTCCATTCTGCTCTCATTTCCTCAGACATTTTTATTCTTTCTTCTGGATCCATTTGCATCCATTTTTCCCTTAAATCTCTTTCCATGTGGCGGTGATGTTGGTGACCACGATCGTGCAATCCTTTGAATCCGCCAAAAAGAATTTTTGATAATACCAATATGCCCATAGCCTGCCAAAATGTTATAATGTGTACACCGGTTATCGCCGTAGGAAGGACGGCGTTCCATAATAGCATTACCGCTCCGCTGAAAATAAAGATACCTGTCACTATTATCGGTATGAAAAATACCTTTTTACCTCTAAAACCAGTTCTCTGTTTATGCTCAAAATTCATTCTTGTTCTCATTTTCTTTACTTATTTAGTTAGTAATTCGTCATATATATCTTGCAGTTGCTCTCTCAATCGCTTAACTGCATATCTTTTTCTTGAAATAATCGTTTTTATGCTCTCACCCGTTTTGTCGGCAATTTGCTGTAAAGTCATATCTTCCATTTCATTCCATACAAATACCTGGCGTTGTTTTTCGGGTAATTCATTTAGTGCTTTAAAAAAGAGTTCCCGAAGTAAAGCTGTATCAAGTTTCGTTTCTTCATTCAATGCAGCCGCGAGAATGACTTCAGGAAATACCAGTTGTCCATCTTCATCTTCGTAAGCAAAATCTTCCAACGACAACGTTTTATGTTTTTTGTTTCTATCAATTATTTTGTTTTTGCTTACCCGATATAACCATCCGCTCATTTGGTCAATTGGCTCGGTGTCGATAATACAACTTAGCTGATACCAAACATCTTGCAAAATATCCTCTGCATCTTCATCTGTTTTTACGCGACTCCGTATAAATTGATGCAGCCGCTTACCATAATTATGTATGGCCAACAAGATAGATTGATGGGCAGTACTGTTAGGAGTGGGGTTTACTTGTTCCATATATTTAAGTAGACGACTGGTAAAAAATAATACTTCAAATGTGGAATATTTTTTATTAATGAATCTATGTGTTAGCTTTAAGATTTTTGTCTAAGCATTTTGGAAGTACTTTCAATCAGAATTCCTTTTGAAAGTCTAATTGTTGTGAAGAGAGTATGCTAGTTAATGAGGAGAGTAGGTTTCTTCTGAATATAGCAGGATTATGTATTCATTCCACCGACTTACTAACTGTTAATTTGTTGGAATTCCAAAACTTTTCTTTCAAAATTTTCATGTCATTGCTAACTTTCAAATCAAGAATTCCGAGGTATAATGCTGAGTTGTTTTGAGATTTTTAAGTCCTAGCTTTTGGATAGGGTTGTTATTTGAAAGTATTATGGTGGGGGGATGAGTGATGACAATATGAAGTAAGTTTATCTATACAGGATGAATATCAAAAAAAGAATACCTTGAGTAAGATCAAAGCACTCTTTTCTTATATTTGATTATGTCATTAACTTCAAATTCCAAATTATATGCCTTCAACAATAAAACTCCTGTATGCTCCACTTTTCAACCGTTGTTCTTTTGCTGCCTGATAAATTGGGTTTTCGTACCACGCCTTCGCTTCGTCATAAGTCGGGAACTCCAGAATGGCAATGCCTTCGGGTTGACCATCTCCTTCTATCAATTCATTTTTAGCGTATAGTGCCTTTACTGATACCGAGAAACCAGCCAAACCAGCAGGTGCCATTTGCGCATAAATCTGTAGTTCGGCGCGATCGGTCGTTTCTTCCCGGATAATAATTATGTATGCAGTCATCGTTTTTACGTTTAATGAAATGTGATTTCTAATGATTTAATCAGTCTGTTTTCTATTTCAAAATGATAATCCAGCAATACCGGGCTACCATCGAATGTGCCTAAAACCTTTGCCGTCAAAACAGCCTTATTTCCATCCTGACGAAAATCGACTGGTTCGAGGACAGTCTGGTATTTGTCATTGGTAGCTTCATTCCATTACCTTATTTGTTTTTTTCCTTCGTGCATAGCATCTTCATCATATACAACGGCCGCTTCTGCAAAACAATCGGCGTAAGCACGATTATCAAAGTGAGCTTGAGCTTGAAGTAGTCTATTGATAATTTCTGGTAAATTCATAATCGTATTGTTTTTAGTTATTAAACTGTTGGAATAGTTCCTCCGTCAATGACATATTCTGTTCCGGTGAGGTAAGCGGCTCTCGGGGAAACCAGAAAACCGACCAATTCAGCTACCTCTTCAGGACGTGCTGCTCTTCCGAACGGAATTCCGCCCAAGGCGTTCATTACGTTTTGAGTGGCTTGCTCAATTGTGCTGTTCGAACTCTCAGCAATTCGCTCCATCATCTTAGTGGCAGATGCTGTCATTATCCAACCGGGTGAAACAGTGAGTACCCGAATGCCTTGCGACGATACTTCGTTAGATAGACCTTTGCTGTAGTTGATTAATCCTGCCTTTGCTGCTGCATAAGGTAGCGTAGAATCATATAAAGGCAGTTTACCCTGAATAGAAGCTATATGAATGATAACCCCACTTTTCTGCGCAATCATTTGTGGTAAGAATCCTCTATCTAAGCGAACAGGTGCTAATAAGTTTGTTTGAATAGTGTTTTCCCAATCTTTATCGGTCAAAACAGCGAAACCTCCGCCTTGTGTTTCTGATCCGCCTAGGTTGTTGACCAAAATATCAAGTCTGCCGTATTTAGCTGACACTTCGTCCACTACTTTTTGTGTGCCTTCAGGTTTACTCAAGTCGGCTGAAATAAAATGAAGATTTTTATTTTCTTCTTCAGGTTCATTTCTTGCAGTAATTACAACTGTGGCACCCGCTTGTAAAAACCTATTTGCAATGGCTTTCCCCGTACCTTTTGTGCCTCCTGTTACCAAAGCTATCTTGCCCGATAACTCATTATTAAAATTGAATTGTTCCATCTGTTTGTTTATTTGAAGGCAAAATTAGGTTATACAAACAGTTTGCACAAGTACGGAAGACCGAATTGCATAGTGATAAATTATTCACCTATTGTGTTTTCGGGACATTAGAACTAATTTTGCAGTATGTACGAAAGAAAAATACCTTTGAGTCTCAATTGCGGCCTCGACCTGATTGGTGAAGTGCTTTATGGTAAGTGGAAAATACGTTTGTTGTGGTTTATCAACGAAGGATTTAAACGCCCGAGTGAATTGCAGCGCAAAATACCAGACGCATCCCGCAGGGTGTTACATATCCAGTTAAACGAATTGGAAAAACATGAGTTGATTGAAAAAACAATTTATCCGGTTGTCCCTCCAAAGGTAGAATATAAACTGACTGAATTTGGTAAAACCCTGATACCTGTTATTTCCGCTTTAGGACATTGGGGAGATGATAATGCCGATCGGCTGCGGGAAGTGATATTGAAATAATAATTAAGTAAGCAATACCAAATCTTTCGTTTCCGATAATTTTGTTGGAGGATATCCAAACTCTTTTTTGAATGCAAACGAAAAATGCGACAAATCCTCGAAACCTAAATCGAGATAAAAGTCAATGGGCTTGATCCCCTTTTTCTGCATTAGAAAATGAGCTTCCTGCAAGCGTCTTCTTGTCAACCAACGGCTCGGTGAATCTTTAAATATCTGTTTGAAATCCCGTTTGAATGAAGATAAGCTCCTTCCTGTAAGGTATGCAAACCGTTCCAGTGTAACGTTGAACTTGTAATTTCGATTCATATAAGCCTCTAGATCAATTTTTTCTGGAATTCCAAAATCAAACAGAACCGACACTATTTCAGGATTTGTTTTTATCAAAATCAACAACAGTTCTTCTCGTTTTACATTCGCGAAAGTATCATCTATTTGTCCACCCCAGCTGTAATATGGCATCAGCGAAACGATGAAATTGGGTATCAACTCATGACTTTTAAGCGCAATAAAAGCATCGTGCGGTTTGGGAATAATGTTAGCAACGGCATGTTTTTGTTTAAATTCTCGAAGAAATAGTTCGTCAAAAATAATGACCACCTTCTCAAACTGATCTTTATCTTTTTGTTTGTTGTAACGAGCCAGATGATTTTTGCAAGCCATACAGTAATCTCCGGCATTTAGGGTGAGCTCTTTTGTTCCGTCAAAACCTATCATACTTCCTTTGCCAAGATAAAGGAAAAAATGCTCGGGAATAAATTGCTCGGGTGAAATTTGCGGACCTATATAGCAGGATGTGATTTCGGTTATTCTCATTTCGCCAATTCTTTGATGTCTTGTATCTCCAACACTTGTTTAGGATACCCTTTTACAACGGTATTTATCATGGCTCTGCCCACTTCGCTTAAGGTAAGCGACTGAGATGAGAGTATATGTGGAAATATCCAAATGATTGGTCTGAAAAACCATTTCACATTTTTCTGCCCTTTAAAAGGCTTCATAAAACCCGGGCGGAAATTATATTCGCCTTTGAATGGCAATTGCATTAAAGCATTTTCTGTTTTTCCTTTTACCCTTGCCCACATCAGTTTGCCTTCTTCGGTGCTATCGGTAAGGGAGCCCGAAACAAAATTAAATACCATACCGGGATTCAATGTTACCAATGTTTTGGCAACGTGCAACGTAATATCGTACGTAATATGAGTATATTCCGGTTCTTTTAAACCGACAGAACTAATACCGGCACAATAAAAACAAGCATCATACCCTTTTAAGGCGGCGCTGTGTTTTTCAATATTCATAAAATCGGAAATAAGCAGTTCTTTTAATTTGGGTTGATGCAGGTCATAATGCCTGCGATTCACCATTAATACCTGCGCTATGCTTTCGTTTTGCAGACATTCCAGCAAAACACCCTCTCCAACCATTCCGGTGGCTCCCGTGATTATAATTTTCATACGTTCTAACTAATCTGACTAATTTATAAGATACTAAATCACTTTATATTTAATCATGCTTTCTATCGAAGCCATAATGGCTTCTTCGTTATTTGAAAGCGGTTTCCAGCCTAATATTTCCCTGGCTTTTGCGTTGCTCGTGTTGCGGTTTGCCCGTAACATGGAAGCAATATTCTTAGCTTGCGGACTAAACAAACCTGTCAATGATACTAACCAATCCGGCAACCTTTTTGTTGAAACATTATGTGCAACCTCCGGCATTTTCTTTTTAATCAACAATGCGATTTCGGGCATAGATATTTTACCGCCTGCCAAAGCCAAAAAACGTTGTCCTTTCGCTTCCGTATTAGTCATTGCACGAATATGTAAATCCGCCACGTCCCGCACATCAATGATATTCATTGTCAGATTAGGGACAGCTTTCATGGATCCATTCAACAGGTTTCTCAATAATTCAAAACCACTAGAAATATCCGGTCCTAACGAGGGTCCGAAGATGCCAACCGGATTGATTACACTCAATTCCAAATCACCGCCTTCATTCTTTATAAAGTCCCATGCTGCACGTTCGGCCATTACTTTTGATTTGTTGTACGACGATAGTCCTTTTTCATTCGGTTCTGTCCAATCTGTCTCTGTTATTTCATCGTTTGGGTTCTTGTGACTATAACCAACTGCGCCAAAATTGGAAGTCATTACTATCCGTTTTACACCTGCATTCCGTGCAGCTTTCAACACTCGCAGCGCTCCATCAACGGCAGGACGAATCATCTCGTTCTCATCTTTTGGCAACGATAGAAAAATTGGTGATGCAACGTGTAGCACATAGTCGCAATCTTTCATCGCTTCGTCCCAATTATCATCTTTGGTCAAATCTGTTTCTATAAATGCAAGATTATCAAATGAAATGATACCACCTGTTTTCAGCATTTCAATTACTTCATCTTTTCTTTTTAATGAGCGGAGCGTTGTTTTTACGTTATACCCTTTTTGCAATAATTGAAGAATGCAATGCACTCCGACAAAACCTGTTCCACCTGTTACTAAAACTGTATCTTTATTTTCCATTGCCTGAAATTAATATGATATAGGTTTTTAAATTATTTATGATGCAAAGATATAACGGATTCTAATTAATTTGTTTTGTTCAAAAGGTCAACTTCACTTTGTTCAAAAGGTCAATGTGAATTTATATCAGAACAGAGTTCCATGCTTGATACGCTCTCTATTGAAATACCATCATAAAGTGTGACAGTGATTGAAAATATATTTTTAAATTAATATCAAAATAAACATTAATGTTTAAATTATACCGATTGGTATATTATTTATTTATCTTTGCAGTCAAATTCTAATTGAGTTATGTCAAAAGCAGAAAAAACCAAGGAGCTAATCATAGAACGAACAGCCGGAATATTTAATACCAAAGGGTTTGCAGGCACTTCGCTCACAGATATGACGGACGTTACCGGTCTCACCAAAGGAAGCATTTATGGAAATTTCAAAAATAAAGATGAAGTTGCCATTGAAGCATTCAAGTTTAATCTGCAGACTATGAATGATCTATTTTCGTCAGAGATGGCAAAGAAGAATACGTTTCGGGACAAATTACTGGTTTACTGCGAAGTGTTTGGCGATTTTTCTGAATCAAAATTTCCGAGGGGAGGTTGTCCAATACTGAATACGGCTGTGGAATCTGACGATACTCATCCTGAATTAAAGCGTAGAGCTCAAAAGGCTTTGCTGGACTGGAAAGACAAAATAAAACTCCTGTTGAAAAGTGGCATGGAGCTGGGTGAATTCAAAGACGGATTGAATCCTGAGCAAATAGCTGTTACGATACTGGCTTTATTGGAGGGTGGAATTATGATTCGTAAAGTCACGGACAATCAAACATATATTCAAATGATTGTGCAGTCTCTTAGAACTTATATAGTACAATTGTAATTTTTTTATCAACTAATATACCGTTCGGTATATTATAACTAAGTAGTAGAAATATATGAAAAGAGTAGTGATAACAGGTATGGGGGTTGTATCTCCATTGGGAAATACCATTGATGAGTTTTGGAATAATATTGTGGAAGGCAAAAGTGGAGCCGGCTTGCTGACAAAATTTGATACGACGAACTATAAAACTAAATTCGGTTGCGAAGTGAAGAACTTTCATCCCGAAGAATTCCTGGATAAAAAAGAACTACGCACCTATGATCTGTTTACGCAATACGCCATTGCTGCAAGTGATCAGGCAATAGCCGATTCGAAGCTTGACTTCACGGCAATGAGTTTAAAAGAGCGTGCAGAAATAGGTGTAATTTGGGCATCAGGCAATGGTGGAATTGCAACTTTCGAAAACGAACTGAAAGAGTATTACACCGGAGATGGAACTCCCCGTTTTAGTCCTTATTTTATTCCTAAAATAATTATTGATATAGCTGCAGGTGTGATATCCATTCGTCACCAGTTGCACGGGCCGAACTATGCCACAGTTTCAGCTTGTTCATCGTCCAACACGGCTCTTATCAATGCGTTTGATACGATTCGTCTGGGGAAAGCGACTGTTATGATAACCGGTGGGTCGGAGGCTGCTATTACCGAATCATCAGTGGGAGGATTTAATGCTTCTCACGCATTGTCCAAACGAAACGAAGATCCGCAACATGCTTCCCGCCCTTTTGATGAAGAGCGTGATGGATTTGTGATTGGCGAAGGTGCCGGTGCATTGGTATTGGAAGAGTTGGAACATGCATTAGCCCGGCGGGCTACCATTTATGCCGAACTCGTTGGCGGTGGAATGGCGGCAGATGCTTTTCATCTCACAGGAACGCATCCCGAAGGATTAGGAGCCGCTCTTTGTATACAAAAAGCGTTGGATGATGCAAAGATGGAGGCTTCAGAGATTGATTATATAAATACTCATGCCACTTCTACAAGCATGGGAGACTTGAGCGAGTTGCTGGGGATTAAGCAAGTGTTTCAGGAAAATCCCATTACAGTTACAGCGACTAAATCGATGACCGGTCATTTGCTTGGTGCTGCAGGTGCTGTAGAATCCATTATCTGTGTTTTGTCCGTTCAAAATGATATTATACCCGCAACTATTAATACGGTCAATCTGGATAAGAATCTGCCGGGCAAGGTTGATTTTGTCTTGCAAACATCAAGATATCAAACCGTAAATTGTGTATTAAACAATACGTTCGGGTTTGGAGGTCACACGGCCAGTTCAATATTTAAAAAATATAAATAATGAAAGATCAGATTATCGATTCCATTCGAGATTTTGTAGCCGAAAGTCCCAGCAATAAGTTGGCAGGCACGAATAACTTCTATTTTGATAAGCCTTTGGTAAGATTTGCCGATGCCAGTGACCCGCTGTTTAAAGAGTACAAAGATATTATCGGCCAGTTTCACTTAACTCCACAAGAAGCCTTTGACCAGGAATTTGGAGAAGGTAGCTTTAAGGGTGGAACCGTGATAAGTGTGGTTTTGCCAGTTGGCGAGGTTATTCGGAAAAGTAATCGGGTGAAGAAAGATTATGCTTCTTCAGAATGGGCGTTGCTTCGTACGTTTGGAGATGAAGTTTTTATCAACCAGTTAGTCAGTTCTACGGTATCTTATATTCAACAACAGGGCTTTCGGGTATTATCACCCGGCAGATCGAAAAGTTTTAAGGTTGCTAGCACAGAAACCGGAGCAACTTCCAACTGGTCGGAACGACATATTGCTTATGTAGCCGGACAAGGTTCATTTTCGTTGAACGATGGCTTTATTACAGAAAAAGGAATGGCTGTGCGTCTCATTTCTCTGGTAACGGATGCAGTTATAACTCCTGATAAGAAAGAGCTAAAGATGTATAATGAAAACTGTCTCTTTTGCAGCAAAGGTAGTTGTGGAGCTTGTATAAAAAGATGCCCGGTAGGAGCTATTACTAAGGACGGGCACGATAAGAGAAAATGTTATGCCTTTGTATATGGTGAAGAGGCACGGCAACGTGCTATTAATTACGGTGGTGAATATAAGTTCAGTTCGGGATGCGGTTTGTGCCAGACGGGAGTTCCTTGTGAGTTCAACATCCCGGGAAAAAGATAAATATAAGCGATATTATCAAGTAATTATCAGCGATTAAACAGATACTAATACTCTCAAATAATAATTTACTAAAATAAAATTCAAAATGAAAACAACGGAAAATACAGTATTGATTACCGGCGGATCAGCCGGAATCGGATTTGAAATAGCTAAACTTTTCTCTGAAAACGGTAACCACGTTATTATTACCGGAAGAGATGCTGAACGGCTAAAAGATGCAGTTGCAAAATTACAGAACGTCACAGCTATTGTCTGCGATGTAAGCAAAGTTGATGAATTAAATAGACTAGTTTCAAGAGTCAAGCAGGAGTTTCCGACATTGAATATCTTAATAAACAATGCAGGGCGTGCTATAGTTTATAACATATTGGATGATGATGCCCGTGTATCTTTAAATGCACAGGACGAAATGCAAACAAACTACTTCTCTGTATTACAACTGATTGAAGAATTACTTCCGTCATTAAAAAAGCAGGCAGCATCTGCGATTATCAATGTAACATCTGTGGTAGCTATTGTACCCGGTAGACTTACTACTTATTCGGCAAGTAAAGCCGCTTTACATTCATACACACAGTCATTGCGTGCTCGTTTGGAAGAAGAAAGTTCTGCAATAAAGGTATTTGAACTTATGCCTCCTTTGGTGAATACAGAGTTAACAAAAAACATTGGCGGAACCAATGGAATTCACCCATCTGTTGTGGCGGAAAATTTAATCAATTCATTGGCAAAAGATGAATATGAAATTCATGTAGGTCAGACACAATACATCTACGATTTATACCTTAAATCACCCAACGAAGCTTTGAAAGTTATGACTCAAAAAAAATAGATGAAAAAACTAAAAGACAATTGCTGAGATAAACAATTATTTTCCAAAAATAGCAGAGATTGTATCAATAGTCAACAAAACCTCGATTATTGATACAATCTCTGTAATTATTTAGGATAGCTGAATTTAAACCGTCAATCTAAACTGTATCGTTCAAGGATTAAATCAAACTGGGAGATTAGGTATTAACCTGCCGATTGCTTGGTCATTAACTGAGTTCCGTCTCCAAACTTTTCCCTCAAACATTTCATATCATCGCTTACTTTCAAATCCAATATTTTAGCATAGTGTTGAGTTGTCTTGAGATTTTTGTGCCCGAGCATTTTAGACACACTTTCGATTGGAACACCGTTTGAAAGTGTGACAGTGGTGGCAAAAGTATGTCTGGCCAAATGAAATATTAACTCTTTGTTTGTCTCGCAAACGTCTGCTATCTCCTTCAGGTAGGAGTTCATCTTCTGATTATTAAGCATAGGTAAAAGTCTTTCCTCATTGACTACCTGAGGGTGATTTTCGTATTTTTTCAATATGGCGGATGCAATGGGCAACAATGGAATGTTGGATCGGGTGTATGTCTTTGTACGATTGATATAAATCCAGCGGTCGCCATCCACGCCAATAGCAATTTTTTTCTGGAGAGTTTCTTTGCAGCTGCATAGGCTAAGCCTATGGTGACAGATCCTTGGGAAAATGGTTAGATAACCAAGAAGTGTGTCAGATTCTCAACATTTCAAAACGGACTTTACAAACCTACAGGGATAACGGAACATTGCCTTTCTCTCAAATCGGCCACAAAATGTATTATCGCCCACAGAATGTGGAACGATTGATAAACAAACAAAAACACTAAAGGATATGGGAGAGATTATCACACGGGAGAATGAGCGCATTGTACGTTTCTTCAAAGCGATAGAGAACATGTCGGAGGGTATAGAAAAACTGGTTGTCAATCGTAAGCCTCAATTTAGTGGTGAACGCTTTCTCACAGACAAGGAAGTCTCCGCTAAATTAAAAGTAAGCCGAAGGACTTTACAGGATTGGCGCACAAATGGGCAGATTACTTATATCGCCCTCGGGGGAAAAACATTGTACCGGGAATCGGATATTCAGGTCATGCTGGAAAGAAATCACCGAAAAGCAATTGAATAAGTTTTGTTATTGATTAAATGTGTTATGCGGATTTATAGGATCAGTCGTTTTCATTGTCGGAGCTTTTTTGGGTAAAAGGTTTAGCAATATGTTTCTCTCCCCAATCATACAACTCTTCCAAAACAGGCAATAGAGATTGTCCTTTCTCAGTTAGCGAATATTCCACCCTAGGAGGCATTTCAGCATAAATCTTTCTTAACACGAGTTCGTCTTGTTCCAATTCTTTTAATTGTTGGCTTAGCATTTTAGTGGTTATGAATGGCATTTTCTTTTGCAACAAACTGAACCGATTATGCTCCTGATGTATGAAATAGAGCAAAGCAATTTTCCACCGCCCGCCTAACGTTCTCATAACATTGTGCATAGGGCAGATTGCGGCTAATTCGGTCTCATTGAAATAATTTGTAGAATTTGTTTTTCTCATTACTTACTTTTTTGATACTATAATACATTTTTGTACCTACTGTCTATTTAGAAAACAAAGATATACATTTGTCGCAAATTATAAAACAAAAGAAAAAATGAAAAAAACAATTGTAGTATTAGGCGCAACTGGTAAAGTTGGCAGTAAAATTTCAGAGATCCTTTTGAAGGAAGGACATAAGGTAATCCTAATTGCAAGAATGGCTGACAAGCTAAAAACATTCAAGGATATGGGGGCGGAAGTGATTTCTGGCGATATTACGAATGTAGATGTAGTTGCAGACGCATTTAGAAATGCAGATAGTGCGTATGTTATGACCCCACCAAGTTTTACTGCAATTAGTTATAGAGCATTTCAAAGGAAAGTGGGAGATGGAATCATTGAGGCAATTCAAAAGTCGGGAATAAAATACATTGTAAATCTTAGCAGTTGCGGAGCACATATGCACGAAAGTAATGGTCTTATTGCCGGTCTTGCAGAGCTGGAAGTAAAATTGAATCAGCTTAATGATGTGAATGTGCTTCACCTGCGTCCTGCATACTTTATAGATAACGTCCTGCTGAATATTCCATTAATAAAAGAAATGGGCATAAATGGTACCACCGCAGATGCAGACGATCAAATACCAATGGTTGCCACAAAAGATATTGCTTTTATTGCGGCAAGCCATTTAGTTAATCAGGATTTTAAAGGCAAAAGTGTTCAGCCAATTCTGGGTGATAGAAATTATAGTTTTAAAGAGTTAACTAGCATAATAGGACGGGCAATTGGTAAGCCAGAGCTGCAATATGTACAATTTCCAATTGAACAGGCAAAACAGGCAATCATTAGCCAAGGCATTTCAGCAAATGTAGCTAATGATATAACCGCTATGGAAACTTCTCTTAAAAACGGGATAATGAACTATGAACAAAGAACTACTGAAAATTCGTCTCCCACTTCAGCAGAGTCCTTTGCAAGAGAGGTATTTGCTCCATTGTATAATTCTTTATAAATTTCAACCATTCAAAAAAATGAAAAATGGAAAATAAACCTATCAAAAAACTAAACAGAAATCATCCTGCATTTAATCAAAATGCCGAACCATTTTTCAGTATTATTATGGAAGGCTTGAAAGGCGAAGTGGATGGAGAGCATTTTTGGGATGCCGTGGCAGAAAATGCAGTTTTCGAATTTCTATATAATTTCCCCGGGTTTGCCAATAAAATAGAAGGACGTAAAGCGTATATGGAGTGGTTTGGCAATTATAGCAATGTACTGCATTCTGCTGATAACTTGAAGGTATATAAATCGGCGAAACCGGAGAATGTAATTATTTTAGAATATGAAGTTCACGGCATAGTTCCATTCACAGGAAAAGCTTATGACAATCGCTTTTGTTCTATTATAACTATCGAAAATCGTAAAATAATCCACTGGCGCGACTATATGGATTCGCTTGCGGTAATGCTTTCAGCTACCCCTGATTAAACACGTTTTATGCGGATTGGAGGTAAGGGAGTTGAAAATTGCCATTAGAACAAGTCGAACTTACTAAAAATAATATGCTTTCCTTGTATATATTTTTCCTCGCTTGTTACGCTATGCGTCTTTATCGGGTCGGTCGTTTTCATTGCCGGGGCTTTTTCGGTGAAGGGTTTAGCGGATGCAAGGTTTTTATGGGAAATACGCTCGCCGTGAAACAAGAGGAAGATTTCCTATAAAACTGCTTGCGGCTTGACCTTGCATTCGCGTTAAAACCCGGAACTTCCTTTGCCCCTGCAATGAAAATGATTGACACGGCATTAAACGTTTGTGGGGGAATGTTTGAAAAGTTCCCACTCCCCCCTTTTTATTTTTTTTTTTGGACATCCACTTTTAATTGGAAATAGAATTGTTAGGAAGACTGAAATATATGATCTGAACCGATTTTGACTGCACAGATTTGGCTGGAGCAGACAAACGGGTCATTAGCCAATTCCTGAAAACCGCTGCTTTCGGAGAGTGTATCCTATAAGCCAAGGCTATTATCATATCCAGTCCATAATAATCGGCAGTAAGAATGCTGCTCGATTGTACTGCTCCTTTATCAAAAGCAACTCTGACAACTTCCGATTTCAGTATAGTTCTAATATTGACATTGACAGTCTGAAGGTAGACACCGAACAGATCGGCTATCTCATAAGGGGTCATCCGTATATCAGCATCCAGCGATACGATTCCGTTCTTACTGATTTTTATTATTCCTCGTTGCGTTGTTCTTCTTTGTGTTTCTCGTTCCATATCTCATTTTTTCTTATAGTTCAGTTATTTCTTCCTTGTTTTTCTTCTCGTTATTCTTTTTATTCTTGTTGATGTTCTTTTCTTTGTTTTCTTTCCACCCGTTATACCGCCCACATTGATAGACCCGAACAGGCATATTGTCTTCGGGTATAGAATACTGGTCTTTGGTCTGTTCAGACAGTCTGTCAAAATCGCGCTTCACCTTCTGGTTGGTTATCTCTGCATATATCTGGGTTGTACGGATATTGGAGTGTCCCATCATTTTACTGATCGTTTCTATCGGTACACCGTTTGACAGGCAAACTTCGGTAGCATAGGTATGACGGGCCAGATAAAACGTCAGGTGACAGTCTAATTTGCAGATATCCGCTATGATCTTCAAACTGCGGCACAGACTACTAGTCCCTGGAACAAAGAACAGCTTGTCGTTTTTCCCTTCCCCCTTGTATTTCTCCATTATTTTGATGGGAATATCCAGCAATTTGATTCTGCACTCGGTTTTTGTCTTCTGTCGGGCTATGTATATCCACATGGAACCGTCGTTTTCCGTAATGATGTTTCTTGAAGACAGACTCGATAGTTCCGCCCTGCCCAAACCCGTAAAAGTAGAGAAGACAAAAAGGTCTCTTGTATGGCATAGCCGATAGGTTGGAAGCTCTATCCGCATTATTTTGGATAATTGTTCGCCTGTCAGGTAGCGGTGTTGCACAGGAGCAACTTCCAGTTTATAACCCGAAAATGGGTCTCGTTTCAAGGTCTTTTGTTTCAAGCCCAGGCGAACTATTTTGCGCAGGGCGATCAGGTAATCGTTCAGGGTAACGGTTTTCTGACGGAGTACGGTCGAAAGATAGAATTGAAAATCGTTGATAAACTGCATGTCCAGTGAACGGAGCGGAATATCCTCCAGTCCATGCTTATACTGCAGAAAATTATACAGGTGCTTACGGCTAGTCAGATAGCGCATATAAGTATGGTGTACCCTGTCTATACCTACCCGTTTGGCATATCCTTCATTATGCTCGTCAAAGAGGGTGAGCAAGGTTTCTTTAGCTTGCGTTCTTCCTGTAACGGCATTCTTAATTACTTCGGACGAAACATAGCCTGCGGTATCAACACTCTTTTTATAGGCGAGTTTCGCCTTCTCTTCCAATTCCTCCAAGTGTTGATTCATGGACTTTAGGTGTTTGTCCTCTTCGGAGTTTTTCCCCCGAACAACCGCCCTGCCTTTGGCGGCATCCCAAAGCTCGGATATTATCTCTTCCCCGGTGGAATACTGGCTGACTTTACCATCAAGGGTAATACGTCCCATAACCGGACACTTACCATTTTTCTTTATCTTTTGTCTGTTTATGTAAAACAGGATTCTAAATGTGCTGCGCATACTATATATCTCCTTTATTATATCTCTTTTATTCTATTCGTGTTATTCTACACTTTTGTTTTTTTTACATTCTATCCTTATACTTTCTTGTATTCTATTCCTAGACTTCTTTGTATTCCATTTTTAAACTTCCTTGTATTCTATTTTCTTGGAAGGACGATACTTTCTCCCACTCATATCTTTAAGTATGGTGGAGGGTGCACTGTCAATACTGCACAAGGAGTATTTATCAGCTATATTGGCATGTAGAACACTAACATCCTTATCTATCTTTTCATTGGTCACTTTGGCATAGCGTTGTGTGGTCGTGATATTCTTATGTCCCATTGCCCGGCTGACAGTTTCGATAGGAACACCTTGTGACAGGCAGATCTGGCTGGCGAAAGTATGGCGTGCCATGTGGAAGGTAAGGTTACGGTTAATGCCACATTGTTTGGCTATTTTTTTCAAGTGAGGATTAATGCTCATATTAGATAGCATCGGAAATAGCTTTCCGTTTGAAGCCAAGCCTTTGTACTTTTCTATAATTTGCAGGGCGATGTCCAGCAGACGAATGTTTTCCGGTGTTCCTGTTTTCTGGCGGTTAGTTTCTATCCAAAGATTTCCATCCCTATCCCTGACTATGTTTTCTTCCGAAAGGTTACACATATCGCAATAGCAAATACCTGTAAAGACAGAAAAGAGAAACATATCACGGGTGAAATTACGGTTCGGGGTATCGAAGGTGAAATTCATCAGGCGGCTCAATTCGTCTTGGGTCAAATAGAGTTGTTTGCGTTCCGGCTTATCGGGGGAAAAGTCTTTGAATGGATTTTGCGAGGCAAGGTTACGGTGTACCACTATATATCCGATGGATTTTAGGCGATTGATGTGTCCACGTATGGTGTTAGGCTTCTGCGACTCATTAATCCGCAAGAATTGGTGAAAACCTTCTATGAATAATGTATCCAATGATTTTACGGTTACATCCGAGACCTTATACCTGAATACAATGAATTTGGAAAGAAGACGGTAGGTATTCTTATACTGGTAGAAAGTGTTTGCCGTGCGGTTTACGCCTACACGCAATGCATATTCCCTATTATGCTCACCAAAGAACCTTAACAGGGTCATTTGTGCTGCGGCTATACCCTGAAAGGAATTCTTTACATCTTCGGCAGATACCTTTTCATTCAGATCCGATAATTCATTAAAGCGGACACGAAGCAATAACAAGAATGATTCGATTTCGTTGTTCGTCCCGATTGCTGTATGGCTTTTGCCTGTGCAGCGTTGTGAGGTGGCGTTCCATATCTTCGGATCGATTTTAATCTTGCATCCGAATTGGGCGGTGGAATTATATTTTCCTTTCACCGTGATTTTTCCCATCAAAGGACATAGCCCTGATTCATCTTGCCCGTTTCTTTTGAGGTAGAGCAGCACCTTCATTTCTGTTTTCATACGATAATTACTTTTTGAGTGCAATAAACATTCATTAAAGTCATTTTTCGATATGAAAACCTTGGCAAAACAGGGCAATAAAACCCGGAAAAGCA
>Ga0302286_10001576_pt1 | contig 16745 bp, 8 predicted proteins | sample III_Fen_E2_3_FD_198765 | JGI IMG/M metagenome (GOLD analysis project Ga0302286, IMG submission 198765) | Peat permafrost microbial communities from Stordalen Mire near Abisko, Sweden - III_Fen_E2_3 | ecosystem: Environmental > Terrestrial > Soil > Wetlands > Permafrost | place: Sweden: Abisko...
CATGGTGAGCCAACATTAATTTATAAGGATAAAAGTAATCTATAAGGATTGATCAAATGGATCTTTGTATCGTACAACTTGCTTATTCTGCCATAAACCTTGAAGTGATCTGTTGTGAATGGTTTGACAGGTTGAGCAGGTAAGCCCCTTTGGACAATCCTAATCGTAAATGACTGGTATGTGATGTTTCATCGACTTGTTTTGAGAATACTATTCGCCCTGTCATATCTGATATTTCTATACGGGTATATGCAAAATCCGAATCAATTGTAATTTCTCCTTTGGCAGGATTAGGGTATATTTTCACCTGATCATTCTTCAGTTTCAATGATTCTGCTGAAGCCGTGTTGTTCTGAACAAAGTCAAATGATCTTATTTTAAACAGTTTTGCAGTCCCTGAACCAATAAAACGAAGATAGACATCATGACGACCTGTCGAAGGGGTTACTGCAGAAGTAAAAGTATTAAAGGTATTCAAACTGCCGGTACTGTTGATTTTGCAATCACCCATTTTAATTCCTGTTGCAATTGAATCGAGCCAGATTTCAACAGTACCGCCAAGCGTTGAAGCCGCATTAATCTCAATCTGATCCGCAGATTTCTTGTATTGGTCGTTGCCAAACTCCACTCCTGCATATAAGGCCCAATCCTGATTGTGGATGTTATCCAGGTCTAAAATACCGTCTGAAGATTTAACGCTGTTCGTTCCCCATTGGTTGGCAGGGCATTCAGCCATGATGGGCGTAAAGGCATCCCGATAGATGTACAGATCGAAATCAGCCGTTTTCTTTTGTGCATAGAGTCCCTGTCGGTTACCGATCCAACCGTTATAATCGGGTTGAGTCTTATCTAATGCCGAAACATCGATTGATTGGCCAACTTGTGCCCAAACGTTGCCGTCGCTGCTGTAAAAGGCGGTAAGAATATGGCTTTTACGTACCAATTTTAACCAAAGAATATTCCCGATTGTATTTGGTGTTTCATAATATTTGGTTCCAAATGAGAAGCTAATTACTTTTACTGCGTTATTGAATGAAGAATATAGCCTGGCATTTACATTTGCAGCTCCATCCAATCCATTGGTGATTCGAAGACCAGCTTCCTGACCAACTGCCAAAGCATCAAAATCAAGTCTGGTGATGAGTGAATAAGCATGCTCGGCATCATTCTTGAACATGTGTTTCTGAGCGGTACCAGGCTTTAACCTGAACCATCCCGGACGCTCAGTCAGCGAGTACATAGTCGAAGGTGTTTTTCCGAAGAATTGCCATTCAACATTGATTTGTGAGGCATCAAAGAAATCAGATTTAGGAACCATCCATGGAATTCCATTGCTTGGCAATTTAGGTGCCGTCAAAGGACTATTGATCGGCCATTGTATTACAGGTTTCTCGGCGGTGCTCCAGGTTACAGGACACAATAAACCTTGCCTTCCCTGGCTGTGCCATTCATCGATTGACCAGGTAAATTCCCACGAATGCATAATGGCCCAGTAAGAATTATCTTCAATCGCTACAGGATATGAACTATGGTTTGGACCATAAAACAAAGAATTGGAATGATCAGCAGTACTGAAAATATCACCCAGTACTTCCCATGCCGTTTTATCACTGGTCAATGTTTTGCTTCTGAAAGCATACTCTCCACCCGCGGCATTTCCTGCCACGAAGTAATAATAATAGCCATCCTTTTTACTCATCACCGGTCCCTCAGCCCAACTGTAAGGGTATGTAGGTGAAGGGTTTATCCAGCTCAGATCAACCACTTCACCGGTGCATTGTCCACTACTGTTGAGTTTGTATATCTGATTTTTGTCCTGCCCTGATTTTGAAATTAAATACGCGGTACCGTCATCATCGACAAAGATTGAATTATCAATCCCCATGTAAGTAGCAGTAGAGGGAATAGTCATTTTAACAGGAGTATTCCAGGGCCCAAAGGGACTTTTCGATTTCACAAAATACATATCTCCGCAGCCAAAATAATCCCAATAGGACCCTGCAAAAAAGGCAAGGCATCCTCCCCATATTCCCCCTGCCGAAACTCCGTTTAATTGACTCCAGTTCAAGTCTACCGGATGGCTTGAAACCTCCCAATGAACCAAATCGGTTGAATGATAAATTAAGGCTGTAGGATTAAAAGCCGAACCTGTCGTAAAATAATCCTTCCCTGCCTTGAATAGATTGGGGTCGGGATGATCTCCCGGAATTACAGGATTCATATAGGTTTTAAATGATGGCGACTGCCCAAATCCACAGATGCTGAAAAGTAAAAATGCAAACACCGCTACCGCCATTTTTGGCCCTTGTTTGAAGCTTTTTGCGGTAACTATATTTGAAATTTGTTCTGTTTTTCCGTAACTCATTCCTCTTGCTTTTTGAATTCTTTGATCCTGGGTATTTGGGGATGGATTGGCAAATGTATCGTATTTTGTCCACTCATTCACCAATTTTCAGCACAGTCTGTCAAAGAATGTTTTTTCCGCCATAATGCCGTTCTGCCGTTCTGTACGTTTTTTGATCACTTCATTTTCCTGAGGAGGTGTGTTTGTCCTGAATGACAACTCCGCCATCTCTTCCAACACCGCCATTTGACAAAAAAGAATAATTGGCGAAAGTACGGAAGCTCTGTGGAGTTGTTAGCTGGCCTTTATTGTAAAAGCAATCAGGTCAGTCACTTTCACCCAATTATTTAATAGTCATGTCTCCAAAGTCTCCACTTGAAATTTTAATTCGCATTATGTAATATAACTGAGGGGTAACATCTTCCTGTTTGGTAAACTGGTATATGTAAGGAATTGATCAGCCATAAAGATTTACGGCCCCGGGATTCGAATAACCTTCACTTCCTCATATTTTATAAACAATTGACCAATCCGGATAAGCATTATATGAGCGAATCTGATCATTAAAGACAAAAATAAAATTAATTTTTTTTTAATATCTGGCATGGTTTCTGTAAAATATGTGTAGTTTGTGCCGCCCATTTCTTTCAGGGAATATTCAATTTGAAAATTAAATAATGAGAAAACATCAGATCCTATTACTTCTTCTTGGCATTCTTTTCATCCTGTTCACGGGTTGTGAAAAGTGGTCCGGCCAGGATATATATAAAAGACCAGCCTGGCTGCCGGGAAAATTGTATACAGCGGTGTCAGTTCAGAAGAATCTTAACTTGTTCGCCGAATGTATACGACTTACAGGATTGGACGCTATCATTGGTGTTTCGGGAAGCTTTACTGTTTTTGCACCGACCGATGAAGCCATGAAACAATATCTGTCCGAAAATAACTATTCCAGCGTCTCAAGCATTCCAAAAGAAGAGCTTTTGAGAATCATCAAATTCCATATTATTCAGGATTCATGGTCGCTTGACCAATTGAAAATTCTGGGTTCGGATGGCTGGAGAACAGGGGATAATAAGAATACCAACTCCTACGCCTATAAACGCGAAACAATTTTGAAAAATCCTGACGAAAAATATTGGATCAAAGGGGAGAATAATAGAGAAATGATCGTGACAGACTCAACAATTGCAGAAAGTTACAAAATGGTATATACTCCATCAAGAAAATTTGTACCCATTTTTTACGATAAGTATTTAACTGTAAATGGTCTAACTTCTGACGATTACAATTTTTATTTTAAAAGAGCATTTGAACCGGGAAATGTTTACTATGCAGGAGCAAAAATCATTCAGGCTGATATTTTCGCCGAAAACGGATTTGTGCATATTATCGACAAGGTTGTGGACCCAATGCTGAACGCAAAGGAACGATTAGAAAAAGAATTGCCCGGTGAAAGCTATAAACTCTTCCTGGATATGGTTAATTGGTATTATCCAAAATTTGTAACAAACATAGTTGCATCCAATAATCAACCGGGTGTAAGACTTGGGGAAAAAGTTGAGACATTATGGGACTTAGATTATGCTCCTCTGGCATTTAGTCTTCAAAAGGAACGATTCTATAACATTAATGAAACTCTGGTGAAACATAACGGTTTGATTGCCCCTACTGATGACGCTTTCAAGGGATTCATTGATGGTGTCCTGACCGTTAAATCAGGATTCCCTCACTGGAGCGACTATAAATCCCTTCCGTTGGATGTTGTTGATATAATTGTCGCTCAAAACCTTAAGTCAACTCCATTCTATCCTTCAACCAGTCAATATAAGAAAATATTCAAGGGAGCGAACAGATACCATCAGAACGAGCAAGATATTATACGGAAGGATTTCGGGAGCAATTGTACCTTCATAGGATTAGGTTCTTATATTCCCGACAAGGTATTTACCAGTGTAACGGGCCCTGTATTCTGTCGTCCGGTCTTCTCCACATTCCGGCTGGCGATGGTATATTCCGGTACCTATGATGCCATTGCTAACTATAATGGTAAATTGTACTTTTTCCCGATAACCGATTACACACTAATGTCTGATTCCTCTATGTTAGTGAATTGGATTGATAAAGATAAAAACACTTACAATTTCAAGGCCTATAACAGGCAAACGCATAAATTTGAAGTACTTAGCAGCGGTACCATTAGTAACTGGATAATGAACCAGGTCGGAACTTCCATGTCAACAACAGGTGCCAATAAAGAACTGATAAAGACGTTAAGAGGTAATTACCTCACCTGGGATCACTCCAATAACACGATACAGGGTTCCTATCCCGGCGTATATGGGTACCATGGGAGTATTGTCGTAACCAACTCTCCTTTTCCGCTGGATGAATCCACAGATAATGGCAAGAGCCTGACGGTCAAAACCTGGTTCAATTTTGGAAATTGAAGTGAGCACACAGAATTTTGGGAGTTTAAAAATCTTTTTACTCTATAAATCGCTAATGTATTTGTTTATAATACATTAAATCTGAGATTGAATGGACAGGGCCAGTATGTGTGAGAATATTACAGGCTTGTGATATAGGGCTTATAAAGTTGATCTCCATTGTATCACCGAGTAATGAGATTGTGGGTCCATACAAATCAATACCTGTATTGATCTTGATTTCCTGCCCGACATAAATCGATAATAGTTGACCGCTTAAGGTCACATATTTTTTGCTGCCCCAGGGAAAGTCATTCATAAAATACGCCCCGCTCACAAGATGATATGTAGTGAACTGGTAAAACGAATTTGTCGGGGTTGTAAGCGCCACCCCGGGGGTTGCAATACGGCTGATCAGGTCTTCTACTTTATAAATCCCGTAGCGGTTGTAAATACTGTCGGGCTCGGCAAACAGGGTGTATTTATCCCATTTCAGTTTTTTGCGTATTCCTGAAAGCTCCATTGCCTGTGCCAGGATTGAATAATCATTTTGTTGCTGAAGCCAGTCATAACCGGAGATATTTACTGGTTGTAATACCTCGGAAATAACATGGATGTAGCCATTGGTCATTTTCAGATTTGGTTTGATAACTGAAGCAACATTGTTTATTTTAATGAGCTGATCATTACCAATTGCAGAAAAGCTGGCAACCAGCCTGTCTCCCGTAAGAGTACTGTCAACAAAAGCTCCGTCAGGAAATTCATTGGTGCTTACAATTTTTTTTAATATGTGATAACGCGTGAGCATTTTGATGAAGCTGGTGTCCTTTAATAATTCTTCAAAATTTCCGTATTTCTGATTTTGCTGAATGAAATGATCAATCGCTTCATCAGTAGGTAAAAAAAGAGTATAACCGTCGCCATAAGGATTGTAGGCATGCAGTGTGGTCAACAACTTTCCATCGACCAATAAGCTGTAGAATTTTGAATATTCTTTTTGATTTTTTTCAAGGTATTGACTTATGGTTAATGAGTTCTTGTCAACCCAGGTGGATAATTTCGGATCAGACTTACAAGATGTCATTACAGCCAATGAAATCACTCCCAGTACTAAAAACTTTATTATTGCAGGCTTTCCAATAACTATTAGCCGATTATTCCAAACCCTGACACCCCTTAAAATGTTCATATCCAATATCTGATGAAGTTCAATCCCTGCAGTCCGACAAGCATACAATTAAAGATACAATTGTTTGTTTCCCATTACTTTTATCGCCGCCCAAAATACAACTATATTATCAATATATCAATTGTCAGAGGTATTTTTGAAAGCGTTCGTCCTGTTGAAGCAATAGCGTTAATCTTTTCCGGGAAAGAACCTGGGCTTCTGACCAGTTATTTTTGGTTCTGTCAGGAGCTAAGTTTGCATAATATTTACCCTCCTTTGAACGAAAACAACCTTACCGATTTTGCCTGAAACCAGTTCACCAATATTTCGTTTGATATTTGTCATAAAGATTGAAATGAGTTGGGTTAACGTTATAGTTAAAATACTGTTTAAACTCTTTTTAAATGCAGATTTAAAGATGTTAGCACTTATAATCAATTAATAATGTATTTATTATACAGCTTTAGTATAGCTTAATAGAATGTTATAATCGGTTCTATTTTGGCATAATACCGATATCTAAATATCAAAGCCATTAGAGTTTAGTTTAATCTTTCAAAATCAATTTCCGATTAATTGTTCCGGTTTTTGAATGGACGGATATCACATAAACTCCGGCATTTATCTTCTTTTCTCCCGAAACGGTAATACCGGCAAGACCTTCTTTGGAATAAACCGTCTTGCGGGCAAAAACCATTTGTTCTGAAATATTATAGCATTCTATATTAACGGGTTCATGATCGTCCAATCCACTTATTTGAATTGAAAAATGATCTGTCGGACAAGGATTCGGGAAAATTTGCAGTTGATTCAGTTTTTGGGGTGAAATTGAGGATGTAAAGCTTGAAATTTTCATCCAGTTAATATTGATATCTTTCCCGGTAATCGCCAACCTTAACGTTTGATTGCCGGCTTTCAGGGAAACCGTTTTGGATAGGGTGGTCCAGGTTTGCCAACCACCTGTTCCGTTTGGTAAAGCATAAGATGCCAGTACTGTTGTACCTGTCTTTAGATCGAATGCTCCGGTTTTGTTCAGACTGGCAACCCGCACGTCTATGGTGTATTGTCCGTCTGCGGGTACATTGATGGTGTAATCCAGCCAATCACCAGGGTCGCAATAACCAATATTTTGTCCTCCACCTGTATCTGTGGTGGTTTCCAGTTGTATACCAAACATTCCATCATAAGCCTCCGCTTCAATAGTAGCAGGAACAGGGATATAGCTATAGACCTTCTCAACAACGACAGAAGAACCAACAGCGAAACCAACTCCACCCAGATTGTCAAATGCCCTTGCTGAAACGGAATATGTTCCTGCTACAGTTGGGGTCCAGTTAAAAGAATATGGAGGCGTTTTTGCGGTACCAATCAATGCGCCGTTTGCAGTAAACTCAACCTTTTGGATTGTACCATTGTCGGTTGCTTCAGCAGCAAGCGTTACGGACGATTTCAGAATGATCTTTGTTTCGTTGGCAGGTTGAGTAAATGTCACAACCGGAACAGGTTCACCGGTAATATTTTCAACCAAAGGTTCGCCACGTCCGTCGGCATCAAGTGAGGTATAAGTATAGCGTTTAATTAACGTTCCGGCTGCATCGAAAACCAGCATCTGAGTGGCATCTTTGGTAATGCTTCCAGTGATTTCATCATTTATTCCCGCGTTTACTTTAATCTGCAATGCTTTAGGAAGAACATAAGACCCATTATCCAACCTCAGCGTGTAATCGAAACTGGTTGTTTGATCTTTGTTCAAAATCATCACTGCAACTCCGGTTGAATCTTGCATTGGGATTACAACAACATTGGCATTATTATCGGTTGTAGTAACGTAATTTTTCTTTAGGTTTTGACCGAGCATCAAACAGTGGTAATAAGTTGAACGGCCTTTCAAATCCTTGTCAAAAAGGCTCAAATCGGTACCTGAGCGGTCAGGTCCTTCAAACATGCTCCAGGCATTCATGGCAAAGGCACTTTTCCGCATTCCCAGCCCATAAACCTCGGCAAACAACTGTCCAGCATGAAACGACCATACATTCTGATCCGGAGTGGTATTAATGGCATTGTCGTAAGTGGTATTAAATTCGGTAAGTCCCCAGGATAATTTTTTCCCTGCAGGTCGTTTGGCATTCACGATATTAAATTTGGACAGCAAATTATTGACATCCGATTCGAGACCTGAGATTTCGGTGAATACATATTTGTGAAAGGTCACCACATCAATGTAATAGTGCCCGGCGGCATCTTTCCCTGTAATATCGGCATATCCGCCAATGAGTGGGGTCATATAGGCTGAATTTTGATACCATGAAGTTTCGGGGCCCATGAGAATAATTGTTGAGTCAACCGATTTTAAGGCAGAAGAAATTCGTTTGATGTAAGTGTTTACGGCATTGGCATCGCCAAAATTATTGCTTGGCAGGTCAGGTTCGTTGCTGATGCTCCACAATTTGATCTTTTTCTTATTGGTGATATTCAGGTTGGTTATCAGGGCAATCGCCTGTTGAGCAGTAAAGGTGTGATTGACCTGAACAATCGGTTCTGCTTTGGCCAAACGTATTCCATCGATCAGACTGATGTATTTCGCGTAATTGGATTGATAACCCTCGGCACCTGAACCACCGATCCGAATACTTTGAAACCCGGCCAGCGCCATATCATCCCAAAGGCCGGTTAAACCGGCACCATCATACCAGGCATTATTGCCAATCAGATAAGGACTGATTTGCTGGGCTTTTACTTCGCTTGTTTTACTGATAACCAGAATTGAAATAACCAAAGCGCAAATTCGAATATGATGAAGCTTCATTATTTATTGTTTAGTTGTTAGAAATTCGGACGAATCGGTTAATCATTCATTGAAGCTCGCAAATCCTTCAATAATGCCGGAACCAGGATATACGGATCATATGGAACCCCTTTTACTGAAAGCGTTTCAACAGGTAAATAACCGCGATATTTGCTATTCTTTATGATTTTCATTAACCGGGGGAAGTCAGTTTTAATTGGACTGCCTATTCCAAAAACACTTTCTTTGATCTGCCAGTTAACGGTGTAGGGAATAACAGCTTCGATATCGGCATAAGAATCGACCACTTTAAAGTTTCCGGTATCAAGTATCAATCCGGCCCATTTCGAATCGACCGCTTTGATCACTTTAATACATTGTTCTGCAGTTTGCAGCATGTCTCCATGGTTCTGGATGCCGATGATAACCCCATGTTGCGCACCAAATGCTGCACACTCTTTATAACATTCAACCATCCAGCCCGCTACTTCATCCCATTTGTTTTCATAGCCTTTGGGAATTTCGCCGGCAAATAAACGGATTACAGGAGCACCTAATTTTTCGGCTACAATGATCCATTTTTTAGCCCGTTCAACATCAGCAGCCCGAACTGCAGGATCAGGTGATGCAAAATTATTCCGGATGCCGGTTCCGCTGATATCAATTCCCAATTTGAAGGCTTTACGCTTGATTTCATAGATGTATTCATCCGAAGGCACATCAGGATAGCCTGGAAAATAATAACCGGTAAGGTCGATGGCATCGATATTTTGTGAAGCGCACCAATCAAGCAATTCAAGTAAGGTTAAAGTAGGCTTGTTATCCGGTTGACCATTCCCTGTCAACAAATCGTTGAATGAAAAGGCATTCAGGGATGGTTTCACATGAGACAGATTGGTTTCTTTTTTTTCATTCTGAGCGAATGAGTCAAAAGAGCTAAAACTCAGCAAAACAAATGTGCTCAATAAGAATATACTTCTGTTAGTTATCTGATTAATATTCATTTGAATCGGTTTATTTTTTGTCGTATTCTGCTTTCTTCATTTTATAAAAATCCTGAAGCACAAAGAATGCTTTTTTCTTGTCGCCGGTTTCTGAGATTAAGCCTTTTCGGTTCCATCCGTCCTGAATGTCAGGAAGCAAACGGCGAGGAGAGCGAAAGTCGGCCAAAATCCATGGTGTTATGCCGCGTAACTGCGGAATCTTGTCGAGCATCGGGAGACTTTCCCGAAATAAATCTTCCTGAAATTCTTCCGTCCAGCGTGCATCTTTTGATCCATGATTCCCCTGTAAGGCGTCTCCACCAAACTCGGAAATCATCACAGGCTTATCAAAGTTGATTTCAAACTTAGCGGTTTTACATTTCTCAGGTAACCCATCGTACCAGCCAATGTATTCATTGAAAGCAATAATGTCAACATAGTCCTGAAGCGGATCAGCCACAACCTGGGTATTGGTGGTTCCTTCTTTCGTATGTCTTTCAAGTGCCGCACTAACCAGGCGAACCGGATCAAGCTGACGTTCTGTGGCAATCATCCGTTTCAGAAAATCGGTACGGTCCTCCGAAACGGGTGTTTCGTTGGCCATGGACCAGATGATCACAGAAGCACGGTTTTTATCCCGTGTAATCATATCGGTCAGCTGGTTGTGGGCATTGGTATAGGTGTCGGGATTTTTCCATTGTATGGTCCAGTAAACCGGCACTTCTGACCAAACCATGATACCCAGTTCGTCAGCCACCCGGGCCATATTTTCATTGTGCGGATAATGCGCCAGGCGTACAAAATTACATCCCAATTCTTTTGCCCATCCCAGCAACATACGGGCATCTTCAATAGAGTAAGCCCGTCCTCCGCGTATTCCGTTTTCCTCATGGATGCATATTCCACGCAAAAATACCGGCTTGCCATTCACTAGAATTTCTTTTCCTTGTGTCAGCAGTGTGCGAAAACCAATTTTATCGGTCAGCAGATTGTTATGGTATGTCAGCTTTACTTCATACAAGTATGGATTTTCAGGCGACCAAAGCTTAAGATTTTTTACTGCAATAGTGGTTTTAGCTTTTCCTTCACTGTCTGTTGTGCAGCTTGCTTTCACGCCTGCTTCCGGAATTTCGATTGTAACCGGTTGATTTGCCTTTTCTGCGCCATTCAGGATGACTGATACCTCGATCGTATACTTGTCATTCTTTGCCAGCTGGATGTAGTAATCCTGGATGAAGGTATTGGCTACTTCAACGATTTTAACATCCCTGGTAAGCCCTCCGTAATTCCACCAATCGGTATTGATGGTTGGCACTTTTTCCAAACTGCGCGTATTATCAACCTTCACGATAACAAAATTACCTGCAGGCTTCAATTTACCGGTGACTTCAAAATTGAAGGGAGTAAACCCCCCAACATGTTTGCCAAGCTTCTTTCCATTCAGATACACATCGGCCTCATAGTTGGCCGCCCCGAAATAGATAAACTGACGGGTATTTACTCCGGGAGCTGGATAATCGAAGTTCTTGTAATACCACACAGAACCCTCGTAATAAAAGAGTTTTTCCTTTTGAGAGTTCCAGTCCCGTGGAACCAGTATATTATCTGATTTATCAAAATCGTATTCAACCCGTTCTGAAGGATACTGAGCCTTGTATCCCAGGAATAAAGATTCTGAATTGCTGGGATTGGCCATCTGATCGCGTGCATCCCTCCGGTAATCGTAATAGCCGGTCTGGTAAGGATCAACCACGTATTTCCAAACTCCGTTTAAGGTCAGGGAAGTTCTGTTTCCGATGTTGGTGATCTGGGGTTCCTGTGCAAAAAGCAGGATGTTTGAAAGAAGCGTAAATGCGGTTAAGAGTTGAGTAATTTTAAATCGTTTCATTCTTATCGTTTTATTGATTGACCTGTTGTCGTTGAACCTGAAATATAGCTCTAAATCCCACACTATTGCTGAAATGTGTAGGAGTATTTCCGTAATGGGAAGAAATTTGACCGGGTTGTTCATCGGCATACCAGCTTCCACCTTTATGCACGCAGAAATCAGTCACATTTTTGAGTGTATCGTTCAGGCACCATTCCCAGACATTACCACTCATGTCATAAATTCCCAATTCGTTGGGTTTCATCAGTCCTTTCTCATGTGAATGAGCGTCGCTATTCCCTTTGTACCAGCCTACTTCGTCCAAACTATTACTGCCAGCAAAGATAAAGCTTTTACTTCTGCATCCTCCTTTTGCGGCATACGTCCATTCTGTTTCAGATGGAAGTTTGCCACCTATCCACTTGCAAAATTCACTGGCTCCAAAATAGTTAACCATTACCATCGGATAGTTTTCTTTGCCTGGTCTGGAGGTCCAGGTTCTATTCCGGTATTCCAGTTGTAAATCTGCGGAGGTGACATTGACCATAAGGATTCCTTTGTAGATCCCATCACTCCCAATCTTTTCCTCGTTCAGAAACGAAGCAAACTGGTCATTTGTAACTTCATACTTCATAATTCTAAAACTCTCAACAGCAACAGTCTGGTCATTCAATATCATTTTTCCGCCTTTCACAAAAATACAATCAGGAGAACCTGCCTGCACTGATAAGTTTAGTATCATAAAGTAAACAAACAACAGGTAAACGATTTTCTTCATTGGAATAAAATTACACATCTATTTTAATCCCTTATTCAACAAATACTTCATCACCCCGGGGCTAAAACCCAATTACCTAACCATCAATATTCTGCCTGATTTCAATAATGGGTTTCAGACATCCCCTTAGGACTTTTGTTTATTATTTAACAATCACTTCAAATTTATCGGAGATATAATCCGTTGAACTTTTTCCCACCTGAACTTCAAATTCTCCGGGCTCAACTACCCTTTTCATATTGATGTTATAGAATTGAAGCTTGTCGGCAGTAATGATAAATTCTACTGTTTTGGTCTCGCCTTTGGCCAGGTGAATACGACGAAAGTCTTTCAATTCCTGGATTGGACGGGTTATTGAACTCACCATGTCCCTGATATATAGCTGAACGATTTCATCTCCATCCCTTTCTCCTGTATTGGACACATCAACTGTTACTTTAACAGGCTGGCCATCTTTTACTTTTTTGGCATTCAGTTTAAGGTTTGAATATTTATATTGGGTGTAGCTCAATCCAAAGCCGAAAGGATATAATGGAGAATATTCGCCATTGATGTAGGGACTTTCATGCACATAGGGTTTGTGATTGTAGTAAACCGGCAGTTGGCCAACGTGTCGCGGAATCGTAACAGCCAATTTCCCATTTGGATTCACTTTCCCGAATATTACGTTGGCGACTGCGGTTCCCTGTTCTTCACCCAAATACCATCCTTCAATCATTGCAGGAGCTTTTTCGGCAAGGTAATTCACCGATTGTGGACGACCATTAATCAAAAGAACTGCAGTTTGTTTTCCCAAAGTAAAAATGGCTTTAGCCAGATCGTTCTGACGACCAAGCAAATCCAGATCGTAATAATCACCGGTATGATTTTTCCACTCCTCACGACAAGTCAGTTCATTGCCACCCATCACAAGCAACACGGCATCACAGGTTTTTGCCAGTTCGACTGCTTTTTGAATCCGTAGATTTTCAGCTTCCAATGTCTTTTCAGGAGCTTTTATAGTCGTATCGTTCTCATAGATCTTGAATCCTTCGGAATAAGCTACTTCAAATTTGCCTTTCCCATAGGTTGTCAACCCTTCCAAAATGCTGATTCCAGGAGTTTTGTCGTTCGAATAATTACCATAATGCACTTCATCAGCATTCGGCCCAATTATAGCCAGCCGTTTGATTTTATTTTCATTAAAAGGCAAAGTGCCATCGTTCTTCAACAGAATCATACCTTCTTCAGCAGCTTTCAAAGCTATCTGGTGGTGCTTCTTTTGCATATTCAGTCTTTCGATTTCACTGATTGTTTTGATATAGGGTTGTTCAAACATACCGAGAATCATTTTATTCCTTAATACACGAGCCACAGCCGAATCAAGTACTGATTCCTTTACTTCGCTAGTCTTAATGAGTGAGGGTAGATAACGGAAGCAATATTCCTTCCAGTTGCTTGGGCATTCAAAATCCATTCCTGCATTGATGGCTCTTTTCCCAGCTTCTGCCTTGTTCATGCAGGCGTGCTGGCGTGTCACCATTCTGTTAACTGCATCGTAATCGGAAATTACATATCCTGTGAATCCCCATTCCCCGCGAAGCACATCATTGAGCAACCACTTGTTGGCATGATTGGGCACTCCGTCAATTTCGTTATAGGAGGCCATTACAGTTCTGACATTGGCTTTCTTTACTACCATTTCGAAAGGATAGAAATGATTCTCACGCAGCACCCGCTCCGAAAAATTAGCTGGTGCAAGATTGGTCCCGCCTTCAGGCTGTCCATGACCTGCGAAATGTTTGGCACAGGCGATCAGGTGATTCTCATCAATTATTGGGGCGTGACCTTGTAATCCGAATATGGCAGCCACTCCCATTTGTGCTACGTGGTATGGATCTTCTCCAAAAAACTCATCCGAACGACCAAAACGGGGATCACGGAGCAAATCAATAACCGGTGTAGCAGCATGGGTAATGCCATAACTACGCATTTCTTTGGCTATTGCCGTATAGACACTTTCCACCAAATCCGGGTCCCAGGTGCTTCCAAGCAATGGGGAAACTGGAAATACAGTAGATTGACCCTCATTGCCTACAAAACCATGGCAACCCTCTCCGTTAGAGATTGCGGGGATTCCCAGCCGGGTATGTTCCATAAAATATTTTTGGATCGCATTGAAATTCGGAATATACTCTGCTGACGGAAGTTTGGTCTCAAACTGCAAAAATCCGATTCCGTCTTTGATGGTGTCGCTCAAATTCTTCAACTGTTTTTGAAAAATCCGGGGATCACTTGTTTTAGTGGCATCCACATGCCAAATATCCAGCTGATGGCATTTATCTTCGAGTGTCATTCGTTTCAGCAAATCTTTAATTCTCGATTCGAGAGGAGCCGATGGATCCTTATAAAGTGGGTTTTGAGTGGGTTGAGCTTTTAAGATGATACAGCCAAGCAAGAGAGCCGTAAAAATCAAGGTGAATGTATATTTCATGGTACAAGCGTTAATTTACACACAGTTTTATATAATTTCAATTGCATTAAAAATGATTCAACCCCTTCGGGGTTGGTCCTAAACTGTTCCCATTTTCCGTGGGTTTACACCCACGGTTATAAAGATTTAACACTTTTAGGGTTTTCAGATAGAAAAAGTCCGAAGGACTTTAATCTGAATAACCGCCGGTAAAACCGGTGCAATAGAATACGATAAATTGGGAACCCCGAAGTGGGTTCAACTAATACCAAGGGCTATTTAATGATTCGTGCAATTTCCATTGGAATAACTTTCCCGTTTGGAATCTGTATTTCAGCTTCGCAAGTGTTGTTAGCCTTATTCAAATCTTTACTTTCCGATACTTCTATTGTGGCAGTAATTTTGAAGTTGCCATTTTCTGCCTTCCAATTTTTCCCTTTCAGGCCTTCGGCACAGGTAAGTTCCATTCCACCAACTGGAATTGAGTTTGACCTGGAATAATAGCTGGCAACTTCTTTCCCATCCACATAAAAATGGATGAGGTGTTCGTCACCAATATTGGTTGCTCCTGTACCGTTGTTGATGAGCGAAACCATAAATACCACTTCATCACCTGCTTTGGGAAAGGCTGGCAGAGTACGAATATTCCGTAAAGAAAGATCAGGTTTTGCCTCAGCTTTTGCAAGTGTAAAGCCCGTTTTCAAAGGCAAATTATCCGACGATCCGCCAACCTGAGCGATGAATTCTCCAGAAGGAACCTGGTAGGATTTTGTATCCCCATTATAAATGTAAAACTCTTCAGGCGAAAGAGTAAAGGTCATGGTCCGGGATTGTCCGGGATTTAACCCTATCTTTTCGAAGCCACGCAATTGTTTGACGGGCATCTTGAGATCTGGGATAATATTGCCTGTTGATAAGTAGAGCTGGGCAACTTCTTCTCCATAAATCTTCCCGATATTTTTCAGATCAAATGAAACTTCAATATTGTCGCCTACTTTAGCGTTCGGCTTATTGACCTTGATATTGCTGTATTCAAACGAAGTGTAACTCAATCCAGATCCAAAAGCAAATTCCGGAGTCAGATTTTGTGAATCGTACCAGCGGTACCCCACACCTTTACTCACCAGATTGCGGAAATCGGGACTGACCGGGAAGATCTGACTGTCGTCTTTTGGCATGGTGGCAGACATTTTCCCTGAAGGATTGTATTTACCAAACAGCACATCAGCAATAGCGCGTCCTCCTTCCTGTCCGGGATAGAAAGCATAAAGCAAACCCTTTACATCTTTGATCACAGAACTGACACTGCATGTTCCTCCGGATATAACCACCAGAATGATGTTTGGATTCACCTTCGCGATTTCTTTGATCAGCTCATTCTGCATTCCGGGCAGCAAAACAGTTTGCGATGCACGATCGGGACGGTTAACAATTCCGCCGCCTTTCTCATCGTTTTCCTTATCCAGAAAATAACCTTCTCCCTCAATCGTACTGTCGATTCCGGCTACAAAAAGCACTACCTCTGATTTTTTTGCAGCGGCAAGGGCCGAACTAAATTGTTTTTTATCGGTATCGTTGATATTACAGCCTTTGGCATAATTTACCCGACTGGCTCCCAGTAGGGTTTTGATGGCTTTCTCAACAGGTATACGGTATGAAGGGGTAACATTTGAACTGCTGTGTCCATCGAGTGGTAACACTGCTGCATTTGGGCCAATTACGGCAATAGATTTTAACTGATCTTTATTCAACGGCAAAATGTTGTCACTGTTTTTCAGAAGTACCAAACCCTTCAACCCACTTTCATACAACAGTTCACGGTGTTCTTTGCTGTCGATCACTTCTTTTGGAATAACAGGTACTCCGTCAATCATTCCTGAAATGATTTTGGTACGCAATACATTCCGCGCATCACGATTAACCAGTGTGCTGTCGAATT
>Ga0302286_10001584_pt1 | contig 16664 bp, 12 predicted proteins | sample III_Fen_E2_3_FD_198765 | JGI IMG/M metagenome (GOLD analysis project Ga0302286, IMG submission 198765) | Peat permafrost microbial communities from Stordalen Mire near Abisko, Sweden - III_Fen_E2_3 | ecosystem: Environmental > Terrestrial > Soil > Wetlands > Permafrost | place: Sweden: Abisko...
CTTTTTTTATTCCTCCTTCGTAAGATTCAAAGCATAACCCAAGAAGTAACAAATAAGCCCCGACATAAAATAAGTTCTTCCATAATTTTTGGTTGAAGCCATCTTCTTTCCGCAGCAGAAAATACCCAACACCCAACAGCGAAGCGGTAACCAGTAAATTGGCAACCAACAAGCGGCGTATAACATTTCTCTGTTTTAGTAAGCACCTCCGAGGGGAACGTTTGCCAGCGTTTATAACCTGACCGAATAAGAACTACCATTTCTATCCCAATGGCTCTCATATACGCAAAGTCTGCATCCCACTCTTTCGCTCCCCAATTTTGATGAGGAATATCATGGCTGATTTCGTCTAAAAATGTGGCTTTAATTTTCATGTTATCTGAATTTATAGTAAAAGTTAAACCGACTATTCCAATCCTGCATTTAAAATTGCGTAATTAGTACTTGATACAAAACAAAGACAATTTTATAGTTTAAGTAAGCAAATTGAAGAACGCATCGAAACATTAACAAAACATTAAAACATGTACTATTTTATTAACGCGACAAATGTAGTTAAAATATTTTACTAACTATAGCTTTTTTATGAAATATTTTTCATATATTTGTAACCTATTGATATAATGATATCTGTTTGTAAAAAAATAACTTTTAAACTTTAATTGCCACCAATTTTATCAATTTTTATTAAAAATGAATTATATTTGCAGCATAATTTTTTAAAAATATTATCTATGAAGCATACATTTATTGAAGAAATAGAGCTAGGGTCCAAGAATGCCATGATAAAAATTAATATCATTCGTTATTATATTAACAATGGCGAAAACACACTAGCCGATTTAGGTAAAGAAATGGATTTGAGCGTACCTACTGTGACAAAATTAGTGGGTGAACTAATAGATGAAGGCTATGTGGTTGATTTTGGCAAACAAGAAACAAATGGTGGGCGTCGTCCTAATATATACGGAGTCAATCCGGACTCAGGCTATTTTCTGGGTGTAGATATAAAACGGTTTCGTATAAATATAGCTTTGATAAATTTCAAAGGCGAGATGATAGAATTAAAATCGAGCATTCCTTTCTTTTACGAAAATACCCAGGATAGTTTCGACAAACTGTGCGTTATTATTAACGATTTTGTAAACAGTCTATCTATACCCAAGCCCAAAATACTTAGTGCCGGAATAAATATGTCGGGAAGGGTTAACACAGAAACCGGACATAGTTATAGTCTTTACTATTTCAGCGAAAAACCATTGACCGAAATATTTCAGGAACGATTAGGCATGCATGTCACTATCGATAACGATTCACGTTCTATGGCCTATGGAGAATATATGAACGGTATAGTTAATGGCGAAAAGGACATCTTATTTGTAAATGTCAGTTGGGGTTTAGGACTGGGAATATTTATAGATGGAAAGTTATATTATGGGAAGTCGGGATTTGCCGGCGAATTTGGTCATTTAAATGCATTCGACAACGAGATTCTTTGTCACTGCGGCAAGAAAGGCTGTCTTGAAACCCAGGCATCCGGGTCGTTCATCCACAGACGATTTTTAGAAAAGATAGCCGAAGGAAATTCATCCATCCTCGAAAAAAGAATAAAAAACGGCGAGACTATTATACAAGAAGACATATTGGAGGCAGCCATGAAAGAAGATATGCTTGCTATTGAATTAATCGAAGAAGTAGGAAATACACTTGGCAAACACATAGCCGGATTGATTAATTTATTTAATCCTGAACTGGTTATTATTGGTGGAGTAGTTGCTTCAACCGGAGATTATCTGCTCTTGCCTATAAGAAGTACCATCAAAAAATACTCCCTAAACCTGGTGAGCAAAGATACAGCAATAAAGCTAAGCAAACTTGGAGACAAGGCCGGCGTTGTGGGAGCATGCATGCTTGCACGCAGTAAAATGCTGGGACTGATATAATATCACAATATTTTTAATACGCAATTCATTAAAAAAATTATATGCTTTTAGAAAACACAAAAAAAAGACATCCGGCAGCTTGGGTTCCTTCAGTTTATTTTGCCATGGGGCTGCCATTTGTTGCCATAGCAGCCGCATCCTCGTTAATGTTTAAAAATCTGGGCATCTCCGATTCTCAAATTGCATTTTGGACTTCGCTAATCATGTTACCCTGGACTTTAAAACCATTATGGAGTCCACTACTCGAAATGTTCAAAACAAAAAAACATTTTGTCGTTGCAACTCAAATGCTCACCGGTGTTACATTTGGATTAGTCGCACTTTCATTACCCCTACCCCATTTTTTCACATACTCTATTGCTTTTATGGCAGTAATTGCTTTTAGTGGCGCCACGCATGATATTGCCACAGTAGGCATATATCTTAACGAACTCTCGCCGGAGGAACTGGCTAAGTATGTTGGATGGCAAGGTGCTTTTTATAATATCGCAAAAATCTTATCCGGCGGAGTTATGGTTTATATAGTCGGCGAACTGGAACAAAAACGGGTGTAGTTCATGCATGGATGATTGTAATGGGTATTTACGGCATAATCATGTTTTCCTTGTCACTCTACCACATAAAAATGTTACCTTCCGGCGGTTCATCCACACAAGTAAAGTTAATCAACGAAGGCTTTACTACGCTTAAAGATGTAGCAGTTACATTATTTCAAAAAAAGAATATTCTAATAAGTATACTTTTTGTAATCTTTTACCGCTTTGCCGAAGGTTTTGCCATAAAAATTGCACCGTTGTTTTTCAAAGCTGCACGCGATCATGGCGGACTTGGACTTACAACATCCCAAATTGGACTTGTTTATGGTGTATTTGGTGCTATAGCCTTTGTTTTAGGATCTTTACTTGCCGGATATTATACATAAAAGAGGATTAAAGAAAACACTTATGACTCTGTGTTTTTGCTTTAACATACCATTTGCAGTATACTGCGTATTAGCCATAACTCAACCTCAAAGCCTTTACATCATAGGCATGGCTGTCGTTCTCGAATATTTTGGATACGGATTTGGATTTGTAGGACTGATACTATATATTATGCAACAAATTGCTCCGGGAAAATATAAAATGGCTCACTATGCATTTGCTGACGGTATAATGGCACTGGGGTTCATGATTCCTTCTATGATTAGTGGCTATTTAAGTGATTTCCTGGGATACAAAATGTTCTTTATATAGGTTTTAATCGCAACAATTCCATCTTTCTTAATCACTTACTTTGCACCGTTCAACAAAGCAGAAACAGTGGATGAAACTACACTGCAAAGCATTGAAGACAAATAATGCATCAATATGAAACGCAAATAACATTTAACAATTTTATCTTAGGGCAAAAAAAAGCGGACAATTCATTTCTGAATTGTCCGCTTTACATTTTATGATTAAAAGAGTTTATCTTTTCTTGTAAGAAGAACCGCCTTTATAACTTGAACTACCATTGCTTCTGCGGTCACCACCTGCAGATGGACGACTGCTTCTGTCACCTAAGTCACGATTGCGCCATGGTTTTTCACCGGTTCCTGCAGTTGCTGCCGGACGAGGTCCGCGATCAGCACCACGGTCTCCACCACGATAGCCACCTCCACGTGATTCACCACCACCATAACTACCGCGTGAGCGATATTCAGGTTTCCGGCTACCACCATCAAATGTCTTACTTCCCTTAGCTTCTGAAACTTCCACTTCCGATTGACCTGCAAAAGCATTAACTACCAGATCCAATTGATCAGCAAAAACATCAAAGAAAGTGAATTTATTGGTTACTTCAATAGAGCCGATATTGATCGATTTATCTCCGGTTACATCATTAATAATTCCCAGCAAACGTTTCGGATCAATACCTTCACGTTCTCCAACATTCATTTTCAGACGAACACGACCTCCCGGTTTTCCACCGCGCTCACCTCTTTCGCCACGGTCTCCTCTTTCACCACGTTCTCCACGCTCGCTGCGTTCAGGCAGGTTTAAATCTTCAGCATTTTTATAATAGCTCAGGAAACGATTAAATTCCAACGACACGAAACGTTTCAGAAGTTCCTCTTTACTAAGATACTCTAATTGTTTCATAATCTGAGGCATGTAAGTTTCGATTTGCTCTTCGCTCACTTCCACATTTTCCATGCGGTCGATCATAAAAAACAATTGTTTCTTACATACTTCCAATCCGTTTGGAATTTGTTCCTGAATAAAAGTCTTACGGAGCATACGCTCTATATCTTTAATTTTGAAACGTTCTTTCGAGTGAATAATCGAAACAGCTATACCTTTTTTATTGGCACGACCAGTACGACCGCTACGGTGTGTATAAATTTCTACGTCATCAGGTAAGTTATAATTGATTACGTGTGTCAAATCACTTACATCCAATCCACGTGCAGCCACATCAGTTGCAACCAACAACTGGATATTACGGTTACGGAATTTTTGCATCACTGTATCGCGTTGGGCTTGCGACAAATCACCGTGAAGTGCATCGGCATTATAGCCATCGTGCATTAATTTATCGGCAACTTCTTTGGTTTCCATGCGGGTACGGCAAAATACAATACCGTATATATCCGGATTTAAATCCACAATACGTTTCAACACTAAATAACGTTGTCTGGCTTGCGATACATAATAAATATGTTCTACATTTTCAGATCCCGCATTTTTTGTTCCAACGGTTATTTCTTCGTAATTTTTCATGTAACGCTTAGCTATATTAGCTATTTCTTTTGGCATAGTAGCCGAGAAAAGCATAGTACGGCGCGTATCAGGAGTACGTTCCAGAATAGTTTCAATATCTTCTTTGAAACCCATGTTCAACATTTCATCCGCTTCATCTAAAACCAGGAATTCTACACCTCCCAATTCTATTTTTCCACGTTCAATTAAGTCGATAAGACGACCCGGAGTTGCAACAATAATCTGAGGGGCAGTATCCAGTTGACGAAGTTGTGTGCGAATATCTTCACCACCATACACCGCCACAATACGCATTCCGCGCATGTTTTTGGAATAACCTTTTAAATCGTTAGCAATCTGGATACACAATTCGCGTGTCGGGGACAACACAAGGGCTTGCACCTGCTTACGACTTGCATCAATCATGTTCAATACCGGCAACCCGAAAGCTGCTGTTTTACCTGTTCCGGTTTGAGCTAATGCCACTAAATCGGCAGTTTGTTCTAACATGAACGGGATAGTTTTCTCTTGCACGGGCATAGGTTGCTCGTAGCCAAGTTCTTCGATGGCCGATAAAATATCGTCCTTCAAATTCAATTCTCTAAATGTCATTTGTTTGTTTTTAGTACACGTTTACGAGTAGTCATCCGGCGATATTTTTATGAGAATGAATTCGCTCTGAATTCAACTACTCATAGAACCCTCATGTACATTTCATTCTTAGAAAAAGAACAAAAATTGGATTCGGGCTTCATTCGTTTTACAAACGCGTACCCTTTGTTAAGCAGACTGCTCTAGTTAAAGCAGTATAAATCGGATATTTACTCACAACGTATAGTTGTTTTTAAATCGGGTGCAAAGGTAGTAAAAATAATGGAATAATTATACATGACAGAAGTAAAATAAATTTCCAAAACCAAACGAGTGAATAAATTTCCAAATATTTTCATACATTCTAATCCCATTACCGCTTGTATTATAGAAATTTTTCATTAATTTTGCAAGCAAATCACTTAAGAAACATACATTTGAATATCAAACTATTATAATAATATAAACATGAAATCAATGACCAAAAGCCCTTTGCAAATTGCGCGTGCCAGCTATCAACCAAAGTTGCCGGCAGCTCTTAAAGGCAATGTTGTTTTAAAAGAAGGTGCAGCTACAGAATCTGTTGCCGATCAGGCTGACATTAAAACGCTTTTTCCGAACACTTACGGAATGCCGTTAGTAACTTTCGAAGCCGGAGCTAAAAAAGAAAATCCAACTGTCGGTGTTGGGGTTATTCTATCTGGCGGACAAGCTCCAGGTGGTCATAATGTTATTTCGGGCATATACGACGGCTTGAAAGCATTAAACCCGAACAATAAACTATACGGCTTTTTGGGTGGTCCAAGCGGATTGGTTGATCATGATTACATTGAACTAACAAAAGAAATAGTGGACGAATACCGCAACACAGGTGGTTTCGACATTATCGGTTCCGGTCGTACCAAACTGGAAGAAGAATGGCAATACGAAAAAGGAGCTGAAATTTGCAAAACACTCGGTATTAACGCCATAGTAATTATCGGTGGCGATGATTCTAACACCAACGCTTGCGTTTTAGCTGAATATTACTCTCAAAAGAAAACCGGAATTCAGGTAATCGGTTGTCCTAAAACGATTGATGGTGACTTAAAAAACGGAATGATTGAAACTTCATTTGGTTTTGACACTGCATGTAAAGTTTACTCTGAATTAATCGGGAACATTCAACGCGATGCCAATTCAGCTAAAAAATACTGGCACTTTATCCGCTTAATGGGTCGTTCTGCGTCACACATTACATTAGAATGCGCATTACAAAGCCAACCAAACATTTGTATTGTATCAGAAGAGGTTGAAGCTAAAAATCAAACATTAAACGATGTAGTAAATGAAATTGTAGATGTAATTGTTAACCGTGCTAATCACGGATTGAACTTCGGAACAATCTTAATTCCTGAAGGTTTAATCGAGTTCATTCCTGCAATGAAAACACTTATTGCTGAACTTAACGACTTATTAGCTCATAACGACGATTTCAACGCTTTGAATATGGACGAAGAAAAACGTCAGTATGTAAAAGGAATGCTGTCGCCAGCTAGTGCTGATGTTTATCGCAGCTTACCAAAAGGAATCGCGAAGCAATTAACTCTCGACCGCGACCCACACGGTAATGTTCAGGTTTCACTTATTGAAACTGAAAAACTATTAATCGAAATGGTTGCAAAACGGTTGGCACAATTTAAAGCAGAAGGCACTTATAAAGGCAAATTCTCTGCAATCAACCACTTCTTCGGTTACGAAGGACGTTGTGCAATTCCTTCAAATTTCGATGCTGACTATACTTATTCATTAGGTTATACTGCCTCTGTACTTATCTCGGAAGGTAAAACCGGCTATATGTCTTCAGTTCGCAATTTAACTGCTCCTGCAGCAGAATGGATTGCCGGTGGTGTGCCAATCACGATGATGATGAACATGGAAAAACGTCATGGAAAAATGAAACCGGTAATTCAAAAAGCTCTGGTTCTTTTAAATGGTGCTCCATTTAAATACTTCGCAAAACATCGTGAAAACTGGGCTGACGAAAAAGCCAGTTATATTTACCCGGGACCAATTCAATACTACGGTCCAACCGAAGTATGTGATTTACCAACAAGAACTTTGTTGTTGGAACAGGAAAAATAGATATCACTCGCCGACTCCCGTTAAGGAGTAGGCAAGATAAAACAAACGGACTTGCCAACTTGGGTGAGTCCGTTTTTTATTTCCACTTGCTACAAGTGGTTTTATCACAACAAAAGCGTATTTTTGCAGACTTCTAACAAATGCGTTTTCTTCAATTAGGAATTGCGCGTCATGAATTTTAAATTATGATTTTACTCCTGTCTCCTGCCAAAATACAAAATTTCGAACCACAAGAGGTTGTAACTGAATTTACACAACCCCAATTTATGGACGATGCAGAAATCCTCATAAACAAAATCAGGAAATTATCTTTAGCCGAGTCAGCTAAACTACTCGACGTGAATAGTAATCTAGCCCAACTAAACGTGGACAGACACTTTAACTGGCAGCGACCTTTCACAACCCGAAATGCCAAACAAGCAGTGTTTGTATTTAACGGAGAAGTATTTCACGGACTTGATGCAAAAACATTATCGCCGGATAATCTTACATATTTACAATCTCATTTACGCATTCTATCTGGTTTATACGGAGTTCTTCGCCCATTTGACCTTATCCAACCATACAGGCTGGATGTAAGTACACGATTAAAAACAGATGAAGGAAATAATTTATATGCTTACTGGGGAAATAAAATTACCGAAGCTTTAAATGAAACTTTGAAGTCATCACGTGAACCAAAAGTATTGTTGAATCTGGCTTCCGGAGAATATATGAAATCCATCAACCTCAAACTGCTACAAGCAAAAGTGATTGATTTTAATTTTCTTCAATATAAAAACGATGAATACAAACCAATAGTGATGTATATCAAAAAAGCACGAGGAATGATGGTGAGGTATGTAATTGAAAACAGAATTGAAAATATCGATGATTTGAAAGGGTTTAATGCCGAAGGCTATTGGTTTAGCCCTCAATTATCAACAGAAAACAAGTTGATTTTCACCCGATAATTGATTTCACCTTCGCATTTCATACTCTTTGTTATTTATTGACTATCATAGTTGTCCGGCAAAGATATTAGATTCTTCGCTTCGCTCAGAATGACAGATCATTACAATGTCTTTGTAGTGGGATGGGGTAGGTTGGCGGCTTCGCCGCCAACCTACCCCATCCCATAAACATAAAACGTTGACTGTCATTTCGAACGAAGTGAGAATTGAAAATCGGCGACAGCCAAATCTCTAACAAAAACTTAATTTATAATGTTTACCGGACAACAATGATTGACTATATAAAAAAAAGACCGAGTTAACTCGGTCTTTTTTTTTATACAATACAGTATCTACGACTAAATCCAGCGTACGTAACAGAAATCCTGACGGTGAGGAAGATCTTCGTTTTTAGGGAACATACGGAAACCATATTTAAATGTTCCAGCCATATTTAGCTGATATTCAATACTGAAAAATAGTTTTGTACCTTCTGTTTTCACTAGCTTAAGCTCTTCAACATCATAAAGGGTATCTACATTATTTTTACCTAACTTAGTAGCAACCAATTCTATTCCGATTCCTTTATCATTAATTTCGTGAACATCTATTACGATATTAATTTTATTGATTTCTCCAACCTGAGGATTGTGAATTATTTTTTCAGGAACATCCAACGATAAAACCTCAATTTTATCCCAGCCAGCGGCAACTTTTTCCTTCCAAGCTGCAATCTCTTTCGCTTTCTCATAGCCATTAGCTTTCAGCAACACGGAACGAGAAGCAAGTTTGGTATAAAAACGAGAGATATAGTCATCAATCATGCGTTTAGTTGTAAAACGTGGAGTGATTTGAGCTAGTGAGTTTTTAATAACCTGAATCCACTCTGGCGAATAACCTTTGGTATTCTTCGCAAAATAAAGCGGGATTATTTCATTTTCCAACATACTGTAAATAGTTGCAGCATCCAATTGATCTTGATGCACATCATTTTCATAAGTACGTTTTTCAGTCAATGCCCAACCAGCACCTTTTACATAACCTTCTAACCACCAACCATCAAGTACTGAGAAATTCAACACTCCATTCATTTGAGCTTTTTCGCCTGAAGTACCTGAAGCTTCTAAAGGACGAGTAGGTGTATTTAGCCAGATATCAACTCCGCACACCAGACGTTTTGCCAAACGCATGTCATAATTTTCAAGGAATATAACCTTCCCAAGGAACTGCGGCATACGGGATATCTCAATGATTCGCTTAATCAAACCTTGTCCACCACCATCTGCAGGGTGAGCTTTTCCGGTAAATAAGAATTGAACTGGATGAAGCGGATCGTTTACTATTTTTTCTAATCGTTCTAAATCAGTAAATAATAAGTGAGCACGTTTGTAAGTCGCAAAACGACGACCAAAACCAATGATCAATGCATTTGGGTTAATTGCTTCAAGTACAGAAACTATACGGGAAGGATCTCCTTGATTTTTTAACCAGTTTTCACGGAACTGATCTTTAATATAATCAATAAGCTTAATTTTCAGGTTCATGCGTGTATGCCATATCTCCTGATCAGGAATTTTATACACACCTTCCCAAATTTTCATATTCGACTGATCGGCATAAAACGCTTTCGTAAAATACTTTTCATAAATAGCTTTCCAGTCGGAAGAAGTCCATGTAGGTAAGTGAACACCATTGGTTACATAGCTAACGTGCAATTCTTCAGGAAAATAACCTTTCCAAATCGGATTAAACATTTCTTGCGAAACTTTACCATGCAACCAGCTTACACCGTTGACCTCCTGGCAAGTATTACAAGCAAAAGTACTCATACTGAATTTTTCATTATGATCTCCGGGATGTTCACGTCCCATGTCAATAAATTCATCCCAGTTCAATTGCAATTTTGAAGGATATTCACTCATGTATTTTTGGAACAAGCTTTCTTCAAAACTATCATGACCTGCAGGAACTGGTGTGTGAACGGTGTATAAAGAGCTTGCACGAACAATTTCCAAAGCCTGATTAAACGAAAGTTTCTTATCTGAAATTAAATCAACCAGTCGTTGTACGTTAATCAATGCCGCATGACCTTCATTACAGTGATAAACTTCTTTCTCAATTCCTAATTTTTTAAGAGCCAGAATACCACCTATTCCTAACATTATCTCTTGTTTCATACGATTTTCCCAATCGCCACCATAAAGTTGGTGTGTTATTGAGCGATCGTATTCGCTATTCATATCATTATCTGTATCGAGCAAATAGAGTGCTATTCGTCCTACAGAAACCTTCCAGAGATAAGCATAAACTGAACGTCCGGGATATGGAACCTCTACTACAATCGGTTCATCATTTGCATCCTTCAATTGTTTGATAGGAAGATTATTGAAATTTTGTGCTTCATAAACAGCTACCTGCTGTCCATCTACTGAAAGTGATTGAGTGAAATAACCATAACGATATAAAAATCCAATGGCAGTCAAATCAACATTACAATCACTTGCTTCTTTTAAATAATCTCCGGCAAGTACACCTAAACCGCCGGAATAAATTTTCAACACCTCAGTAAGACCATATTCCATACTGAAATAAGCAACCGATGGAGTTGTAGTATTTTTAGGAACGTTTATATAAGATTGAAAATCATCATAAACGGTATCTACTTTCTTGATAAACTCAGCATCCTGACCCATAGCAACCAGCTTTTCGTAGTTCAAGATATTTAGTAACAAAACAGGATTTGAAGAAGCTTCACTCCAGGCTTTTTTATCTATTTGACGGAATAAGCTTTTGGCATTACTATCCCAGGTCCACCAAATATTTTGTGCAATTTCGTCCAATTTACTTAAACTTACCGGTAAATGTGATTTTACAGTGATTTCCTTTAAATTTTGCTCGTTTACATTATTAACTTTAATTTTCATAAGACTTTATCTGTTTAGTAACTAATACGTTATTCTATAATAATTTTACTGGATTAACTTTTTCAGCTTTATTTAATAAATTACAATACAAAAATAAACAAAATATGAGATGAATTGATATTTGACAAATTAAAAGAAACGATATTCATTTCAAACGATTGCAGGCGAACCTGATCTTCTCTCACATTTATAACACCTGAGAATAATCAAAAATTAAATCTTTTATTTTTTTTATTCAAAGCTATATGATAAGCTTTATCGTAGAAATGTATAAAATGCTTCCACAGAGCTTTTTGAGCTATCACAGAAGCCTTTTTACGAACAGTTTTGATTTCATCTTCATCGCAAGCAGCAAATTCACAAATCATATCAGCTATCTGCTTTGCAACCAAATATCCATTATAATCTGAACGATGAATCACTCCCACTCCACTTTTCACATCTTGTGGCGTATGAGAAACCCACTGACCAAAACCAGACAAATCAGTTGTGATGGTTGGAACTGCAAAGGCTACACTTTCGAGAGGAGTATAACCCCAGGGTTCGTAATAAGATGGGAACACCGTCAAATCCATACCAATTAATAAATCGTAATATGATTTATTGAAAATTCCATCGGATTCACTCAGATATGAAGGCACAAAAATGATTTTTACCGATTGCGATTGTTGATTATCAAAATGGAACCAATGAATAGCTGACATTACATTATCATTATAATAATCATATAGCTCGTGAGTAGTAAATCTATTGGATGAATTAAATTTAATTTCAGGATGAACTAAACAGGAAACCAAATCCAGGCGCGGACCCTTAATATGACCCGGAACCATAATAAATACAACAATTTCCTTAGACAGGTCCTCTTTCTCAGACAACATTTTCAGTGATTCCAAAAAAGTATCAATACCCTTATTTTTATATTCATACCTGCCTGCGGTACTCACCAATAATGCATCCGGAGATAATTCATACCCAAGCAATGTTTCAGCCACTTTACGCAAAGTAGCACGAGCATCTTTTCTTTTTGCTGTGAATTCTTTTCCCTTTGGAACAAAATCATCTTCAAATCCATTGGGAGTTATTATATCAGGCTTTTTATCAAGCAATTGTTCACATTCCAGACCTGTAATTTCACTCACCGTTGTAAAACAATCGACAGTATGAGCCGCTATTTTTTCAGTAGAATGTTTGGATACCATATTTAGCTCGTAAGCCATTTGGTCACCATTATATTCTGACAGATAATCGTACAAAGGTTTATGATTCCCCGCAATAGAACGACCAATAGAAGTGGCGTGGGTAGTGAAAAGTGTTGCAACAGCAGGAACCTGTTTTTGAATGTAGAATGCACCAAAAGTAGTCATCCATTCATTAAAATGCGCAACCACCTGGTTATTATCAGATAATTGAAAGAAACGATAATAACTCTCAATAATTATACCTGTTGCATAACCAAACATTGATGATTCATCATAATCGCCATAAGCCGCAATGGAATTAACTCCGACAAGCTCCCATACACGAGCATATATCTCGTTTTTCTGACTCATTAATGGCATAAAATCAACCAAAACCGCTATCGGTTTACCTGGTATATTCCATCTGCCAATACGGATCTTCAATTTATATTCACTGTCAGTAAACAACTTCCAGTCAGCGTATAAATCCGGAATTTCTTCAAATAAAGGATTGGATTTGTCTAACCAAACATCAGGCCCTATAAATATTAACTTATCAGGGTGTGCTTGCTGTAAAGTAGCTGCACGAGTTGACAACACCGTATAGATGCCTCCAACCATATTACACACTTCCCAACTTGTTTCAAAAATATATTCTGGTTTCAATGTTTGCGACATGAATTGTAGTTTTAGAAAAATGATTGCAAAAGTAATACATTTCGTCCAATATTATTGTTAAACGCATATTTTATAGCTATTTCAAATAGCATTACAAGCTCATTTATATGTTTTAAAACATATAAATGGGCTATTCGGGTTTTTTTTGGAAGATAAAAACCACTGTGGGCAAACAACAAAAATGAATTATCAAGAAAAAACACCAATAAAAAAATCTTATTATTATCTTAAATCAATGGGTTGTGAAGAAATAATTTTCAGTAACAAGATTGTAATAACAAAAACCCAAAACTCTATTGTAAAAAGCATCATTTTATCAGTAATAATATGTATTTTTATTGTCGAATCGGATGTTAATTATTAATTCTTCATTATCAAACAGTTAATTAAGTATGGGAGCCAAGAAAAATTTTGTTTTAGACACAAATGTCATTTTACACGACTACAAATGTGTCCATAATTTCGAAGAAAATGATATTTACATTCCAATAGTGGTGCTAGAAGAGTTGGATCATTTCAAAAAGGGAAACGAACAAATTAATTTCAATGCAAGAGAATTTACGCGCGAGCTGGATTTGATAGCAGATGATCAGCTATTTTCAAAAGGAGCCAGCCTTGGAGTTGGAAAAGGAAAACTATTCATTATTACAGGTGGCGAATATCCTGAAATCATTTCAAAATCGTTTGTCGAAAAAACTCCTGATCATAGAATTCTTGCTGCTACTTACGTGCTGCGGGAAGAGAAAAAGAAGAACAGAACGATTTTAGTCAGCAAAGACATAAATTTGCGAATGAAAGCGCTTTCGCTTGGATTGGAAGCTGAAGATTATATCAACGACAAAGTTACCGACTTCAATGTTTTTGAAAAGAATTACGAGACATATGAAAATATCGCACCCGAATTAATAGACAGATTATATACAGGAGATGGCACTATTCCACTGGATGAACTCGATTTTGCGTCGGACATTGAACCTCAAGAATGTTTTATTCTGAAAAGTGTACGTTCAAGCGTATTGGCACGTTATAATCCCCAATTAGGTGTTGTGAAGCGGGTTGAGAAAGAACGCTCTTTTGGTATAGAACCACGAAATGCCGAACAAGCTTTTGCAATGAACGTGTTACTAGACGAAGATGTGAAGTTAGTTGCTCTCACTGGAAAATCAGGAACCGGCAAGACCTTATTAGCTCTTGCAGCTGCATTGCAAAAAAACGAAGCTTACAAACAAATACTATTGGCAAGACCAATTGTTGCTCTGGGTAACAAAGACCTTGGATTTTTGCCCGGAGACGAAAAGCAAAAAGTAGCTCCCTATATGCAGCCTTTATTCGACAACCTGAATGTAATTAAGCATAATTTTTCATATCAGGGCAAAGAAATCAGACTGATCGAAGAATTACAACGTAATGAGCAACTGGTAATTGAGGCATTAGCTTATATTCGCGGACGAAGTTTGAGTGAAACATTTTTTATCATAGACGAAGCTCAAAATCTGACTCCTCACGAAGTAAAGACAATTATTACGCGTGCAGGAGAAGGGACAAAAATCGTATTTACCGGTGACATTCAACAAATTGATTCTCCATATCTCGACATGTTTTCAAATGGATTGGTTTACATGATTGACCGTATGCGAGGACAAAACATTTTTGCTCATATTAATCTGGTGAAAGGAGAAAGAAGCTTTTTATCTGAGTTAGCGAGCGACCTTTTGTAAAAAACTAAAGAAGTATAATGTAAGTTTATTGTTAAAAAAATGACGCTTACATTATACTTCCGTGTTATGATTATGAAACAAACCCACTAAGGTTCAAAAAAAATCAGACAATTACTCAGCTATTAAACAAATCACTCCTTCAACTGGTTTTAGTTCCTATTAAAAAGTATTTATGACTAATCAAGCCGAAATTACGAATAAACTTGCTACTGAAAACATTGGCAAACTCATATGGACTTATTCGCTTCCGGCAATTGTAGGAACTGTCGTCATGTCTTTATATAACATTGTCGATAGGATTTTTATTGGTCAGGGAGTAGGTCCGTTAGCTATATCAGGGTTAGCGTTAACCTTCCCATTTATGATTTTACTTATGGCTTCAGGCATGTTAATCGGGGCCGGTTCTGCTGCAAGGATTTCTATCACTCTGGGTGAAAACAACAAAGAAAAAGCAGAAAAGATTCTTGGCAATGCATTCACTCTAACCTTTATAATATCCGGTACTGTCATTATTCTTTCGTACATCTTCATGCATGATTTATTACAACTATTTGGAGGTACAGAGAAGACAACAAAATATGCCGAAGATTTTATGCGGGTTATTATTCCTGGAGGTATTTTTTCAGCATTAAGCTATGGATTTAATAATATCATGCGAGCCTCCGGTTACCCACACAAAGCCATGTATACCATGATTATTTGTGCAGTACTTAATGCAATACTTGCTCCGATTTTCATTTTCGGGTTTCATTGGGGTATTCAGGGAGCAGCGCTTGCCACAAATATATCATATATCGTTGGCTCTATATGGGTTTTGGCTCACTTTCTTAAACCAAATTCCAACATTCGTTTTCACAGAAAAAACTTTAAACTGGAAAAAGATATAATTCTATCTATTATAAGTATTGGACTTTCTCCATTTAGTATGCAATTGGCGACTTGCTTTGTAGTTATATTAGTGAACACTACACTGATCCATTACGGGGGAGATTTGGCTATTGGTGCATTTGGTATTATAAACAGCGTAAATACGTTGATTATTATGATTATAATTGGATTAAATCAAGGCACGCAGCCAATTGTCGGTTATAATTATGGAGCAAAGAAATTTGATAGGATGTTTAAGACCTTGAAATATGCGATAGCGATTGGAACTTGTATTACAACTTTAGGTTTTATTATTGGAACATTTACGCCCTCAATAATGGCAAAGCTTTTTACACGGGATGCAGAATTACAAGCTATAGCTGCAAAAGCTTTACAAATATCTGTTATAATGTTTCCAATTATTGGTTCTCAAATAGTAATCACCAATTTTTTTCAATCAATAGGTAAAGCAAAAATCTCGATTTTTTTAAGTCTGACGCGTCAGTTCTTATTTCTGATTCCTTGCTTGTTGATTCTTCCTCCTGTCTTCGGGCTTACCGGAGCCTGGTCTGCCATGCCGGTTTCGGATGGACTAGCGTCAATAGTAGCAATTATTACGATTTTATTTTTTGTGCGAAAGTTTAAATCCAAATCAATTAAAACCTGATAAAAAAAAAGAGAAAACCAATAGATTTTCTCTTTTTTCATATTTTTTAATTGGGTTTACTTTTGCACTAAAACCCATGCATCAGGAAATCTGTTTGAAATTTCTTTAATACGAGCGTGAGCTTGATTGTAATCATTATACGATGAAATAAGAACGCGATACATTCCTTTTTCATTTATAACGATTAAAGCTTTGTTTCCTTCTGTTTTCAAGTTTGATTGCAAACCTTTTGCGTTGGTTTGTTTACTAAAACTTCCAACAACTACGTGATATTTATACTTTAGCGATCCGGCTTCACCATCTACTAAACTAAAAT